>Ga0163179_10001548_pt1 | contig 16220 bp, 18 predicted proteins | sample AtlANTMetagenome_FD_109643 | JGI IMG/M metagenome (GOLD analysis project Ga0163179, IMG submission 109643) | Marine eukaryotic phytoplankton communities from the Atlantic Ocean - Atlantic ANT 2 Metagenome | ecosystem: Environmental > Aquatic > Marine > Oceanic | place: North Atlantic Ocean... | reverse complement strand
TCTCTTATGGAAATGATACATACTAAAACAACTAGATTATGGTCATTAATAGAAACAGACGGTGAACCAAACTTTGAAGGTATAGAAGACAACGCAAAAGATCTTATTAACTATGCAACGTTTTTAATTTTATTTCATAGAGGGAAAATAGATGGACAAGACAAGTAATATAAAAGATTATTTTATTAATGCATACAACAATAAAGAATTTACTATAGACAAGACAGGTCAGAAAACTATTGAAATGATTCCTGCTAGTTTTATTTGTGATTCAAATACTATATTTGGAAATGTAAATAAAGAATATATAAATGCAGAATTAGAATGGTATAAAAGTCAAAGTACAAATGTAAAAGATTTACCTTATAAAATTATACCAGCAGCATGGAAATATGCTGCTAATGATCATGGAGAAGTAAATAGTAATTATGGACGCATTGTTTTTTCTGATCAATACTATAATCAATTTAGAAAAGTTGTAGACGAGTTATTAGAAAATAAAGATACAAGAAGAGCTTGTTTAGTATATACAAGACCTTCTATCTGGGAAGAATATAAAAGTAACGGCAAAAACGATTTTATTTGTACTAACGCAGTTACTTACTATATTAGGCATAACAAATTACACTGCGTCGTGCAAATGAGAAGTAACGATGTAGTATATGGTTATAAAAATGATTATACATGGCAAGAATATTTATTAACTATGATTAGCGATTTACTAAATATCGATGTAGGAGATATATTTTGGCAAGTACAAAATTTACATATTTATGAAAGACATTTCGAATACTTGGAAGCATAGATACTTTAGACTAGCTAAAGAAATAGCTACATGGAGTAAAGACCCATCTACACAAGTAGGCGCCGTTTGTATTGGAAATAAAGGTCAAGTATTATCACAAGGTTACAACGGTTTTCCAAGATCATTTGATGATGATAAAAATTTATACGAAAACAGACAAGTCAAATATAAATACATAGTTCATGCTGAAATGAATTGTATATATCATGCTACATTAAATGGCATATCATTAGAAGATTCTTGTTTGTTTGTATATGGTTTAGATATTTGTAGTGAATGTGCAAAAGCAATTGTACAAGTTGGAATTAAACAAGTTTATAGTTGGTCTAAACCAGTAGTTAGTGATTACTGGAGAGAATCATTTGTTGTAACAGAAGATATATTTAAAAAAGGAAACATACATTATGAAAAACACGATAACAAATCCGTTAGCAAATATACCAAGTAATAGTAAATCTCATGCTTATGGTTGGAGTTTTTGTTGGTCAGAAATTTTAGCAGCAAGTATAAATCACAAGTGTACAAAAAGTATTTTAAAGTATGAAACTGTATATATAGATCACAGAGTTGATTTTAAAGGTTCATTAAATCTATTTGGCGGTCTTAATAAAGATATATATGAAAAGTTTAACACCGTTATGAAACATAAAAATGTTGTTTCTTTAGATCGTGACATGCCAGATTATGGTTTACTTTTTAAACAACGTTTAAATGCAAAAAGTACATACGAAAAAGTAACTGAAAACTGGTGCAATCAAGTTACAGAGTTTTGTAAAAACTTAAAGTCTGTAAAATATAGTGATTATAACTTGTTAGAGTTTAACGGTCTTACTTACGGAGATTCACACTCTATAGCTTTTTCTAAACGTTATGATTCTATTCTTAGAAAAGATGGCGCTACATTATATGGATTGCTAAAAAGAAAACATTGGTATGATTATATAAAAGTACCGAAAAACATCGTAAGAATGACTTTGTGTTTTGGATCAATTGATATAAGACATCATATAATTAGAAATAATACAGATTGGAAAGAAATGATAAACACTCTTATTAAGGGTAGTTATGAATTACAAAAAAGGCACGATATTAGAGTTGAATTAGCTTGTCCTGTACCTGTAGAATATCAGTTTAGAAGAATACCTAAAACAGGTTTCTATAAAGGAACACCTTTTTTTGGTTCAGAAACAGAAAGAAAAGATCTTACAAATGAGTGGAGAAGATATTTATTGCAAAATTATAGGCATGTTGTATCGCCTCCACCACATTGGTATACTATGGACTCAGAAAAATATGCAAAAGAAATAATGGAATTACGTTCAAGTGTACACATATCACCAACACATTATCGAAGAAAAGACTGGGGTAGTTTTATAGAAAATGACTCACAATAATCATATACAAGACGGTATAAATAAAGACCAACAATATAAAAATATATATCTTGATTTATTAAAAGGTTGGAAAGATCCATATCCTGAACCTGTTATAAATACTTACAATAATATAAGGGTCGTAAGAGATGATCTTTTAATAGGTACTAAATGTAGAGGAGCAGACGCTTTATTAAGTCAAGTAAAAGAAAACACTATAGTTTATGTACAGCCTAGAGTGGGGTTAGCAGGAGTTTCCATACTTGACGTTGCAAAAAGACATAATAAAAATGTTATTTTATTTATGCCATCATCAAAAAAAATAAGCGAACATCAAGCTTGTTGCATAGAAAGAGGAGCAAAGCCTATATTTCATAGGATAGCTGCTATGCCTAATTTAAATAGAATTGCAAAAAAATATGCAGAAGACAATGGACATTACTTTGTACCCTTAGGATTAAACCATAAACTTGTAGTTTGCGGAATGATAAAAGTAGCAAAAAAAATAAAAGAACCAGATATTGTATATACAGCAATATCAACTGGTGTCTTATCAAGATCTTTACAGCTAGCTTGGCCAAACGCAAAGTTTATTTCAGTTGCTGTTGCAAGAAATTTAAAAGAAGGTGAGCTAGGAAGATCAGAGGTAATATCAGAACCTTTACCTTTTCAAACTTTAGAAAGTAAAGAAAACATGCCACCTTTTCCTTCAGTTGATTCTTATGATGCTAAAGTTTGGAAGTATATACCAAAAAATACAAATAAAGATATTTTGTTTTGGAATGTAGGAACAGAACCTATTTTGCAAAATAAAAATTTATACAAAAATATAGATAGTTATAGAGATTGGAATGAATAAGTATTACGAAGAATTTATTAGATATTATAAAATGGCAAAAAAACAACAAAGCCATTGTAATTTAGGAGTTTTAAGTCATAAAGATTGTGATATAGAAGATAATCTTATGAAAGAAGTTGAACTTTATGATGTTGTAGAAAGAAAATATGCTGGTTTTAGTCAAATTATAAACGATATTTTTTATCAAGATAAAAGAAATCATCCTTATTACACAAAAATACAAATGGGATTTTGTACTAATGAAAGAAGAAATATTATAAAAAAATGGAGAGGTAAAAAACACGATTTAAAAACATGGTTATTTATTTTTATGATTCATAGGTTGACAGGAAGTGCAATAAATTACGCAAAAAAACCTAGCGGTTATCATAATACAATTTTATTTGATTTATCTGAATGTAATGATATCGATGATATAAAAGAATTTGTAAAGAGTTACGATAAAACTTTTTATACTTCTGTAGGTTATCAATTTCCAAGGTTTCCAAAAGTACCAGATCATTTAAAGATATACTACAAAAGAGGGGGAGATTATTTTATTACTAATTATTTGCATAGTCTAATAAATTTAATTGTCGATACTTTAGAAAAAAAACAAAATATAACATTTAGAGAGTTAGCAGATATTATGTACGATTGGAATAATAAAATGGGTCTAGTAAAATATAAGTTTCAATACGCTGCCTTTTTAGCTGATATTGCAGATTGGTTTCCTGATCTTATAGATACAGAGTCAGATTTTTTTTACGGTTCTAATGCAATAGAGTGCGCAAAACTTATTAGCGATAAAGAACCAATTGATAATTTAGTAAAAAAAATACACGAAGACACGGGTTCTTTACCTTACAATACAGAAGATGTTATGTGTGATTATATAAGATGGATTGAAAATTATATAAAACCTGGAAAAGACTATGATCATTTAGATAGAGATAATATTTGGAACAGTTGTAAAATTACTGATCATCCAAAAGGTAGGCAAAAAAAAATGTTAAAACTAGGATTAATAAATAGTTTTAACGATTTAAATGTACATCCGTCAGATACTTATATTTTAAATAAAAACAATTTAAGTATTGAAACATATAAAAATAGTTAAAATTAAAATATAATATATTGCGTATAGGATTTTTTTTCCTTAAAACGTTATATGTCAAATTTATTCGATAGAGCAAATTACCCAACACAAGAACCTGATGTCTTAGTTTCTGGAGACAGATGGGCTTGGAAAAGAGAAGATTTAAACAATAATTATCCTATTGGATCATACGCTTTAACGTATGAATTTCACGAAGATAGTGGCGGAGGCGGTTCACACAAATTTACTTTAACTGCTGTTGAAGCTTCTGATACGTATTTTATCGAAGTTTCTTCTTCAAGTACCACTAGTTATACAGCAGGTGATTATGTTTGGAAAGCCTTCATCACTAGATCTTCTGATTCAGAAAGAATAGAAATAGACTCTGGCAGAACAACTATACAAACTAACTTTGCAAATACAAACGCTGATTTAAGAAGTCATGCAAAAAAATGTTTAGATAATATAGAAGCTGTTTTAGAAAACAGAGCAACTATTGATCAGTCATCATTTTCTATAGCAGGAAGATCATTATCTAGAATGAGTGTAGATGAGCTTCTTACTTTTAGATCAACTTATAAAGCAGAATACTTAAAAGAGATTAAAAAGGCTAGAATAAAAAATAAACAAAGATCAGGAAATACTGTAGGAGTTAAATTCTAATGGCTTGGTACGATAGATTCAGGACAAGAAAAAACAACAAACTTAAAATAAGCAAAGTAAGAAGATATAACGGCGCAAAAGGCGGCAGATTATTTTCTGATTTTTTACAAACATCTACTTCAGCAGATGCTGAAATTAAAGGTCAGCTTAAAACTTTAAGAGATAGATCTAGGGACTTAGCTAGAAATGATAGTTATGTTCAAAGATATTTAAATTTAATGGTCAGCAACGTTATAGGACATAATGGTATAAGACTAAGCATGAAAGCAAGGAACGATGATGGATCTTTAGACATGCTTGCAAATAGAATTATTGAAGATAAATGGAAAGATTGGTGTAAACTTGGACATTGTACAATTAATGAAAGGCAGTCTTTTATAGATTGTCAAAAATTATTTGTAGAATCTTTGTGTAGAGATGGTGAAGTCTTAGTTAGACATAATAGCGGTCAAAATTATAAATATGGTTATAGAATACAGTTTTTAGAAGCAGATCACCTTGATGAGGATAAAAATCAAGAAGCTAAAAGTAGTGGTAATCAAATAAAAATGGGAGTCGAAGTTGATCAATATGACAAGCCTATTGCTTATCATTTGTTTAAAAAACATCCTTATGATCAAGTATATAATACAGGAAAACAAAGACATACTAGAGTATCAGCTGATAAAATGATACACGCATATATGCCAAATAGACCTGAACAAAACAGAGGTGTACCTTTTACAGCTTCTGCAATGACAAACATTAAAATGTTAAATGGTTATATGGAAGCTGAGATAGTAGCTGCAAGAACAGCTGCTTCTAAAATGGGATTTTTTGTTTCTCCAGATGGTGATCAGTATGTAGGAGATGGTGAAGATGAAGAATATGTACCTCTTATGAATGCAGAAGCAGGTACATTTGAACAATTACCGTCTGGAACAGATTTTAAAACTTTTGATCCAGATCATCCTAGTACTGCGTTTGACTCTTTTACTACTTCTGTTTTAAGAAGCATAGCTTCTGGTTTAAATATTTCTTACCATGCTTTAACAAACGATTTAAGTTCTGTTAATTACAGCTCTTTAAGAGCAGGGGCGTTAGAAGATAGAGAGATGTATAGATTGTATCAAAAATTTACAATTGAACATTTTGTAAGACCTGTTTTTGAAAAATGGTTAGAAATGGCAATTCTTACAGGTGAGATTAGTACAAGTCCTAGTGGACAACCTTTACCAATATCTCGGTTTGAAAAATTTCAAAATTCAGCAAACTTTATACCAAGATCTTTCTCTTGGGTAGACCCACAAAAAGAAATGATGGCTTCTATAAGTGGTATGCAATCAGGATTAGTTACTTTTCAAGATGTACAATCAAATTATGGTAGAGATGTAGAAGAGTTATTTGAACAACATGATAGAGAATCAAAATTAGCTGAACAATACGGAATAAGAACAGCATTTCAACCTTATGGTGTTAAAATGCCTGTAGAGCCAGATATACAAGGTACCGAAGATGGTGAATCAAATGAAAAATGAAGATGATAGAAGCTTAAGAGCAGGTCCTAACGATTTAAAAGTTGGAGACTTTGTTAGTTGGGGTAGCTCTGGAGGAAGAGCTAGAGGAAAAATTATTAAAGTTGAGCGTGACGGTAAAATAAATATACCAGGCTCAGAACTTACACTAACAGGAACAGCTGAAGATCCAGCCGCTTTAATACAACTATATAGAGGTGGAGAATCAACAGATGTAAGAGTAGGACATAAATTTAGTACTTTAACTAAAATAAGTCCAATAAGAGGTTTTGAATCTTTTGATTCAAATATTGAAACTATAACTCACGAGGTAAAATCTATGGATAAAGAAGATAGGCATATCCTCGACGTTAGCGAAACTGATGACGCTGTAGTTGTTAAATTTGCTAAAACAGAGGGTATGGTAGAAAACGAACTTGATGATCTAGATTTAGAAGAGTCAAGTTATGAAGATGAAGAAGATAGGTCTGATAACATGGAAGTTATTTATAGAACTATTAATCTAAGTCGAGCTTCATATATAGATGAAGAAAAAAGAAGAGTTAGAATTGGCGTGTCTTCTGAAGAACCTGTAGAAAGGGACTTTGGCATGGAAATTCTTTCTCATGAACAAGGAGATGTTGACATGGAATTCATGTCTTCAGGAAGAGCTCCTTTATTGTTAGATCACGACATGAGGCAACAAATTGGAGTGATAGAACAGTATAAACTTGATCAGTCAACAAAAAGAGCTGTTGCTATAGTGCGTTTTGGTCGAAGTGCACTTGCTGATGAAGTATTTAGAGATGTAGTAGATGGTATTCGTCAAAATATCAGCGTAGGCTATGTCGTAAACAAAATGGAACGTGCAGCTGATAACGTTAATGGTAAGCCAGCATATATCGTAGGACATAGTCCTATGGAAGTGAGCATTGTCTCTGTGCCAGCTGATCAATCAATGGCTGTTGGTGTTGGACGTTCTAAAGATAAACCCACTAACCAGGACAAAAAAATGACAGAAGTTATTGAAAAAAAACCTGAAGTTAACTTAGATGAAGTTAGATCTGAAGCTGTTGTTAGTGCTCGTCAAGAATTTCAAAGAAACTCTAAAGAAATTTTAGACCTTGCTACTAAACACAACAGAAGAGATTTAGCTGATAAAGCAATTTCAGAAGGTGTTTCAGTTGATGAGTTTAGAGGAATATTATTAGAAAATATAGAAGATAATAAACCTTTAGAAACTCCTCAAATCGGAATGACTAAAAAAGATGTACGTAGGTTTTCACTTGTTAGAGCAATTAATGCTTTAGCAAATCCTACTGACAGAAGGGCGCAGAATGAAGCTGAATACGAATTTGAGTGTTCAGAAGAAGCTGCAAAAGTGTACGGCAGAACTGCACAAGGCATTATGCTTCCACCGGAAGTAATGGCCTCATGGAGTCAACGTGACTTAAATACAACTGACGAAGCTGACTTAATCGCTGAAGATTACAGAGGCGGAGACTTTATAGATGTATTAAGAAACAAATCTGCAGTTATGGACTCAGCTACTATGCTTAGAGGCTTAACAGGCGATGTAAAAATCCCTAAAAAGACTGCTGCAAGTGCTGCTGCGTTTATTAGCAGTGAAGGTGGTGACGCTGGTGAATCAGAAATGACTATCGGAAACGTTAGTTTAACTCCTAAAACTTTAGGTGCATTTACTGAGGTAACTAGACAACTACTTACTCAATCATCTCTTGATGTTGAAAACTTAATTAGAGATGATTTAGCTGCTGCTATGGCAATTGCAATTGATGATGCTGCTTTAGAAGGTAGCGGTAGTTCAGGTAATCCTAAAGGTATTACTAATACTACTGGTATTAATACAGTTTCTTTATCAAGTGCTGCAGCTCCAACGTTTGCAGAAATTGTAAGCATTGAAACTGCTGTTGCTGTAGATAACGCATTAGTTGGTGACTTAATGTATATTATGCACCCAACTAACTATGGTACTTTAAAAACAACTGAGAAAGCAACTAACACTGCACAGTTTATAGCTGTTGGTGATCAAGTAAACGGATATAGAACTAATGTATCTGCTCAGCTTACTGCAAACAACTACGTTTTCGGTAACATGAAAGACTTGCTTATCGGTATGTTTGGTGGACTAGATATTGTTGTTGATCCATTTAGCAACTCTAAATCTGGTACGGTACGTGTCGTCGCATTACAAAGTGTAGATACAGCTGTAAGACATGCTGTTTCTTTCTGCGTAGCTTCGTAAACTACATGGTGTTAAACACAAGGACAGGAGGCGTAAAGCCTCCTGTTTTTAAAAAAGGTGAAAAAATGAAATATTTAATTTTAAGAGATACTGTCGCTGATGGTAAAAACGTAAAAGCAGGTGAAGTTGTAGAGCTTGGAGAAGATGTTGGAAATATATTAATACAATATAATAAAGCTGAAGTTGCTAAAGATAAACCAAAGCAAGAGTCAACCAATAGATCTGTTGGATTAGAAAAGTCAAAAAAAGAACTAAAAAAAAGATCTAAATAATGGCTTTAGAAAGTGCAAGTGATTTTAGTACCTATGTTAGTAACAAAGGAATTGGAGTCACTGCAACTTTTTTTGAAGCACAATTTAGTTTATGGGATCAAAGAGTTGGATTAATAGATACTTGGTTTGATATTGACTCAGGAAATAGTACAAATATTAAATTAATATTTGATGAGCAGTATTTTTTAATTGATGAGGGAACAACTGGAATATCTTCTGTACAATCTGTAGCTTATATAAAACATAGTGATGCTATTTATATATCACAAGATGATAGAATAATTGTAAATGCTATAACAACTAATGAAGGAACACAATTAAAACCAGAAAGAACTTACTTAGTAAAAAAGTAGAGAATGATAACACTGGTATTATTAAACTTATTTTAGAAAAACAATGAGTGAATTATTTACTGAAACCGAACAAGATTTTGCAGGTTATTTTGATAATAACGCACACGGCGTTCAAGCAACTTACATAAACTCTTCTAATACTTCTAAAAATATTAATGTTATTTTTAACAATGAACCTATAGATTTTGGAGATGGTGAAATAGAAACTAATCAGCCTATGGCACATTGTAGACAATTAGACGTGTTAGATGTTGTACAAGGCAATGCTTTAAATATATCTGCAATTAAAGATATAGAAGGTAATACAATTAAAGCAGCTACAAATTATAATGTAACTGAAATACAAGATGACGGTACAGGTATTGTCATATTAATGCTGGAAGTAAATGGCTAATCATATAAGACAACAAATAAGAGAACGAATAGGCACAACTTTAACTGGTCTTGCTACTACTGGATCTAATGTTTATCAAAGTAGAGTATATCCTTTAGAAAACTCTAAATTACCTGCATTAATTATATATACAAAGTCAGAATCTTCTATGCCACAAGAAATGGGAACAAATAGAACCTTACAAAGAGATTTACAAATAGTTATAGAAGCTTTTGCAAAAGGAACTACAAACACAGATGATACTGTAGATACTATTGCAAAAGAGATTGAAGTAGCTATGTCAAATGATACAACACATAATGATCTTGCTATAGATTCGTTTTTAGAAACAACAGAAATAGATTACAATGGAGAAGGCGATCAACCTGTTGCGTCACTATCAATGGTGTATAATGTTACATATATAACTACTGAAAATGCGCCAGATGTTGCATTATAGGAGCTAATATGGAAAAAGATAAAATTACTTTGTACTCAGCTAATGGAAAAGATACTATAACTGTATTTGAAAAAGATGTTGAGAATTTAGTAGCAAACGGGTGGACTGTTGAAAAGCAGTCTGAAACTAAAACTAAAATTAAAGAGGATAAATAATGGCAGTATTTACTGGTAAAAGTGGTGTTGTACAGCTAGGTTCTAATGCATTTGCAGAAGTTAGATCTTATAGTATTACTGAAACCGCTGACGTAGTTGAATCTACTAGCATGGGTGATAGCGCAAAATCTTATGAAGCTACACTTACTGACTTTACTTGCACTTTAGAGTTATATTTTGACGACACAGATACAAACGCGCAAGTTGCTGCTACAGTAGGATCATCTATAACTTTAAATTTAGGTCCAGAAGGAGTAGGCTCAGGATCATACAAGTTAACTGGAACAGCTATAGTTACTTCCAAAAATATAACAGGTGCTTCTGAAGGACTTGTTGAAATGACAATTGAATGTCAAGGAAGTGGTGGTTTAACAATTAGTACGTTTTAATGGCTAACGTAATAGATAACGTTAAAGCTCATTTTGACGCACAAGAAATAAATATTCTTGATGTACCCGAATGGGGTGATGAATCAGGGCCGTTAAAAATATATGTAAAACCAATAACTCTTGCAGAATCTAAACGTCTTTATAAGATGGCTAGTAATTCTGATCTAGAAGTAATGGTTAATGCAATTATTTTAAAGGCTTTAGATAAAGACGGAAAACAATTATTTACTATTGCAGATAAACAAGATTTTATGCATAAAGCAGATGTAGGTATTATATCTACAGTTGCTGCGGATATCTTAGGAAGTTTATCAAACGATGAAGCGGAAAAGTTGTAACCGAGCCATATTGGCAAACTCTATTTGCATTAGCTGATAGACTCGGTTATACAGTAGGCGATTTAGAAAATAAATTGACCGTCGATGAGTTTACTCTATGGTGCGCATATTATGATAATATAAATAAAAATGGCATTAGCAAAAAGTAAATATCAAATAGTTTTAGAGGTTGTTTCAAAAAGCCAAAAGGCCTTTTCTACTTTAAATAAAGGTCTTAAATCTGTAGGTAAGTTTGCTAAAAACGCAGGTGCAGCTATAGGAAAATTAGCTTTAGGATTAGGAGCTTTATCAGCTGCATTAGTTGTAGTATTTAAAAAATCATTTGATTTTATTGATACACTCGGTAAAACCGCACTGCGGACAGGTATAACAACAAAAACCTTACAAGCATTTCAATTAGCAGCAATTGAATCAGGATCTTCTATAGAACAAACACAGAAAGGGCTTGTTAAGTTTGCAAGATCTATTGGTGATGCAGGTTCTGGACTAAAAACACAAGCAGATATTTTCAAAGATCTTAACGTAGAAATAAAAAATTCAGATGGTACTCTAAGATCTTTTGATGACATACTTAGAGACACTGCAGAAGGTGTTTCAAACTTAGGTTCTGACATGGAAAAAACAAGGGTTCTTGCAAACTTATTTGGAAGAGCTGGTGCAGCAATGAGCGAGGTTTTTAGAAATGGCGCAGAAGGATTAGATGAATTTATAGATAGAGCAGATAAACTTGGAATAATTCTTAGTCAAGATGTAATAGATAAAACACAGCAATTTAACGATACTATTGCAGTTATTAAACTACAATTTCAAGCTTTAACAAATAATATAACAACAGCTTTTTTACCCGTATTACAAGATCTTGCAACAGAGTTTGGTGCTTTTATGACTCGTATTGCAGGGTCTGAAGGAGGTTTTGCAGCTTTTGCAAAAATTTTAGCAATAGATGTTCTTATGGCTATAGAAAACGTTGCTATAGGTTTTATGAATTTTGCTAATATATTACAAAGAGCTTCTACATTGTTTGGTTTGTTAGGAGAAGCAGCAGCATTTACAGAAGAAGATTTTAACAAACTTACAGAGGCTTTTGCAGGAGCTCAATTAAAACTAGCTGAAATTGGAACAACAGGTGATAAAGTAATATCAAAATTAGGTGCTGGCTTAACAGACTTGTTAGATCCTCTTGCAAAATTTAAACAAGAAATAGAGTTAAACAGTAATGTTATTAAAACAAGTTTAGTAGGAGCTATGAAATCATTTGAAGATTCTTTAGTGAGTAGTTTACAAACTGGAAAATTAAATTTTAAAAGCTTTAGTGATTTTGTAATAAAAGAAATGTTAAGAATATTTGTTAGAAAAGCAATACTAGGACCAATTGCTAACATGATACCAGACTTTTCGTTTAGTACTCCAAGTTATGCTGGTGGTGGTTTTACAGGGTCAGGATCGAGAACAGGTGGTATAGATGGAAAAGGTGGTTTTCCTGCAATATTACATCCAAACGAATCAGTTATAGATCATACACAAGGACAAACATCTGGAGGAGCAACCGTTAACTTTAACATTAACACAGTAGACGCTCAAGGTTTTGATGCTTTGCTATCTTCTAGAAAACAACTGATTACGCAGATAATAAATAATGCTATGCATAATAACGGTAAAATGGGTATTGTTTAATGAGCGGTGCTTTTCCTACTAACCCTTCTTTTAGAACTTTAAATTTTCAAGATAATAGGCCTGTCTTAACTAACCAAACTTTATCAGGTAAAAAGTCATCAAGAATAATTGGCTCGCAATATTTTTCTTTTCAAGTTTCAATGCCTCCAATGACTCAAGAAGAATCACAAAGTATATTTGCTTTTTTACAAAAACAAAAAGGATCTTTTGAAAATTTTACAATAGAATATCCAACAAATAATTTAGGATCAAATAGAACACAATCAGATATTTTAGTAAATGGAGCACATGCAACAGGAGACGCTTCTATAGTTTTAGACGGTTTTGATACTAATACTTCTTCAGTTTTAAAAGCAGGAGATCTTATAAAATTTGCTAATCATACAAAAGTTTATATGATTCAATCAAATATTGATTCTGATGGATCTGGACAATGTACTGTTCTAATTTCACCTGCGCTAGTAAGTACTTTAGCAAATAACGAAGCTGTAACGGTAAATAAACCATCTTTTACAGTTTATCTTTCTAGCAATGAAATTATGTATACAACAAGTGCAAATGGTTTATACAGTATTAGTTTTGATGTTAGAGAGGTAATTACTTAATGCCTAGAAGTTTATCGACAGATTTACAAACAGAAGTTTCTAATCAAACAACACAAATAGCGTTTCTTATAAAGTTACATACTGGAACAGTGATAAGACTTACTAATTGGGCTTATGACTTAACTTATGATTCAGAAAATTACGAAGCAGGCGGTTCTTTAATTGCTCTTGATAAAATAGCAGAAAAAGGAAAATTAGAAGTTGATAGTATGAGTATTAGTATTAGCAATGTAACTGATCAAGTAAGAAGCCAAATTGAAAATGGAGATTTTACAGATATAAAAGTTGAAGTTTTTTTAGGTTTTTTAAACTCTTCTAATGCTTTTGTAGGTGCAATAAATTATTTTACAGGTTTTATAGACACTGTAAGTATTAGAGAAAATATTGATAATACTCTTTTGCAATTAAATGTTAGTACACAATGGTCAAATTGGTCTTTAAAAAAAGGAAGATACTTTACAAATGAATCACAACAAACTTTTTCATCTGGAGATTTAGGTTTACAATTTGCAACAGAAATACAACCTAATTTAAAATGGGGTAAATCGTGAGTTTTTTTAAAAAACTTGCAGATGCTGCTCAAATTGCTGCAACGGCAGTAGGTATAGCTTTTTTAGCAGGAAGTCCTGTTGGTTTTCCATTATTAATTGCTGCAGTTGTTTTAGGTGTAACAGCAGGAGTTGCTGGCTACCTAGACGCTAAAGAACAAGCAAAAAATTTACAACAAAAAACAGAAGGTATAAAAGCAAATAAAATTATTGCAGGCGGAAAGATACCTGTTATTTATGGATCTAGAAGAGTAGGTGCTCAAATTGTATACATGGAAACACGTAACAATGAAAACAAAGACTTGTTTGTTGTTTATGCATTAGGTGTTGGAGAAATTGATAATATAGCGCCAAATAGCATTAAGATTGATGGTGATCTTATAACAAATTCAGAAAGGTTTAAAGACGGTTATTATATAGGTTCAGATAAAATAAATTCAGGAGCAGGTAGTTTAAATACTGCGTCACAATCAGGAGCTATAACATCTGTTACAGGAAACGGAACTGACCCTACTGGAGTGTATAGAATGGTTTTTAATCTACATCACGGTGCTGCTTCACAAACTGTAGATCCTATGTTAGATGCTTCTATATCAAAATGGACTTCTAATCACAAGCTTAATGGTATAGCTTATATTGCTGCAAAATATCATTACGATACGGAAGGTATGTTTAGAAATGTTCCTCAATTAACTGTTTTAGTGCAAGGAAAAAAAGTTTTTGATCCTAGGGATAATACACAAACATTTGGAAATGTATCTACATATAAATGGTCAAATAATCCAGCATTAACATTTCTAGATTACATAACAAACAACGAGTATGGCAAAGGATTATCAAATACAGTTATAAATATGTCTACATTCTCTACTGCTGCAGGTATTTGTGACAATACAAATAACGGACCAGATTTTAATGGAACAGAAGCTGCAGTTGCTTGGTCGGGAACGTCTGGCGAATCTCTTGCTTTTATAGATAGCTTTTCTGATTGGAAAAAATTTAAAGTAGGTGAAAAAATTGTTTTAAAAGATAACGGCGGGAATATTATTGTTAACAATAGAATAATTACAGAAGCTTACAAGTATAAATTTCCTTTTAGTGCGTCTAATAAATATGTAGTTTCATGGGAATTAGAACATCCTTTGACACAAAATTATGATATTGATGGAACTGTAGCAAATGCAAACACATTTATACCTAAATTTCATTGCAATGGCGTAATTGATCCTGATAACAATATTATAGAAAACTCTAAAGAACTTTTAGCTTGTATGAGAGGTATATTTAATTATGTAGATGGTAAATTTGAATTACATATAGAAAACATAGGTAGTTCAAGTTTTAGTATAAATGATGATCATATAATTGCAAAAGAAGGCATGGAAATAAGTTATGGAAGTAAAGATGCAAGAGCAAATAAAGTTGTAGTAGAGTTTGTAAATGGTCAAAATGATTTTGAACCCGATACAGTTACTGTTTTACACGATGCTAGTCCTAACTTTACTTCAGATGATGGCGGAGAAGAATTAGAAATTTCAGCACAGTTTCCACATATTACTGATCCCTACATTGCTTTTAATTTAGCAAAAGGAATTCTTACAAGATCAAGGAATCAATTAGCAATTGCTTTTACAGGCACAATAGAAATGTATAAGCTTAACATTGGAGATATTGTAGATTTTACAGCTGTAGGCTTTGGATTAAGTGGAAAAGTAATGAGGGTTACACAAATAGAATTACAAGAAGATGGCTTAGTAAGAGTTGTTTTAATTGAGTATTTTGATGTTTATAGTTGGACTGTACCACCACAACAAAACGTTAATGATGTTATTGATTTACCGACTATTTTTGCAGTAAAAGCTCCAGCTAACTTAGCATTTACAGATACAAATTCTTCATTAACAGGTAGACCATTTATTTCTTGGGACGTTCCTACAGATTATGCTTACTATGAATATAGAATTAATGTTGTAGATAGTAGCGGTAGGCAAATTATTAACAGAATATCAGACAAGCATTTTACTGATCTTAATTTTTTACCTATAGGAACCAATTATGTAGCAAGTGTAAGCGCGTTAAATAGTACTGGAACAGAATCAAACGCTGCAACTTTAACATTTAGTATTGGCGATAAACCAATTAAAACAAATGATTTACAAGATGGTACGGTTACTACTGTTACAATTGCTGATTCAACAGGATCAGGAGATGGTGTAACTTCAACTAAATTAGCAGACGATGCAGTAACAGAAGTTAAGATTGCTGCGGATGCAGTAACTGCTACAAAAATTGCAGCTAATACAATTACTGCTGGTAAAATAGCAACAAATACAATAACTGCTGCTTCAGGTATTATAGCTGATGCTGCTATAACTAATGCTAAAATAGCTAATGCTGCAATAACTGACGCGAAAGTAAGTAGTTTAAGCGCAGGAAAACTTACTACAGGTAATTTAGATGTGTCAAGAATTACAGACGACAGTGTAGTAATTTATGATAAGGCGAGTGGTCTATCT
>Ga0163179_10001547_pt1 | contig 16223 bp, 19 predicted proteins | sample AtlANTMetagenome_FD_109643 | JGI IMG/M metagenome (GOLD analysis project Ga0163179, IMG submission 109643) | Marine eukaryotic phytoplankton communities from the Atlantic Ocean - Atlantic ANT 2 Metagenome | ecosystem: Environmental > Aquatic > Marine > Oceanic | place: North Atlantic Ocean... | reverse complement strand
CTGGTTGTCTAAATAATAAAAGCAATCGCAATTTGTCGCAACGGAGACTACAATGTCAGAAGAGAATACTAAAACTCTGGATGAATCAAGTGTAACCGCAGGAGCAAAGCCAGCAGAACCCCAGGGTAAATTGGGATCTGACGGTAGTAGTCTCGGTGGAATACAAGATTTAGGTGGACCTACACCTTTTAATTCCAAGCCCGAAGGGGATAGCAATAAGTTAAAGACTATTGCTGGTGGAAACGCCCAAGCACCTACAACTAAACCATCTGATGCATCCGCACAGAAGGCAGAATTTAGTGACAAGGGTGATGTAAAAGCAGGACACGAGCCAGAAGGCGACGTAATTGCTGAGACACCTGCTGAAGAGGAGACCACAATTGAAGTAGATTTATCTGCTGACGTTGCTGCTCTTACAGAAGGCGAAGATCTATCAGACGGATTCAAAGAAAAAGCAAAGACTATCTTTGAAGCTGCTGTAGTATCACGTCTAAACGAAGAACTAGAGCGTATGCATAACGATTATGCTAAAGCACTAGAAGAAGAAGTCGAGACAGTTAAAACCGAACTCGCTGAGAAGGTAGACGAGTATCTAGGCTATGCCGTTAAGCAGTGGATTGAGAAGAATCAACTCGCTGTTGAGAATGGTATTAAAGCAGAGATGGGTGAGCAGGTACTTACTGGACTTAAACAAGTTTTTGTCGAGAATTTCATTGATCTTCCCGACGAGAAAGTTGACCTAGTAGATGATCTACAAGGACAACTCAATACTATGGAATCAAAACTCAACGAATCAATTGAAGAAAACGTTGGACTTTCTAAGAAAGTTGGCGGCTATATTAAGAATGGGATTGTGACAGAGATTGCAGAGGGCTTAAGTCTCTCTCAGAAGGAGAAACTAATTTCTCTAGCAGAAGCTGTTGAGTTTGTCGATGAGGAAACCTTCAAGACGAAGATTTCTACTTTACGTGAATCATATTTCTCTACGAAGCCTGAGAAGACGGAAGTCACTGAGGATGTCCAAGTAGAGGGCACTTCTAACAACCCATCGATGTCTGCATATGTAGATGCGATTGCACGTTGGAAAGGCAAATAAATCCCACAATCAAATTCTTAAACGGAGTTAGTTAACGAAATGTTTAACGCAGAATCACTCCAAGAGAAGTGGAACCCAATTCTAGAGCACTCGGAGCTTCAAGCTATCGAGGATCCTTACAGAAAAGCGGTTACCTCTGTCCTCTTGGAAAACCAAGAAAAATTTCTGAAAGAAGAGCGAGGTCTTGTAACTGAGGCTGCACCTACCAACTCACTTGGTGGTACAGGTTACTCAGGTGGATCAACTGCAACAGGTCCTGTAGCAGGTTTCGACCCAGTTCTTATTTCACTCATTCGTCGTAGTATGCCTAAGCTAATTGCTTATGACATCTGCGGTGTGCAACCAATGACAGGTCCTACTGGACTTATCTTTGCGATGCGCTCTACTTATGGAACTAATAGAGACATCAACAACAGTGCATCTGAAGCATTCTTCAACGAAGCAAATTCAGAGCATTCATCTGAAAACAGTGGCAACAGTCTTGCTTCTAATACTCAGACAGGATCTAACCCAGGTCTACTTGCAGACGCTGCTGGTAACTATACCATCGGTGGTCAGGGTATGACTACTGCTCAGTCTGAAGCATTAGGCGACGCAGCTGGTAACCATTTCGCTGAAATGGGTTTCTCAATCGAGAAAGTAACAGTTACCGCTAAGTCACGTGCTTTGAAAGCTGAGTACAGTTTAGAGCTTGCTCAAGACTTGAAGGCAGTTCACGGACTAGACGCTGAGTCTGAATTGGCAAACATCCTCTCAACTGAGGTACTTGCTGAGATCAACCGTGAAGTTGTAAGAACTGTTTACAAGATCGCACGTCCTGGTGCTCAAAATAACACAGCAACTGCTGGTACTTTTGACCTAGACGTTGACTCAAACGGAAGATGGTCAGTTGAGAAATTCAAAGGACTTCTATTCCAAATCGAAAGAGACCAAAACGCTATCGGGCATGAGACTCGTCGTGGAAAGGGCAACCTATTGATCTGCTCCGCAGACGTAGCATCTGCTCTATCAATGGCTGGAGTCCTTGACTATTCATCAGGCATCAATGGTGCTGTTGGTGGATTGGGTAACGTTGATGACAACTCATCTACTCTTGTTGGTACTCTTAACGGACGCACAAAGGTCTATGTTGACCCTTACTCAGCAAACGTAAGTGACAATCACTTCTATGTTTCTGGATACAAAGGATCATCTGCCTATGATGCTGGATTATTCTACTGTCCTTACGTGCCTCTACAAATGGTCAGAGCCGTAGGTCAGGACACCTTCCAACCAAAAATCGGGTTTAAGACTCGTTATGGTATGGTTGCTAACCCATTTGCTGAAGGACTAACACAAGGTGTTGGTGCTCTTACAGCTAATGCTAACCGCTACTACAGAAGGGTCAAGGTAACAAACCTAATGTAAATCGTATCACGATATACACACGAAGAGACCCTACGGGGTCTCTTTTTTTATGCTAGTATACCTAAATATTCATGTAGAATAGGTATAGCCATGAACGGTAGGCTAAACAAAGTGGAGATGACTTCAAAACTTATGCAACTTAAAAGAGAATTACATTACAAATGTGAGATAGGGGAGAAAGGTAAGTGGGAGTGCATTGGTGCAAACGATTACCTTAACAGAGCAATGGACGTACTAGACGAATATTATATGTAATGCTACAATGGACACATGACAGAAGAAATGATCAAGAGGATCACCTACACAAAGGAGGAGGTCGATAGGATGATTGCTCACGCAGTCGAGATTGCAGTTGCTGAGGCACGTGCAATTGATGAAGAGTCGATGCGTAAGCATAATAGAGAAGCAACTATCATTAGTATGATCTTAGGTTTCACTGCGCTTGCTTTATTTGTTGACGGTCTGTTAAGAATTTTAGGAATCATCCCACCATTTATGAATATTGATGTTGATATTATAGATCAGATTGTAGAGAGGGTAGAGCATGATGTTATACCACAGGTTGAGAAGTATAAGGCATATATACCACGGATATAAATATGTTAAGCAAGGATTATAGACTTAGACTGTCTGTTATTGCCTGTAAAACTAAACTTAACAGGGAAGTCAGTTTGAATGATAGGATCTGGGCTCAAAAATTAGTTGAGCATAACAATAGTGCCAGAGGTATTTGGGAGAGATTAACTTATGACTACTTGGAACAAACAAATAGAGAATAGGAATTTCCTATCTCCTATAGGATTCAAGTTTGTGCTTGCTAGGTATCCCAAGGTGGCATACTTTGCACAGACTGCTAATATTCCTAACATGACTCTGAATATTCAGAATCAACCTACTCCATTCAGGGGTCTACCCATGGAGGGATTCATTGAATATGAGCCTCTTAATCTTACATTCATAGTTGATGAGGACTTAGAGAATTATTTGATACTACACAACTGGATACGTGCACTAGGTACTCCTGATGGTGGTAACGAGAGAGCAGAGTTTAGATTAAAGATGCAACAGTTGTTTGGTAACAACGATCTATATGCTGATGCTACTCTAATGGTACTTAATAGTAACTTCCAGCACAACTTTGATGTAGTATTTGAAGATCTAATACCTACAGGGTTGAATGCATTGGAGTTTAATGCTACAGTAGATGGTACTGAGTATGCTATGGCACAGGTATCATTCAGATACTTAGCAATGCAGATAAGGACTAAGGAGACATCCGTACGTAATAAGAAATTAGAATGAATCTTGAGAAAATTGAGGAGTTATGGTCTAAGGATGCTGAGAAATTCTTTGATCATAGGGAATTACCAGAGTTGCTTGCCAACGATAGTATGGAAACCCCTAGACTCCATGCAAAGTATTTGCAATTACACAATGAATTTAAACTTATGCTCTCTGATGCAGAGACTAAGGGAAGGAAATTGTACAAAGAGAAGTGGGAATATTATTCTGGCAAGGCACCGTCAAAAGTATACGCAGAGAAACCTTTTGATCTTAAGTTATTGAAGACAGACGTACATATCTACCTAGATGCTGATGAAGATCTCTGTAAAAACAGACAGAAAGTAACCTACCTTGAAACTTGTATAAATTCTATTGATAGGATACTTAAGGAGATCCATAATCGTGGGTTTGCTATTAAGAATACTATTGAAATTGTCAAATATTATGGTATTAGATGAATTACGGAAAACTATATCAAGTTGCCGAGTTTAACGACGAGACAGTTGATAAAATTAATGAGATCATATCATCTACTAAATTGACATGGGAAACAGGTGTACTTCAAAACAATGAGCTATCAGAAACTAGAAAAACTGATATAACATGGTTAGATGACCCTGAGTTACTTGAAGGGATGTTGTCTATGGCACAGGAAATCAACCAAGCATGTGGTTGGAACCTAGATATAGACTCTGTAGAGCCAATACAACTAGGACACTATGGTGTAGGTGGCTTTTATGACTGGCATTTAGATCAGCATAATACTATTACTAACCCCAATGGTACCGTAAGAAAGATCAGCATGTCATACATGTTGAATGATGATTATGAGGGTGGAGAATTAGACATAGAGATAAGAAAACCAGGTGATAAGGGTGGTCGTCCTCGTTACGACTCTTTCAAACCCATGCCTGGTGTTTCTGTCTTCTTTGAGTCTACTGCATATCATAGAGTCAGACCTGTTACCCAAGGAACACGCAAATCATTGGTGGCTTGGTTTAATGGACCTCCGTATAAGTAAGAAGAATGAAGTCTATCTTAAGGTAGAAGGTGAGCAACATCTCCACAAGGAGTTGAGTGAGCATTTCTGTTTTGAGGTACCACACGCAAAGTTTACTCCTGCATTTAAACGCAGAGTCTGGGATGGTAAGATAAGACTGTACTCTCCTGGAACTGGTGAGTTATATGTTGGTCTCTATGAGTATCTTACAGACTACTTAAAGTCTAAAGGATACAAATATGAGGTAGTCGCAGATAAATACTTTGGCAGACCAGACGAGGTAGATGAATATGTTACACCTCAAGGCACAGCAGCTTTTATTCGTGCTCTTAGGCTTCCATTTAAGATCAGGGACTACCAGCTCCGAGGAGTTTACCAGGCGCTTAAATTTCGTCGCAAACTTCTATTATCCCCCACGGGTTCAGGAAAATCCCTAATAATATATGCTTTAGTACGTTGGCATCTATTACAGAAGAGAGAAATATTAATTATAGTACCTACTGTATCTCTAGTAGAGCAGTTGTATAAAGATTTTCGTGACTATGGTTGGAATCCTAGTCAAGTCCATAAGATAGTAGGAGGAGAGGAGAAGTATGTCGATAATCCAGTCGTTATTAGTACTTGGCAGAGCATTTATAAGGAACCCAAGAAGTTCTTTGAACGTTTTGATGTCGTTATCGGGGATGAAGCACACCTGTATAAGGCTAAATCACTCACTGGTATCCTTACGAAGTGCCATGATGCAAAGTATAGGATAGGGTTAACAGGTACGCTAGATGGTATGGAGTCACACCAATTAGTCCTTGAAGGATTGTTTGGTAAGGTTGATAGGGTGACAAAGACTATAGATCTTATGAAGGAAGGGCATCTAACACCACTCAAGGTGAGGATATTACTACTCAACCATGGGTATGTACCCTTCGATTACTATCAACAAGAGATGGAATACCTATGTATGCACACCAAGCGTAGTAACTTCATCACTAATCTGGCACTAGATCTAGAGGGAAATACTCTTGTGCTCTTTAATTACATAGAGAAGCACGGAGAACCGCTATGGGAAATGCTAAATAATAAGGTAGATAAAAATCGTAAGATTTTCTTCATACATGGCGGTGTAGATGCTGTAGAGAGGGAAGAGGCTCGTAACATTTGCGAAACTCAAAAAGATGCTATAATATTAGCATCATACGGAACCTTCTCAACTGGTATTAACATCCGTAATCTTCATAATGTGATCTTTGCATCTCCTAGTAAGTCTAGGGTGAGGAATTTACAGTCTATCGGACGTGTATTGAGGAAGGGAGACAATAAAGCACAGGCAATTCTATATGATATTGCTGATGACTGCTCTAGAAACTCTCAGTACAACTATACTTACAAGCATCTGGTAGAGAGGATGAAAATATATGATGAGGAGAAGTTTGATTATGAAATCACTAAAGTCAATCTTAAAAAATGACAATTAATTATATCAAACACGAGCAAGAATTTTTTGGTGTAATTAAGTTACGTTCAGGTGAAACTGTACTAGGATCAATGATTGCATCTGAGGATGATGTGCAACCTGGTATAACAAAGATCTTTGTAACTGATCCAGCTTCACCACAGCAACACCCAGTAGAGAAAGAAGGACAACCAGGAGTAGCGATAGGTTTAATCAAGTGGATGATGTTTTCAGATGAAGACTTTTATATGATTAGTGAAGAGGACATATGCACGGTTGCACCCATGTCTATGGAATCTATACTGATGTATAAGTTGTGGTGTAGGAAAGAGAAGGGTGGTAATAAGACTGACATAGAGATACCAGTTAATCCTCAAATGGGGTACGTAGGTAAAGTATCTGAGGCACGAAAGAAGTTGGAAGATTTCTGGCATCGCACTCAAACTTGACAACATATCCTTAACAGCATATAATGAATCAGGTGAGTTAATCATATGGCAAAAGTAATGGCTTCTAAACGGAAACAACATTACGTTGATAACAAGAAGTTCCTGGAAGAGATTACAAAGTATCGTCAGGAAGTTGATTCAGCGAAATTAAATGACAAAGAGAAACCTCGCATCACGCATTATCTTGCGGAGTGTTTCTTAAAGATAGCAACACATCTATCTTACAGACCAAACTTCATCAACTACATGTTTAAAGAGGACATGATATCTGATGGAGTTGAAAATTGTGTACAGTATATTGATAACTTCGATCCAGCTAAGTCGAAGAATCCTTTTGCTTATTTCACACAGATAATTTACTATGCTTTTCTTAGACGTATAGCGAAAGAGAAGAGACAGATGGATATAAGAGACAAGTTAATAGAGAAGAGTGGATATGAAGCAGTCTTCCACTCAGATAGTAAGGATGATCATTCAGAAATGAATAGCATCAAAGGACGTATTGAAACTAATATGCGACAGTGAATTTATTTTCTATACCTGTATATAAAGGGCACTTAGATCAGTCCTTTAATATACCTGACTTGTGGAGTGGATTGAGTAAAGGTGTCTGGTCTGGTGAGACTGGATATTCCACAGCACAGAGTGATCTAATGTTATGGCATAGTGTCCCAGAGGTGGGTGATCTTATTGAGGGGTTGTTTCCTTATGTAATAAAGTATTGGGAGACACTAGGGTATGCACCTGCTAGGATAGAACCAACTGCATCATGGGCTAATTGGCATGAGGTAGGAGACCAGACTCATGAACATGCTCATTGTGATGGCACTAGACAAACTCATGTTGCTTCAGTATTCTATATGGAGAAGCAAGAAGGAGGAGATATAGAATTGATCAACCCATTGGATTATATCCATAGGTTAACACCACTTGCCAAAGACCATGGTGATATGCTAATGTCAGAAAGTATCAGCTGTGTCACTGGAGATTTCCTTTTGTTTCCAGGATGGATGCGACATAGGACACAGCCTGCTACAACAACACGCAAGGCAATAAGCATAAACTTTAACGGATTTCTATGAAAGTCTTACTGATAACTGATCAGCATTTCGGTGTAAGAAATGACAATCTTCATTACGTTGAGAGATATCGAAAGTTTTATACAGAGAAGGTACTACCTACCATTGATAAAGAAGGTATTACTGAAGTACTATGCCTAGGTGACACCTTTGATAGAAGAAAGGGTGTTAACTTCTCTTCACTGGAAGCAGCAAAAGAGATGTGGTTTAGACCTCTACAAGATAGGGGTGTCAAGATGACAATGTTGATAGGAAACCATGACATCTATTTCAAAAATACTCTCCGTGTTAATTCTCCTGAGCTTCTCCTTGGGGAGTTTAATAATATTGAGATCATTTATTGTCCAGGTGAGAGGCTTATAGGTGGTAAGAAGATGATGCTTATCCCTTGGATCTGTGATGAGAATAGGGAAGCAACATGGGAATCAATTCAGGATACTGATGCTGAATATTGCATGGGTCACTTTGAATTGAATGGATTTGATCCTATACCTGGTTTCACCATGACACATGGTGATGATCCAACTCCATTGCAAAAATTTAAAATGGTATGCACTGGGCATTACCATGTTAAGAGTACTAAAGCAAACATTAATTACCTAGGTAACCCTTGTCAGTTGTATTGGAATGATTACGGTCAAGATCGTGGGTTTCATATACTAAATACTTCTACACAAAAACTAAAATTCTACAAGAATCCTTATCATACTTTTAATAAGATCTATTATAATGATGATATAACTCTGTCACCTGTGGCAATCAAGAAACTAGAAGGAACCTATGTTAAATTGATTGTCGAATCCAAGACTGACCAAGTTAAGTTTGACAGTATAGTACGTAGACTACAGGCTGCTGATCTAGCAGACCTAAAGATCATCGAAGACATGTCATATGAGCTAGATGATGTTGATGACGTTGAAGTAGAAGATACATTGACCATACTAGAGCAATGTGTTTCAGAATTTGAGAATAAGGATGATATATTTAAGATACTAAAGACACTTTACATGGAGGCATCGGATGTTTGTGTTACTTGACAAGAGGACAGGTGGGGTCTATGCTGTAAGAGATGATGACCGTAAGGAAAGAGTCGTGCAGATCTTTCTTGACAAGAATGATGCGGTACGTTATTATGATATGCTGTTAGCTGATGACTATCCTAGAAAACTATCTGTCACTGAGATAGAAGAGGATCAAGTCAAGGAAAACTGTACAATGCATGGGTATGCATTCAGTATTATTTCAGAAGATGAATTGGTTGTACCTCCACCCCAAGATGAATGATAATTTTTAATGATATTAAGTGGAAGAATTTCCTATCTACAGGTAACTCTTTCACACATGTGAAAATAACTGACTCTCAATCCCACCTAGTAGTGGGTGCCAATGGCGCAGGGAAATCTACAATGTTAGATGCTCTGTGCTTTGTTTTGTTTAACAAACCATTTAGAAAGATTAGTAAGAGTCAGTTGGTAAATAGCATTAATGAAAGAGAAACGGTTGTTGAAATCGAATTTGTTATAGGGAGTGTAGGATACAAAGTTATTAGGGGGATTAAACCAAATGTATTTGAGATTTATAGAAACGGTAAACTACTTGACCAAGATGCTGCTTCCAAGGATACACAGAAATACCTTGAGCAATCAATACTTAAATTCAACTTTAAGTCCTTCACACAAGTCGTCATCCTTGGTTCATCCACATTTGTCCCATTCATGCAGCTCGGAGCAAGTGTCAGGAGAGAGGTTATCGAAGATCTACTGGACATCCAGATCTTCTCACGAATGAATCTTCTCCTTAAGGATAAGGTAAAGGATGCAAGAGAAATTCTTAAGGACTGTGATCATAAGTTAGCGATGTCCGAGAAGGATGTATCACTACAGAAGAAGACTATTGAACAGATGGAAAAGATGTCTGCAAAGCATACAGGTAAGATGCAAGCAAGAATCTCTGAGATTGATGGTAAGGTTCAAGAAAACTATTCTGAGGTGGAAGAATTCACTAAGAAGATTCATCGAATGCAAGACATACAAGACAAGTATGATGAGATGAAAGACATGAGGGTTAAGATTCAGAGTAATCTTGACAAGGCAGAGAAGGATTTGAAGTTTTATTGGGAGAATGATGAGTGTCCTACTTGTAATCAGATAGTATCAGACAAAACAGCACTGATTGATGGTGCACAGACAAGGAAGGCAAGGTTTTTAAATGGGTTGAATGTAATCACAGACTCACTTAACAGAGGAAACAAGCAGATTAAGGAGTTAAAGGAGTATGCAGACAAAATTAATGCTAGTAATCATGAAGTAAAGGCACTAACAGAAGAGAGAAATAGATTATTTAAGGATATCAATAGAGAGACACCTAACATAGACGCTGAGAAGAAAATATTACAGGAGCATAGGGATAAGAATTTGGCCATTTCAATTGAGTGTTCTGAAGTTAACAAGAATCATGACAATTTAAAGGTGGTTGGTACCTTACTGAGGGATTCTGGGATAAAAAGTAAGATCATCAGCAAATTTGTACCAATTATTAACAAATCCATAAATAAGTACCTACAGAAAATGGATACTTATTTCAACTTCACGCTTGACGATGAGTTTAATGAAATAATTAAGTCCAGATATCGAGATGAGTTCTCCTATGCATCCTTCTCCGAGGGTGAGAAGCAGAAGATTGACCTAGCACTCCTCTTTACATGGAGAGAGATCGCAAACCTCAAGAATTCTGCTGCTACCAACCTCCTCATACTAGATGAGGTGTTTGATTCCTCTTTGGATGACCAAGCAACCGATGAATTACTCAAGATTCTAAGGGGATTGGGTGACAATGTTAATTTATTTGTCATTTCTCACAAAGGTGAGCTACTTCTTGATAAATTTGAGAAAACCCTGAAGTTTGAGAAGCGAGATGATTTTTCCAAACTGGCAGCATCATAGTAAGAAGGCTGCTAAACGTACGCTGAAACCTCAAGCACTGAGATCAGCACGTGACAGACGCAGACACTTAAAGAAGTGTCTACTCGGACCCCCAAAGCACCCTAGGGGGTCTTATACTGTTCATATACACGCAAGGGACTATGCAAAACCAAGAAGTTAAAGGGACTCTCGCTAAATTACTAGCAACAGAGAACATAATCGTAGAGCATAGGAGATGCGAGACAGCACAGTTCGATGTGGACAAGAGAATTCTTACCCTACCTATCTGGGATGCTTCTGATAAGGTATACAACATGCTAGTGGGTCATGAGGTAGGACATGCACTCTATACACCCAACGAAGATTGGTCTTTAGAGCATGATATCCCCAAGTCATACATTAATGTGACCGAGGACGCACGTATTGAGAAGTTAATGAAGCGTAAGTTTCCTGGTCTTACTAAGGATTTCTATAAAGGTTACCAAGAATTAGATGAGAAGGACTTCTTTGAGGTAAAAGACGAAGATATCAGTAAACTAAACCTCATCGATAGAGTTAACCTATACTATAAGATTGGATCATATAATATTATCCCATTTAATGCTGCTGAGGTGCCACTCAGAGACGCTACAGGGGCATCTGAAACATTCTCAGATGCAATAGAGGTAGCAAAGGCAATTTATGCATATGAAAAAGAGAAAAAAGAGGAGGAAAAGCTTGCTAATATCGGTCTTAAGGACGCTACAGAGGGGGTCAATCTCGATCAAACTGAAGGAGATTCCTCTGGAGAGAAAGGTGACAAGGCAGATCAAGAAGGTCAACCACAAAATAGTCAGGAGTCTCCAGAGGAGGATGACGAAGGGAGTGGCCAGGAAAGTGATTCCACTGTTAAGCAAGGTGGTGAGTTTGCTGACCTAGAATCCAAGACTGATAAGGCATTAAATGATGCTGTTAAGGACATGGCACAGCAAGATGGGTCAGTCGAACCAACTTACATGGAAGTTGATGACATTGATATCAATCATCATGTAGTTTCACCTCATAGAGTCCATAAATTAAACCATGAGTATTGGAATTCAAAAAGATTTACTGATCCAGAGGATACACTCTTCTATAAGCACTTAGATTGGAGCACAGTTGATAACGAGTATCGTCAGTGGAAGAGACTAGGGGCAAGAGAAGTAAACTATCTTGCTAAAGAGTTTGATATGAAGAAAGCAGCGAGTGCATATGCAAGAGAGCAAGTATCTCGCACTGGTGTCCTTGATACTACTAAACTTCATCAGTATAAGTTTAACGATGACATCTTTAAGAAGGTAACAGTTAGACAAGATGGTAAGAATCATGGTCTAATCTTCTTACTAGACTGGTCTGGATCAATGGCAGAGGATATACATGACACATACAAGCAGTTACTTTCACTCTGCTTATTCTGTCGCAAGTCTGGTATCCCATTTGAGGTATACGCATTTGTTAATGATGGATCATGGTATCCAGAAGGGTTTACTAGAAGAGATTATGATGACTGGGAAGGTCGTTTGGGTACACTAGCAATACCAGAGCATTTCTTCTTGGTTAATTTACTTAGCAGCAGTCTAAACAACAGACTATTTGATGAGTATGCTAAAGATATCTGGAGAATTACTACCATGATGTCTTGTAGGTATGGATACAGATACAGATACTCTAATGAAGAGCAATGGACTAGACAACAAGAGATACCTGACGCTATTCCATCACATATGAATCTTGGTGGCACACCATTATGTGAAGCGATTGGATGTTTACAAACAATCATCCCTAACTTCAAGAGAAAGACTGGTGTAGAGAAGGTGCACATCAGTATATTATCTGACGGTGAAGCAGCACATCCTGGAATCTGGATGCAGTCTGATTACAATGGTGAGCGTATCTTTAGAGGTAACGTAAGATACTATACTCAGATAAGAGATCGTAAGAATGGTAGGATCTATAAGTATTCTGAGAATGCACCTTTCACAAAGCAACTCTTGACTTATCTTAAGGGTAAGTTTCCTGAGTGTAACTTCCTAGGATTCCGTATCATATCTCAACGTGATCTTAGAAGAGTCCTTGAGAAAGAATTCATTGCCCACCAGTATGGTAATGTTGACTGGAGTCAGAGAGAGAAGGGTGCTGCAAATGTTGAAAAATACATCAGTGTCTATAGAAAGACTAAGTGTGTTGCTGCTAAAGTATTAGGTTTCCAAGAACTTTATTTTATTGCTTCCTCACAACTAAATACAGAGGTAGAATTTGATCCTAAGTCTGATTCTAAAGCAGATATCAAGAGAGCATTCACTAAGTCTCTTAAAGGTAAAGCGAATAACAAGAAGATACTTTCATCATTCATTGAGCAGATAGCATGAATATATTTGCAGTAGATGAGGATCCTGCACTAGCAGCATTCTCTCTACCAGACAAGTACGTTGTGAAGATGCCAGTTGAGACCACGCAAATGATTGCGTTGGTCTTTTCTAAGTGGTACCATAATTATGGTCCTGTATTAAAGGCAGATAACAAACCATATAATGTAGAGAAGGGTGCATTTAGAAATCACCCATGTACTAAGTGGGCAGCAGACAGTGATGATAATTTACAATGGTTATTTCAGCATGGTATCTCACTGTGTAATGAATATACATCACGTTATGGTAAGAAACATGCATGTGAGAGAAGTATTAGACTAGCAGCATTAACTCAAATGCATAATGGATGTCCTGAAAAACATACTCCATTTGTTAGAGCTATGCCAGATGTATTAAAGGATAACAATCGTATAGATACTATCACTGCATACAGAATGTATCTCAGTACTAAGCCATGGATACTAGATAACTATCAGCGTGTGCCAGATAACAAACCGTCATGGCTTCCTACACAACCCCTTGATCTAGGGTTATAATAGTAGTATAAACAAACAAAAGATCAAATGCCATCATTATGCCCAGTGACTACTAAAGACTTAAGAGACTACCTAGTAGGAAAATTCGGTAATCAAGTAAAGACCGAGCAATTATTAGAAGCAGTAGACCATTTTAATGTATCCTACCAGACTGTAACCAAGTATCTCAATGAATTTAAAGTCAAGCGAGGTGCATGGGATCTTACAATGGAAGAAGCTAAGAAGCAATTGGAAAGAACTTTTGAGACACCAGAGGTACCTGCTAATCTAGTACCAAGTAAGGATTCACACTTCGTACCATTTGGTACATTCCCTGACCTTAAGAAAGTATTATCATCTAAGATCTTTTACCCCATATTCATCACTGGAATGTCTGGTAATGGTAAGACACTTGGTGTGGAGCAAGCAGCAGCTCAGACAAAGAGGGATCTAATCCGTGTAAACATTACTATTGAAACTGATGAAGACGATCTTATTGGTGGGTTTAGGCTTGTGGATGGGTCTACAGTTTGGCATAACGGACCTGTCATTGAGGCACTTGAGCGTGGCGCAGTACTCTTACTTGACGAGATCGACCTTGCTTCCAATAAGATTCTCTGCTTACAATCAATACTTGAAGGCAAGGGTGTGTTTCTAAAGAAGATTGGACGTTATGTCCAACCTAAAGAAGGATTCACAGTTGTAGCAACTGCTAACACTAAGGGTAAAGGATCTGAGGACGGTAGATTCATTGGTACTAACGTATTAAATGAAGCATTCTTAGAGAGATTCCCTCTAACCTTTGAGCAAGAATATCCTAATCCCAAGACAGAGATTAGAATGCTCAATAACTATTGTAAAGAGTTAGACTGCTGCGATGATAAGTATATTGCTAACCTTACTACATGGGCAGAGATCATCCGTAAAACTTTCAACGATGGAGGAGTGGATGAGATCATCTCAACACGTAGATTAGTGCACATCATCAGAGCATATGCTATATTCTCTGATAGGGTTAAGGCGATCAAGGTATGCTTGAATCGTTTCGATGATGAAACAAAACAGTCATTCTTAGAATTGTATGATAAGATTGATAACGAGGTTGACATCGAGAACCTTGACAACATTCTAGCCACATGATAGTATAACTGTATGAAATACAGAGAAGACGATACGATCAAGGTAGTACAGGATTATATCTCCTCTACCTATAGATCGCATTACTCAAACGAAGAGAAGGGGGTCCAGACTTTAGACCTCCTTGAGGCAATAGGATCAGCAGAGCACTTCTGTCAATCCAATATCATTAAGTATGCATCTCGGTACAAAAAGAAAAGTCAGCATAAGAGTGACGTGCTAAAAATCATTCACTATGCTATACTGTTATACTACTTCTCAGGTACGTCGTATCCTGATGACACACCAGATCAACCCCCAACACCAGCAGAATTTATAGATTATGACTAGCGCAATTCAAGAAGATTTAAGAAGGACTCCTTCTACTAAAGGAGTGAAGGATTTCCAGACCAACTTACAATTGACTAAGAAGACTGTTGATCTACTGAGAAATTTTAGTACTATTAATAAGTCTATTATTATTGAAGAGGGTAAGTTTCTTCAAACGATGTCTGTCAATAAGAATATTATTGCGATGTCGGATTGTCAAGAGTTATTCCCTCGTAAGATGTCGATCTATGATCTACCATTATTCTTAGGAGCACTGTCTCTATTCAAGAAACCATGGTTGTTTTTCCCTGATGATAAGAAAGTTATCATTTATGATGAGGACACAAAGGGTAAGACTACATATTACTACAGTGACCCAGACATCATAGTCACTCCACCTGATTTTGATATCGATATTCCAGGTAAGGAATTTCATTTCGATGTTCCTATGCAGGATCTTGATCAGTTGCTACAAGCAGCTAAGGTTTATGGGGTTGAGGATCTATGTTTGTATGGACACGAGGGTGAGTATAGTATTTGCGTAAAGGATAAGAAGAATCAAACGAGTAATGTCTTCTCATTACCAATGAAGAAGGTGACCTTTGAGAATCCTGGTGATATGACACCAGAGAGACGTAACTTCTGTTATTGTTTCAAGGTAGAGAACCTGAAATTAATTCCTGGTTCCTATCATGTAACTGTTAGCACAAAGAGTATTGCTAACTTCTCATCGCTATCACAGTCTGCACTAAACTACTTCGTGGCATTAGAGCCAAACTAAATTATGAGTGATAAACTATTCTTATGGGTTGAGAAGTACCGTCCTCAATCAATAGAGGATTGTATTCTCCCAGAGGAAACTAAGAAGATCTTCCAGGGATTTGTAGAGCAGGGAGCGATCCCTAATCTACTTCTCTCTGGGGGTGCTGGTATAGGTAAAACGACGGTAGCAAAAGCATTATGTGATGAGTTAGGAGTAGATTCATATGTCATTAATGGATCGGATGAAGGTAGATTCTTGGACACTATACGCAATCAGGCAAAGACCTTTGCTAGTACTGTTTCTCTCACTTCTGATTCCAACCACAAGGTTATTATTGTGGATGAGGCAGACAACACAACTCCTGACGTACAATTACTTTTACGAGCGTCGATTGAAGAGTTTCAAAAGAACTGCAGGTTCATCTTTACT
>Ga0163179_10001546_pt1 | contig 16228 bp, 28 predicted proteins | sample AtlANTMetagenome_FD_109643 | JGI IMG/M metagenome (GOLD analysis project Ga0163179, IMG submission 109643) | Marine eukaryotic phytoplankton communities from the Atlantic Ocean - Atlantic ANT 2 Metagenome | ecosystem: Environmental > Aquatic > Marine > Oceanic | place: North Atlantic Ocean... | reverse complement strand
GGTAGACGTTTTGCTAGCATGAATGATATGAAAGTATCTGACATGAACAACCAAGCACCAGTTGGTACTACGCTTGCTTTACTAGAAAGAAACATGAAAGTTATGTCAGCCGTGCAAGCAAGGCTACATGCTTCAATGCGAAAAGAATTTGAAATATTAGTTGGCATAGTCAAAGACTTTACTGAGCCAACCTATCCATATGAGATGGATGAAGAAGAATTTATTAAAGCTTCAGACTTTGATGATCGGGTAGATGTTCTACCTGTATCTGATCCTAATGCTTCGACCATGGCACAAAGGATAATGCAATATCAGGCAGCCATGCAATTGGCAGCAACTTCTCCTGAAATTTATAATATGCCCGAGTTGCATAGGCAAATGTTAGAAACATTAGGAATCAGAAACGTAGATGATATTATTCCAAACAACGATGACATAAAACCTGTTGATCCAATAACTGCAGTTCAGAATCTTATCAATGGTGTACCAGTACAAGCTTTTGCTACTCAAGACCATGATGCTCATATTGAAACTATTGTAGCTGCTCAACAGAATCCTGATGTCATTCAAAAGATAGAAGCAAGTCCTACAGCTCAGAGCATCTTGGCTAATGCAAGTGCTTATGTAAATCAACATCTAACTATGAAGTTTAGAAAACAAGTTGAAGAAGAGATGGGTATACCGCTACCAGCAGAAGGCGAACCACTACCAGCAGATGTTGAAAAACGTATTTCTGATCTTGTAGCTGAAGCAGCCAAACGAGTTGCAATAACTTCTCAATCAAAAGCAGAGCAAGATAGAATTGCAGCACAACAACAAGACCCACTCATTCAAATGCGTGAACGTGAAGTAGCAATTAAAGAAGCTGACGTACAAAGAAAAATTGCTGGCGATGCTGCACGCATACAGCTAGATGCAGAGAAAGCTAAAAACCGAGATGAGATTGAAAGAGAAAGGATAGAATCTCAAGAGCAAATTGCAGGTGCTAGCATAGGGCAGAAAGTTGCTAGTGATATGCTAGATGCAGAGGAGAAAGCTGATAGCAAATCAGTAGAAAGATACAAGCAAGGTATTGACATTGCAAAAGATATAGCACAGAATTTAGAAAGAGATGAGTGATGAGTTCCAAGAATTAGCACTTTCAGATTTTCTGAAAACTAGAATTAAGGATTTAATTGCTGATCACAAGGATCACCTAGCCAATGGTACGATCAAAGATCACGAAGAATACAAAAGGCTATGTGGAATTATCGAGGGTTTAAACCTCGCAGAAAGAGAGATGGCTGACTGGATAGACAGACACTCTCGCTAAAGGAACTCGACTCCTAAAGTCGTGCAAACATTATGACAGAAGCGGTAAAGAAACCAGAACCTGACGTAGCTAGAAAACAATTACCTGATCCAAAGGGTTGGAAAATTTTAGTTGCTATGCCACAAGCTGATGAAAAAACAGAAGGTGGTATTATTAAATCAACCCAAACAATAAAGAACGAAGAAGTAGGTAACATCTGCGGATATGTTCTTGAGTTAGGACCTGAAGCATATAACGATAAGAAAAGATTTGCTTCTGGACCATGGTGTAAAAAAGGTGACTGGGTTATTTTCCGTGCTTACTCTGGCACTCGCATGGTTATGTATGGACAAGAGTTTCGTTTAATAAACGATGATACTGTGGAAGCAGTTGTCGAAGACCCAGCAGGAGTAGTAAGAGCATGAGTGAAACAGAAATAATAAACGAAGAGCCTAACATTCCAGAACCAAGAATGTCTGAGGAAGATAAATTTTTTGGTCAAACTACAGAAATACAAACTGAAGTTGATGAAGGACTATCAGTTGAAATAGTAGACGATACTCCAGAAGAAGATCGTAGACCACCAAAAGTAGAAACTCCAGAAGTAGAAGTTACTGATGATACAGTTGATCAAGAAATTACTGATTACAGTAAAAGAGCTGGAGACAGAATTAATAAACTCAAGTATGAGTTTCACGAAGAGCGTAGAGCTAAAGAAGCAGCAGTCAGGGAGTCGGCTGAAGCTGTGCAAAGACTTCAAAGCTTACTCTCAGAAAATAAAAAACTTCAAGCCATGGTTGATCAAGGCGGAGAAGTTTTAAATAAGCAAGCAGCTAACAATGCAGTTTGGGCAAAACAAAATGCACAAGCTTTATATAAAGCAGCTTATGAAGCAGGCGATGCAGAAAAAATGGCAGAAGCACAAGAGCAACTATCAAAAGCTGTGCTAGCTGAACAAACTGCGGGTAAGATGGCAGAGAATGTACAAGAGGAAATAATTAAAAATATTCCTGAAGAAGAAGTACAACAGCCAACTGATCCAGCCTTGCAAGCATGGTCAAGTAAAAATCCTTGGTTTATGGGAACTGATCCTACGCATAGAGAAATGACTAGCTATGCAATGTATTTAGATCAGACTTTGAAACAACAAGGTGTAGACCCTAGCACACAAGCAGAGACTTATTACGCCAAGATAGATGAAGAAATGCGTAGTAAATATCCAAACTTTTTCGGAGTAACTCCGCCTATAGAAATACAGGAAGAGCCTCCAAAGCGACAACCTCAAACAGTTGTAGCACCCACATCGAGGGATAGTGGTACAAAGAAACCCTCGCAAGTACGTCTGACCCAGACTCAAGTTAAGATAGCTCGACAACTTGGTATTAGTCCGGAGCAGTATGCAAATCAATTATTAAAGGAGCAAACATGACAGAGCAAGATAACACAACTAATGTGGAGGAAAATTCTGCAGAATCTTCTGAGAACCAAGAGCGTTCCCCTAGGGGATTAAATAGTCGAGAGGCTACCCAGCGAACTAAGAACTGGGAAAACCAAGGTAACCTACCTGATCCTGACCACCAAGATGGTTGGGTATTCAGATGGATCAGAACTTCCTTAGTAGGAAATTCTGATAATCCAAATGTATCTAGAAGATTTCGTGAAGGATGGCAACCCTGTCGTTTGGAAGATCATCCAGAGTTACAGATACATATGATGGATCACGAATCTGATTGGGCAAAGAAAGGTAATGTTGAAATAGGCGGACAGCTTTTATGTAAGATGCCAAAAGAAGATGCAGACGCTAGAGCTGCACACTTTGACAAAATTGCACAAGAGCAAACAGAAGCTGTTGACAATACTTTCTTCAAAGACCAAGACAGCAGAATGGCTACCAAACAAGTATTTGAACGCAAAACTAAAACGACTTTTGGTAAAGACTCTTAGAGTCTTTGTTTAATAATTATTTTTCTGTAATTAATTTTACAGAGGGAGTTTAGAATATGGCTACAACAGCTACACCTATGGGTGCTAGACCTCAGGGATCAGCCGTATCATGTGTTTACAACGCAAAGATAACTCACTATAAAATTGCTGCCAGTTATGGTACGTCAATCTTTTATGGTGACTTTGTAAAGTGGGCAGATGATAATCCTAATACAACAATCCAAAAGGATACTGGAACTACTTCCATGACTCCAATTGGAGTGTTCTTAGGGGTGTCTTATACTGATCCTTCAACTGGTCAAACCACCTTTAATCAATACTATCCAGCATCTACCAATGCTAGTGATATAATGGCATACGTTGCTTCCGATCCATTCCTCATCATGCAAATGCAATCTGATGAATCGCTTACTCAAGATGACCTTGGGAAAAATGTAGCGGTAGTTCAGACTGCTGGCTCGACTGCGGTTGGAACAAGCAAGAATGCTGTCGATGGGAGTACAGCAGCTACTACTAACACCTTACCACTAAAGATCATCGACTTTGTCGAAGGTTCTGATAGTGCTATTGGTGATAGTTTTACTGACGTACTAGTTATGTTTAACGCAGGACATCAGCTCCTGAATACTACCGGTATCGGTTAAGGAGATTTATTATGGCTGCAATATCAAGAGCAAATGAGCTTAAACAGCTCCTGCCGGGTTTAAATGCCCTATTTGGTGAGGAGTACACAATGCATGAAAACCAGCATGAAGAAATTTATGCAACTGAAAACTCTGAAAGAAGTTTCGAGGAAGAGTTAAAGTTATCTGGTTTTGGTGCTGCTCCAGTAAAAGATGAAGGTTCTGCTATCAATTACGATACAGCACAAGAGTCTTTTGTCGCTAGATACACTCACGAAACAATAGCTATGGGATATGCTATAACAGAAGAAGCTATGGAGGATAACCTCTATGTCTCGCTTTCTGCTAGATATACCAAAGCCTTGGCTCGTGCAATGGCGTACACAAAGCAAGTAAAAGCTGCTTCATTGTTAAACAATGGATTCAGTTCTTTTAATAGTGGCGATGGTGTTACTTTATTTAGTACAGCTCACCCACTTGTTAATGGTGCAACTAACTCAAACAGACCAGCTACTGGTGCTGACTTGAATGAAACATCTTTAGAAGATGCAGTAATTCAAATCGGAAAATACACCGATGAGCGTGGTCTTAAAATAGCTGCAAGACCTCAGAAGTTAATCATACCTTCTGATCTTCAGTTCGTAGCAACTAGATTGTTACAGAGTGACTATCGAGTTGGTACAGCAGATAATGACATTAACGCTATCAAAACTAACGGAGTAATTCCTGAAGGTTTTGTTGTTAACAATTATCTTACTGATACCAATGCGTTCTTTATTACCACAGATATTCCTGATGGTATGAAGCACTTTGTTAGAAGTCCTATGACTACTAGCATGGATGGTGACTTTGATACTGGCAACGTCAGATACAAAGCTAGAGAAAGATATTCCTTTGGAGTATCTGATCCACTAGGTATCTTCGGAAGTCCGGGGTCTAGTTAATAGATAGAATTAAGGGAAGCTTCGGCTTCCCTTTTTCTGTTTCTAGGATTTTTAAAACTATCTATCGACTGTCCTAGCAGACTTGCCAAGACGATAGATTTAATTAAGGAGACTTAATATGGCGAAAACAACTTTTAGTGGACCAATCAAATCGCTTGCAGGCTTTATAGCTGCAGGTAATGCGAATGTGGTCAGTTTAACTGCAGACACAACTTTAACTGTGGCTGCACATGCGGGAAAAATTTTAACAACTAACGATGCAGATGGTAAATTTACTTTACCAACTATCGATGCTTCAACTACTACAACTGATAGCGATCCTAATCAAACTAACAATTTAGGTGCTACTTTTACTTTTGTAGTTGAAACAGCAGCAACTGATATGGATATTCTTACCGATGGCACGGATAAATTTGTCGGTGGTCTATATACAGGAGTTAACAATGCAACTGGTAAAACTTTTATTTCTGGTGCAAGCAATGATGTTATTACTCTTAATGGTTCAACCAAAGGTGGACTTGCAGGAAGCATCATTAAAGTGACTGCTGTTGCAAATGATAAATATGCTGTCGAAGGTATAGTGCTAGGTTCTGGAACTCTAGTCACTATGTTTGCTGACGCATAATCAGGAGTAAAGAATGGCTGATGCAGTAACAACTCAAACCATCATTGATGGTGAAAGAAACTGTGTTATGAAATTCACCAATGTTAGCGATGGCTCTGGCGAGTCAGCAGTAGCTAAAGTAGATGTTTCTGCTTTAGCTGCTAACGCTAATGGCACAGCATGTTCTGAAGTAAGAATCATGCGAGTAAGTCATGCGATAGTCGGTATGTCAGTACAGTTATTTTTCAATGCTTCTACTAATGTATTAGCTATGGAGCTAGCAGAAAGTAGCAACGGACATATGGACTTCCAAGACTTTGGTGGTATTCCAAACAATGCAGGTTCAGGCAAGAATGGCGACATTCTATTTACAACTAAAGGTCACTCTTCGGGTGATACTTATTCTATAACTTTAGAAATGACTAAAGTTTATTCTGATTAAAGGAGATAATTATGGCTAAGAAAAAAGCTATCATCTCTGAAACAGGAGAATTTCCACCCGCTTATAATGTTTTGATAGAAGGCGATGATGGAATTTGGCTCAAAGTATTTGGACCTGATCCTGATTTAGAAGATGCACAAAGGAAAGCAGACGAACTCAATGGTGTAAGAGCTAGAAACAGTAAAGGACATTACATAGCTGATGATCCTTCTACACCTGAGAATGAAGCTTATGTCGGTGGTAAAGCACCTAAGAAAACTAAAGCTAAGAAGACAACTAAAAAGAAAACTTCTAAAGCTAAAAAATAACGAGGGCAATTATGGATGCTAAGAAAAATAAAAAGTACATGGCTGGCGGTGGCAAAATGAAAAAGTACATGGCTGGTGGCGGTAAGATGAAGAAGTACATGGCTGGCGGTGGTGCTACCAAAGAACCTAAAGTCGAAGCCTACAAAGACTATGTACAAAGAATGTTTGGTGGCGGTGTTACAGGACCAGCCATGAAGAAAAACAAAAAATAAACCAGTCATATATTTTGCATGGCTAGAAGTACAAAGGACTCAAGGCTAAAAAGAGCTGGGGTAAGTGGTTATAACAAACCCAAGCGTACACCTAGTCATCCGAAGAAATCTCATATTGTTGTTGCTAAAGAAGGCAGCAAAGTTAAGACTATTCGTTTTGGACAGAAAGGTGCTAAAACTGCAGGTAAACCTAAAGCAGGTGAGTCAGCAAGGATGAAAGCCAAAAGAAAATCTTTCAAAGCTAGGCATGCAAAAAATATTAAGCGTGGCAAAATGTCAGCAGCTTATTGGGCAGATAAGGTGAAGTGGTGAGCAAACAAAAAAAATCTACAGTTAACAAAGCAGGCAATTATACTAAACCTACTATGCGTAAGAATTTATTCAATAGAATAAAAGCGGGAGGCAAAGGCGGAAAGCCGGGTCAATGGAGTGCTAGAAAAGCACAGATGTTGGCTAAACAATACAAAGCTAAAGGCGGAGGATATAAATAATGGAAACCTTTATAGGCATCATAGTAATACTTGCGATTGCAATATTACTTATTAAAAAATACAAACCTTCTTGGTACGAAGTTGCCAAGACTTATATTACTAACACGATCACAAGCAACAAAAAAACTACTAAGTCTAAAAAGAAATAGTTAATGTCTTACCTAATAAGTAACATTCCACATTTTAAATGTTGGGTAAGAAGAGAGTTTACAACCAACCATCAGAAATATCATGGCGAGTTTTTGCATGCCATAGCTATTGCAGTTAATACTATTCCAGATCGCTCACTTAGTTTTCAAGTTGTTTTTACAGGCTGTGAAGCTGATAGCGAAGAAGGTATGGAAAATGTACATGGTGGTGCGATGTGGGCAAGGATGCCTATCCAAGCTTTAGTAGCAGACATACCTGTTGAAGAGTGGGCAATGCCTATGCCTGACCATATGTGTCAGCCTTGGGATTGTGAATCTAGAGATCACTCAGTAATTATTATGGATCGAGTAAGCTCTAGTCCATGGATAGCTAAGATTAACAATGACTTTTATACAGCCAAGTATTTGTTTACAGTTGATTATACTGATCATCACATTGCTGATGATCCAGCACAACACAAACAATCTCATGTCATGTATATAACTGAAGAAGGCGAATGGCAAGGCAACATAGTTGCTTTACCTAATAACAGAGTGAGAGCAACCAGTCCTGCTTTATGGGCAACCGGAGAAGGACCACCAGACTTCAGACCTTCTCAATATTTGCACTCAGCAGAAGGACATGAAAGTTATCTTGATCCAAACATTACATTCAATAATTTATATAGCGAAGGCTTTGACGAAGAGGAATAACAATGCCCTTAAAAAAATCACAACGATCACTAAAGGATTGGGGTTCACAGAAGTGGCGTACTTCTGATGGTAAACCTAGCAAGGGCAAAAAAAGATATTTACCTGACAAAGCTTGGAAAGCTTTATCTGCTTCTGAAAAAGCAGCAACCAATAGAGCTAAAGCGAAAGGTAATAAAAAAGGCAAACAGTTTGTAAAACAACCAAAAAATGTAGCAAAGAAAACAGCGAGGTATCGATGACAATTTCTAGAACTAACATGCGTAATCAGATTAACAAATCTGGTAAAAAAAAAAGAACTATAACAAAAGAAAGAAGAGGTGACCTTACTGTCATCAGAGTAAGATATGGCGACTAGCGGAACTACTACATTTAATTTAGATTTAACTGAGATCATGGAAGAAGCCTTTGATCTTTGTGGTGTATCTATGATGTCAGGTGGAGACTTCAATACTGCCAAGCGTGCCTTGAATTTAATTTTTCTTGAATGGCAAAACAAAGGTTTGAATCTTTGGAAAGTAGAACAAGGCTCGGTAAGTCTAGTAGCTGGTACAAGTTCTTACGCAGCAAACTCTACAGCATTAGAAATAGTAGATGCTTTTATCAGAACCGATGCAAACGATACTGATAAACAAACAGATACAAAGTTAAGAAGAATATCTAGAGTTGAATACAATCATCAAGCAAAAAAACTAACGCAGTCTAAACCTACTCAGTATTATGTTGATAAAGGTACATCTGATATAAATTTAGTTGTTTGGTCTACTCCAGACTCAGCACAAACTTATACTTTATTCTATGACTACATTAAAAGAATTGAAGACGCTGGTGCAAATGCAGATACAAATCCTGATGTACCTGCTAGATATTTGCCTTGTTTGACTTATGCTTTGGCTTATAACATAGCATGCAAATATCCAGAAGCTTTTAATAAAGTTAATATGATCAAAGCTAGATATGATGAGCTTTGGCGTGAGGTCTCAGAATCAGATAGAGAGAGAGCAGCAATAAAATTTGTACCTGATTTAGGAGCATATTAGTGGCATATGCAGCAGGCAAAAAAGCTTTAGGAATCTGTGATCGCTGTGGTTTTACAGTCAAACTTAAAGATTTAAAATACGAAGTTAGAGATTCTAGTCGAACAGGTTTTAGAATTTGTACTAACTGTTTAGACGAAGATCATCCTCAATTAAAAATAGGTGATGTAGATACTTCAGATAATATTTCTTTATTTAATCCTAGACCAGATACTGGTGAAAAAGACTCAACTACTTATTTTGGTTTCAATCCTGTTTCTAGTATAGGAAGTGTGCTTCGGGCTGAATTAGGTATAGCTAAAGTACAAACAGCAGCACAAGGCGGAGCTGCATCTAGCACACCTTTTACACTTACAGGTCTTTCAGCATCAGCTTCATTAGGAACAGCTACAGTTATATCTAATGTTACCGAAGTAGCAGTTACAGGTAATACTGCAACAAGTGCATTAGGTTCTGTGTCTACTTTAATCGGCACAACTTTTGCAGTAACTGTTGCTTCTTACTATGGAGCAAACAAATATTATATAGATGGTACAAGACAAGCTACTGTTACTTTGAGTGAAGGTGCTACTTATACATTCGACCAATCTCATTCAAGTAATGCTGGACATCCATTAAGACTTTCTACAACCTCCGATGGAACGCATGGTAGTGGCTCTCAATATACAACTGGAGTTACAACAAATGGAACTCCGGGATCAGCAGGAGCTTATACTAGAATTACTGTAGCAGTCGGTACGCCAACACTTTATTATTACTGCACAAATCATTCAGGAATGGGTGGTCAAGCTAATACACCATAACACTATGACTTATTCAGAATTAAAAAATTTAATACAAAATTATTTAGAAAACTCAGAAACTACTTTTGTAAATGATCTACCACAAATAATTAAACAAGCAGAAGAACGAATCCTTAAATCAGTCAAGCTGCCTAACTTTAGAAAGAATGTACAAGGTAATTTAACTGCTGGTAATCAGTATCTTTCTACTCCAAGTGACTTTTTAGATAATTTTTCTTTGGCAGTTATTTCAGGTACAACTCAAAACTTCTTGTACTTTCGTGATGTAAACTTTATTAGAGAAGCTTACCCAGATACAACAACACAAGGACAACCAAAAAACTATGCATTGTTTGATGATGATACTTTTATTGTTGCACCAACACCCAATATAAACTACACCGCAGAGTTGCATTATTTTTATCGACCAGCTTCTATAACTGCTGGTGCTGACTCAGGAGAAACATGGTTATCTAAAAATGCTAGCAATGCTTTATTGTATGGTTGTTTAATAGAAGGCTATGCCTACATGAAAGGTTCACAAGACTTGCAAGCCGAGTATGAAAAAAGATATTTCCAAGCAGTTTCAAGATTAAAAAATCTTGGTGAAGCAGATAACACTATAGATACTTATAGTGCCGGACAACTTAGACAACAGAGGACTTAATGTTGAGCGTAGATAGTAAACCAGAAATAGGATCAGTAGATGTCGTAACAACATCAAACAAAGGTTTGAGTCCAGAATATTGGACTGAAAGAATACTTGAACGAATTGTTTCTATAAGTGAAACAGCCGACCCTATGGTCAAAGCACAGGCTGAAGCATTTAAAGAATCTATCAAACAAGTTATTTTAATTTACATTAGACAAGCAATTGCAAGTGACAGAAGTACAGTTGCTGGTCTGTTAGAAAAACAAGGTCATAAAGATATGGCTGATATTATAAGGAGGCTATAATGGCAATCTCTCAAGCAATGTGTACTTCATTTAAAAAAGAACTTTTAGAAGCAGTACATAACTTTAAAAACTCAGGCGGTAGCACTTTCAACCTTGCGTTGTATACAAGCTCTGCATCTTTGGGTGCAGCTACAACTGCATATACAACAAGCAATGAAGTTTCAGGAACTGGTTATACTGCTAAAGGTGGTGCATTAACAAGGGTTGATCCAACTACTAGTGGTACAACTGCCTTTACTGACTTTGCAGATTTAACTTTTTCTAGTTCTACGATTACAGCTAATGGTGCATTAATCTTTAATGATACTGCATCTGGTGATCCAGCAGTTGCAGTCTTAGCTTTTGGAGGTGACAAGTCATCCACCAATGGCGATTTTACAATTCAATTTCCAACAGCAGACGCTTCAAACGCAATTATAAGAATTGCATAAATGGCACTCGTACTCAACGATAGAGTAAAAGAAACCACTACCACAACAGGCACAGGCACAATAAATCTTGCTGGTGCAGCCACAAATTTTGAAACTTTTGTAGCTGGGATAGGTAATGGCAATACAGTTTACTATGCTATCGTTCATCAAGATCAAGCAGAATTTGAAGTAGGTCTCGGTACTGTTACCGATGCTACTCCTGATACGTTGTCACGAACTACAGTATTGAGTAGCTCTAATAGTGATAGCTTGGTAAGTTTTAGTGCTGGTACTAAAGATGTGTTTTGTACTTTACCAGCAAGTAAAACAGTCTTTGAAGATGCAAGTAGCAATGTTACTTTGCCCGGAACTTTAGATGTTGATGGTGGTATTACTGTCGATAACATTACGATAGATGGCACAGAGATAGATTTATCTAGTGGCGATCTTACGTTAGATGTAGCAGGAGACATTATTCTTGATGCAGCTTCTGGTTATGTAAAACTATTAGATGGTGGGACAGAATATGGAAGACTATATGAATCGGCAAATCGTCTTGTAATTCAGTCTATGGTTAGTGATGCTGATTTACTATTTAGTGGAATTGATGGAGGTGCAGGATTTACTGCTCTTACCCTTGATATGTCAGATGCTGGTAACGCTACTTTTAATGGTACAGTAACTGGTACACAATTTATTGGTGATGTAGTAAACGGACAGACTGCCGAAACTTCTATAGCTAGTGATGATCTTATAGCAGTCTATGACACTTCAGCTAGTGCCATAAGAAAAGCTACCATTGCAAATGCTATTCCTGCTGGACCGACTGGACCTACTGGACCAACTGGCTCGGCTGGACCTACCGGACCAACCGGACCAACTGGACCTGCTGGCTCAGATGGAAACGATGGTGGAACAGGACCAACAGGACCGACAGGTCCTTCAGGACCTACTGGACCTAGCGGTGGTACAGGACCTACTGGACCAACTGGTCCTACTGGACCTTCTGGTCCGGGTGCGAACCAAACTTTAAATACTAACAGTACAGTTACTTTTGCCGAGGTTAGATCAACAGGAAATATAATTGCTTATTATTCAGATGATAGATTAAAAGATAAGCAAGGCACTATAGAAAATGCTTTAGATAAAATAAATGCTTTAGAAGGGTTTTACTTCAAACAAAATGATACTGCCAACGAGTTAATACCTATGTATAAAGATGTGATGCAAGTTGGAGTATCTGCACAAGAAGTGCAAAAAGTCTTACCAGAAGCAATTGTTGATGCACCCATAGATAGTCAATATCTAAGCGTACAATATGACAAACTTATTCCGCTTCTTGTACAAGCAATTAAAGAATTACAAATTAAAATAGAGGATAAATAATGGCAACAGTTGCATCTGGACAAATAGACTTAAATGCAGTCCATGTTGAACTAGGAGGAGGTTCAGGCAATCAAATCGGTTTTAATGACGCTGACTTACGATTAATGTGTGGCTCTAATCAAAACACTCAATTTGGAATGGCAAATATGTACGCTAAAGCTGCTGATTTTGCAGCTTCTTGTACAGTTGGAACTAAAGTAGTTTCATTTAGTCCAACGTATGTATCTTTTACAGAATATTTTAGAGGTTATGCATCTGACAAATCAATGGGTGCGATGAGTCCTACGAGTGAACCTGATTATATGGGCGGTGGTACTATTTCTAAAGTAGAATCCCAATCTGGTGTTATTGCTAATTTCAGAACTTTTGTACTTCGAAGTAATGCATCTAGTATAAGTAATACCGACAATACTGTTTTTAATAGTGTAGTAGTTAATGCTACAACTTTTGATAGAGGAGATTTTACTTTTTCTTCATCTTCCGGACTTACTCAACTGACTATACAGCATACTGATGGAGGTTATTCAAATACCACAGATACAGCAGCTCCTTTTCCTTCTAATGGCTCATCTTATACTATAACTTTTAGAAGAAGAGTTTAAAATGACCAAGATTGTTTTAACAGAAAGCACAGACTCATACCAAGATAGAACTGAAGAACAAAAAATTACTCATTGGCGAACCGACAACGATTACAAAAGATTAACTCTTTATACTAAAGACCCAATGACTGATGAAGAAACTTATTGGGAGTTTGATAAAAATTCTACTGCTGATTTGTTAACTACTGAATCAGATGGAACTTTTTCAATTGAAAGTGAAGAGCTAGATTATGTAATAGATTTATGGGAATGTGAAATTTGGGATCAAGCCATATTGTATTATCAAACTAATCCTTTATTTAAAATACCTACAGAGGAAGATATACCTGCAGAGTGGATAGGAGAATGCAGAATAATAGCAAAAGAAATAGGTATGTGGGATGAAGTTTATGTTAATAAAGAGCTTGTCAAAATGGATTATCAAGTTGGTTGTACAGGTCCAGAGGGCGAAGAAGTAGATGCTTTAATAACTAAAATAAATTCTAAATTTTCTGACCTACCAAATTTTAAAGCAAGACCTTTTAATATTGTTGGTAAATATTTTGATAATCACACTATAAGACCTCCTTACTCTAGCAATAATACTGTTACTTTTTATGAGATGTATTATGACAAAGCTGCTTATAGTAATCTTTTAACTACTTACAAAGTTCCAGTTCATTCTTATAACTTTAGATGGTGGTATGGAAAAAAATATGACTTAGATAGTTCTAAACAATATTTAAAAGTTGTAATAGTTGGCAATGAAAAAACTGATAACTATCAAAGCTATCCTGATTCTTTTATTATGAGACCACCTTTGCCTGTTTGTTACGACCATTACTTTGCAAAGATATATGATGTTGATGGAGTAGAAGCTGAAGAGTACGATGTATTTTTTACTTCTACGCCTAATATAATGAAAAAATATTGTGAAAAATATTCTTTAGAATTTCCATTACCAGATAATAAAATGCAATCTACAGTTTGGAATTTTGGTTTAGTATATAATAAAGATAGTTTAAAAATTACACAGGTTAAAGCTTACGTTAAAGTTCCACAAACACCAGCTAACTGGCTCTTATAACAAATATGTTTTTAAAAAAATACTACGATTTAACAATTAGCACTTGTTATAAAGACCCAACGCTATACAAAGAAACTACACCTAATTATTTAAAGCCTTCTAAAATTTCTTGGTGGGATAAATTAAAAATAGTAAATCCTGAAAAAAAGAATCCTGATATTATAAACATGAAAGGTTGTAAAGGCTTTATAGACTTTTATCAACAAGCTATATCTTTACCAAGTCCTTTTGAAATTAAAATTAAATATACAGAAGAAGAAGATAAAATAGATTATGTTCCAAATTATAGTTTACATGGTCCGCTAGAATATCAAAACTTCAATCAAGAATCTCAAGTTTCAGTTGTGCAAACTCATGCTGTTGAACAATGGGGTGATGCTTTCCCAACTATGAGACAAATTAAATTGTCTTATCCTTGGCATTTAGAAGGTCCACGAGGGCATCAATTTTTGCTCACAAGTAATTTTTGGCAAACTAAAAAGAACATTCAAATCTTAAATGGAGTGCTTGATTTTTATTATATGCATCAAATGCATATACAATTTTTTATAGAAACTAAAGATCAAGAATTAATTTTCAAGTTTGGTGAATCTCCTGCTGTTTTATTACCTTTAAATAACAAAGCAAAATATAAAATACATTATAATTATGTTCCTGTAGAAGAATGGAATACTCTTCAATCAAGTATTATGTACCCTCTTTCAAAAAGAAATATTTTTAATAAATATCAAAAACACAAAAATATAAAAGACAGCCTCACTAAAATAAAATGAAAGCAGAATTTAAAAAAGCTAACGAAAATTTTAATAAAAAAATTAAACTAGAAAAAAAATATAGAAAATATTACAAAGAAAAATTTCATAGTAAAAAAACAAAATGCTAGGTAGGTTAGCAATTTTTGAAAATCCAAATGAAGAATTATTAAAATATTTAGATAACTTACATCTTCATGTTTTAAAAAATGTACCTATTGAAAAAGCAGAAATAGGTTTTGAAGAAAATGCAAAAGAAGATAATAAATATAGAGTTACACAACTACGTTGGTTAAATAACTCTATGCCAAATTTGTATAAAAAGGCTAAAGATTTAGCAGACAATTATGTAAACAAAGCTAATATGGATTGGTTTGGTTTTGATTTATCAGGAGTGTGTAGATACATTCAACACACAGAATATAATAAAGGTAGTTTTTATAACTGGCATCAAGACTCTTTTTTAGGAGAAGCTAAACAAGGTATGTATGAAAGAAAGCTAAGTTTTTCTATACAACTATCTGACTCAGATGCTTATACAGGCGGAGATTTAGAATTTACAGATATACCTAATACGCCAGAACTAAAAGAAAAATTAAGAAAAAAAGGTACAGTAATAGTTTTTCCTTCTTTCTTACAACATCGTGTTACAAAAGTTACTAAAGGACAACGTCATGCTTTAGTAGGTTGGCGAGAAGGAAAACAATGGACATAAAAGAGGTATAAATGTTTGGTATTTTAGCTTTTGCTGAAGGAGCATTTGCAGAATTAACAGCTACAGGTAGCATAGAAGTTGCTGTAACAGGAGTAAATGCAACTGGTGGCACAGGTGCATTATCAGCACAAGGCACAACTTTACAAATAGTTTCTGGAGTACAAGGCACATCAGCTTTAGGTGATGAAACAGTATCAATAGCTTTTACTTCAACACCAACAGGCTTGGCTGGTACTTCCGCATTGGGCGATGAAGTTGTTGTAGCTAAAGCTTTGGTTGCAGTAACACAATCAGGTTTAGCATCAGGTTTAGGTAATGAAGTAGTTATAGGAGAAGCCGTAACAGGAGTTACCGCAACTGCATCAACCTCTAATTTAGGTGACGAAACTGTAATAGGTACAGCAAATATTGCAGTCACAGGAGTAGCTGGTTCATCTGCATTAGGTGATGAAACTTTAAGCACTCAAGCAATTATTGCAGAAACTGGTTTAGCAGGAACTACTGCACTTGGTACTGAAGTAGTAACAGCTTCTGCGTTAGTTGTAATTACAGGACAAGAATTAACAATTACATTGACTAGCCCTATTGTTTGGGGTGAAGTTGATGATTCACAAACATCAGGCTTTACGCCTGTAACAGATTCACAAACAGCAAACTGGTCAGAAGTATCTGATACTCAATCACCAAATTGGGAAGAAGTTGCGTAATAGGGAGTTTATATGGCAAGTACATATGATAACGATTTAAGATTAAATGAAATGGCTACCGGTGATGGTAGTGGTACTTGGGGTGAAACTACTAACCTCAACTTATCTATGATTGC
>Ga0163179_10001545_pt1 | contig 16229 bp, 12 predicted proteins | sample AtlANTMetagenome_FD_109643 | JGI IMG/M metagenome (GOLD analysis project Ga0163179, IMG submission 109643) | Marine eukaryotic phytoplankton communities from the Atlantic Ocean - Atlantic ANT 2 Metagenome | ecosystem: Environmental > Aquatic > Marine > Oceanic | place: North Atlantic Ocean... | reverse complement strand
TCACCCAGGCCCTCGTTGAGGGGGACGTGCACGAGGAGTCCCTCACGGGGCTGCGCCTCCGCCAGTTGGTCGGGATCGGCGGTCGCGGCCCACTTCTCGAAATCGGGCTGGGCCTCCTTGCGGCGGTCCTCGAGTTTGCCCTGGGCCTCCGTGATCTTCCTGTCGATGCTCTCGCGTTTTTCCCGGTCTTCATTGAAGGGGACCTTGATGACCGGTCCCCGTCCATCAGCGGAATTTCCATCCATGGCCCCCTGGGTGGTGTTGCGGAAGAAGGCCGCCATGGCGTAATAGTCCTTCGTGGTGAAGGGATCGAACTTGTGATCGTGGCACTGGGCGCAGTTGGTGGTGAGGCCGAGGTAGATCCACCCGAAGGTTTGCACGCGATCAGCGGCGTAGATGGCGAGGTTTTCCTCCGCGATGGTTCCGCCCTCGTTGGTGGTGATGTTGCAGCGCTGGAATCCGGTGGCGATGAGCTGGTCGAGACTGGGTTCGGGCAGCAGGTCGCCGGCGAGTTGCCAGAGGGTGAATTGGTCGTAGGGGAGGTTTTCGTTGAAGGCTTTCACGACCCAGTCGCGGTAGGGATAGATTTCGCGGTAGTTGTCAAAGTGCAGCCCATGGGTGTCGCCGTAGCGGGCGGCGTCCAGCCAGTAGCGGGCCCGGTGCTCGCCATATCGCGGGGAGGTCAGCAGGGTGTCGATCAGCTGGAGGTAGTTTTCCTCGCTGGGCTTCGAAAGGTAGGCCGCGGTCACCTCGGGGTCGGGCGGGAGTCCCGTGATGTCGAGGGCGAGCCGGCGCGCGAGGACGTGCGGGCTGGCATCGGGGGCCGGCTTGAGACCGAGTTCGTCGAGCTTGGTGAGCAGGAAGCGGTCGACCGGAGTCCGGGCCCAGGTCGCGTCCCTTGGAGACGGGACGGCGGGTCGTTCGGGGGTGAGGAGCGACCAGTGAGCCTGCCAGGGTGCTCCTGCCGTGATCCAGTCCCGGATCAGGGCGATCTCCGTGGGAGTGAGTTTCTTATGGCTCTTGGGCGGAGGCATGAGGTCCTCCCGCTCCTCGGTGACGAGGCGCAGGTAGAGTTCGCTCTCCCCGGGCTTTCCCTTGACCACCACGGGCGGGGCGCCTTCCCGTTGGGCAAAGAAGCCGGCCTCGGTATCGAGGCGCATGTCGGCCTTGCGGGTGCCGGGGTCCGGGCCGTGGCACGCGAAGCAGTTTTCGGCGAGGATAGGGCGAATATCGCGATTGAACTCAACCTCTGCCTGGCCCTGAGCCACCGGGATGAGGGTCGCTGCGATGGATAGAAGGATGCTGGTTCTCATGCTCATTAGCTTCCGCAAACCTACGCCTCTTTCCCGGAGATAGCCATGGGGAATGTGGCGTCCGATGAGACGATTCTCGTGCCGACATGAACGTCTTTATGTTCCTGCGGGCCGTGGGACGGATACCCTTCGTGCGGCAACAAAGGAGAACGGGGTCGCGGGCGCTCCTCTGGCTGGCAGCCAGGATCGTCAACCGCCTGCGCAGCCCGGCAGGAAGGCGGAAAGCTCCCCCGGAGCAGAGGGACAGGCCCGGGCAGGGGTGTGAATGCTGCGGGGCAATGGAATCACTTGCCTCTCGCACCTTTTTTGATACGCCGAAAAGAGATGCTCCGATTCACGATTGTCCTGTTGGCCTGTTCCCTCGCCGTGGCTTCCGCCGACAGGATTCCCGTGCTCATCATCGATGGGCGGAATAATCACGATTGGCGGGCGACGACTGCCGCCCTGCGGGCGGCCCTGGATGCTCCGGGACGGTTCGAGGTCGACGTCTCCACTGCGCCGGAAGTGAAGGCGCACCGGACAAGACCCCGGGAGCCGAAGGAGGGAGGAGCGACTGCGCTTGCGGACTACGAGGCGGCCAGGGCCGCCTTTGAGAAGGAGCGTCGTGCGGCCCAGGTGAAGGGTGCGGACGCGTGGGCGAAATGGCGTCCTGATTTTGCCTCCTACCGGGCGGTGGTGCTGAATTACAATGGGCGCAGTTGGCCCGAACCCATGGAGGCGGCTTTTGTGGACTACGTCAGGCAGGGTGGGGGGCTTGTCCTCGTACATGCCGCCAATAATGCTTTCCGCGGCTGGAAGGAGTTCAATGAAATCATCGGGCTTGGTTATGGAGGAGCGCGTGGGGGAGCGATCCAGGCGACCATTTGTGATCCGACCACGGGTGGACCGACCCTCTGCTGTGAAGGGCAAAACTCAGGGCACGGATCGCAGCACCCTTACCTTGTGACTGTTCGCAGGCCGGATCATCCGATCATGCGCGGTCTGCCTGTGGAGTGGTTGCACGGGAAGGATGAGCTCTATCACAATTTGCGTGGGCCGGGAGAGCACCTTGAGATCCTTTCCAGCGCCTACTCCGATCCCAAGTCGCGCGGGTCGGGGCATCACGAGCCACTCACCTATGCGACGACCTACGGGAAAGGGCGCTGTGTCGTGACCACGATGGGCCATTTCTGGGAGCGACAGACGGAATGGGACAGCCTCCACTGTGTGGGGTTTCAGACCGTCCTGGCGCGGAGTGTCGAATTTGTGGCGACGGGAACGGTGACCTTGCCTGTGCCAGCCGAGTTTCCCCGGAAGGATGCAGTATCGATCGTGACTCCCAGCAGGGTGAGCTGGCCGACGCAGTCCGGGCGGGTGACCAGGACGCGGTGGAAGGATCGGAAGGAGGCAAACGAGCTGGCTCCCCTGACTCCCGCAGAAGCGACCGAGGCCTTTGAGATCGCGGAGGATCTCGTCATCGAGGCGGTGGCCAGCGAGCCAATGGTGGAGGAGCCTGTGCTTTGTGTATGGGATGCGGATGGAGCCATGTATGTGGCCGAAATGAGGAGCTACATGCAGGACGAGGCAGGAACCGGAACCAAGACGCTCAGGAACGGCCGGGTGAAGAAGCTCGTGGATGTCGATGGGGACGGGATCATGGACCGGGCTACCGTTTTTGTAGATGGGCTGAACCTTCCCCGCATGATCCTGCCCCTGGATGACCGGATTGCAGTGGTGGAGACCGACAACACCTCGGTGTGGTCCTATCGGGATACGGATGGGGATGGGGTGGCGGATGAGAAGAAACTCCTTTTCAAGGGGAGGGAGGGGAGTGGGACGAAGAGTGTAGAGCACCAGGACTCCGGGTTGATCTGGAATCTTGATAACTGGATCTACGTCAGCTACGCCCGGGAGCGTTACCGCTTCACGGATGGGACGTGGCGGAAGGAGTCCTATCCCGGACACTGGGCCCAGTGGGGACTCGATCGTGATGATGTGGGGCGAATCTACTATTCGGACAACAGTGCTCCGGTGAAATCTCTTCAGGTTCCCCGGCTCTATTGGGATCACATCAAGCGAGCGTCCGGCAGCCATCCGCGGTTTCCGCCCTCGGTGGGGTTTCCCTATGGGCACCAGTTCCTGGAAGTGTCCAATCTGGTGAACCGTGATGACCGTGGAGGCGTGAACAGGCCGGTGGAGCGGATGACCTCGGCGTGTGGGCAGTCGGTGTTCCGTGGCGATGCCCTGCCGCAGGAGTATCGAGGGAACTATTTCGTCTGCGATCCCACCCTGCATGTCGTGCGGCGTGCCCGTATCGTGAACGAGAATGGCAAGCTGTCGTTGAAGAAGGTGGAAGAAGGAGACAGGGAGTTCCTTCGTTCGCATGATTTCTTCTTCCGGCCGGTCAACACCGCAACTGGCCCGGATGGCTGCCTGTACGTGGTCGACATGGGGCGGGGAATCATCCAGGACGCAGGTTGGTTCAATGGTAGCGCACGGGAGTTTGCGCGGGAATCAAAGATCGTGGATGTCCGGCAGCGGGGACGCATCTGGCGGGTGCGCCATCGCGACCACCATCCTTCCACCCTGCCTGCCATGGGACAGGAATCCACCAGTGAGTTGATCCGGCATTTCGAGAGCAGGAACGGATGGTGGCGCGACACGGCTCAGAAACTGATCCTGTTGCGCAAGGACCGTGAGGCCATTGTCCCATTGCTGCAGTCGATTGTGAGATTTGATCAGCACGTCCCCCTGGTCCGCCTGCACGCTCTCTGGACGCTGGAGGGCATGGGCAGGGCGAACGGTGTTCTGGAGCATGCGTTGCGGGACCGGGACCCACGCCTGCGGGCGGCAGCGCTACGGGTGGGGGAGGCACGGATCAAGTCCGGGGACGAGGAGTTTCTCGAACAACTGGCGCCACTGGCTGGAGACCGGGATCCGGAGGTGGCCAAGCAGTTCATTCTTTCGCTTGGATGGTCTGCCGGGCCGCAGGCCACCGCATGGATGGAAACGGCCGTGCGCAATCATCTCAGTCACGAGGGGGTTTATCTTGCGGCAATGGCCTCGCTGTGGGGCCGGGACACGGAGATGACGCGGGCCATGCGGGACGGTTCGCTTTTCAGGGGTGGGGACCAGGTGGTCGCTTCCCGCTGGCTCGAAGGGCTCAACCTGTCACGGCGCCTGGACCTCCGGCTGCCGGACAATTACACTTCCAAGCAGAAGTGGCTCATCGGGCATGGCGAGACGATCTACTTCAACAGTTGCCGGACTTGTCACGGCGTCAATGGGGAGGGAGAGCGCATTCCCGGCACGGACCTCAAGCTTGCGCCCCCGCTCGTCAACTCTCCGCGAGTAACGGGAGCTCCCGAGCGCCTTCTCAAGATTCTCCTTCACGGTCTGCAGGGCCCAGTGGAGGGAAAGACCTACCAGGCCGGTGTCATGGCGCCGATCAGTGCGATGGGGCACACCGATCCCAACCGCATCGCTCAGATCGCCAACTATCTCCGCTTCGCCTGGGGACACGAAATCCCGCCCTTTGAGGTCGATCTCGTGAAGAAGGTTCAGGCGGATCACGAAGGGCGCAAGATCCCCTGGACAGTGACGGAGCTGGGAGACTGAGGAAGGTCTCCGGGGCTGCAGGGGGATTTGCGTTCATGGATGGGAAGCGACAAAGGCGCGCACCTGAATGTCCTGTTCTTTCAAAGCTTCCCCTTGATCCGGGGTAGATTACGGACTAGCCTCGCGGGCATGAAGATCCTCTGCCTGCTGTTCGCCAGCCTTCTGGCGGCGCCCATGTATATTCCCCCCGCGGAAGCTGGATGACGGAGGGGGAGTTGTGCGGCGTCTGGAGGGCGCAGCGGAGGCATTACCTTTCGGAAGGTAGGGAAACGCACGAAGGCCCCCGTGCCGTCGAAGGCGGACCGGGAAAAATACAAGCGTAGTCTCGCCTATCAGGCCAAGAATAGAACTGGCTGGGAAAGACTGGCAGACCTGCCTGTCCAACGTCTTTCCAATACGGATGGAAAGATCATCGTGGCGAAGGTCACCTACTACGACGGCGAGGCGGTTACCCTGAAGATGCGTGGCAAGAGCTACCGCTATCCGATGGACAAGCTCTCGGCTGGAAGCAGAAAGGTGATCCTCGATTGCTTCGAGTAAAGGACGGGGTGTTTTCGTTTCAGCCGAGGCTCCAGCCCTCGCGGTAGGATCTCTTGAGGAATTGCTCGGCCTCGGGGGCGTTGGGGATCTTCATGCGTTCGGCATCCCACTGGATCTTCCTGCCGGCCCGGTAGGCGACGTTGCCGAGATGGCATGCTTCAGTGAGGGGGCCGGAGTAGGAGAACGGGCAGGTCGTTTCGGCCCCTCCCTTGCATGCCTCGATCCATTCGGCGTGGTGACCGATAGAGTTCGGGATGGTCTGGGGTGGAGGTTCGAAGTCCTTGAATTCCTTTTCGGGGAGAAGGAGGTGTTCGGAGTGTTCGGTGAGGATCATGCGGCCCTGGGTGCCGACGAAGAGGGTGCCGTACTTCCACTGGGGAATGTTATTCTCGTGTCAGATGCGGGGTTTTCGATTGCCTTGATACCAGGTCAGGGTCACCGGAGGGAGGTTCCCCCGTGATCCGTAGGCATAGGTGGCGGTCATGGAGGCTGGAGCAATCTCGGGATGAGGCGGCGGGCCATCGGTCTTGACGGTCCGTGGGGCATCGAGCTCGAGAGCCCAAAACGGGAGATCGTGCCAGTGGCTGCCAAGGTCGGACATGGTGCCGTTGCCGAAGTCCCACCAACGGTACCACTTGGGACCGGGGAAGTAGATCTCATGAAAGGGGCGCATGGGAGCCGGGCCGATCCAGAGGTCCCAGTCGAGATGGTCCGGGCGAGGAGTTGAGCCCTTCGGCCGATCCTGGGTGGAGGCGATGTCGCGGTACTTTTCCGCATCCTCAGGGGACTGCCATCCCCAGGCGCGGTCGACCCAGACGTGGACTTCGGAAACCGGACCAATGGCATTAGAACGGATCAGTTCGACCACCCGCCGGTAGTTGTCCTTGGCGTGCATGTTGATGCCCATTTGCGTCCTGGGGAATGGTTTCAGGCTGGGCGCTCAGCAGACAGGAAGGTGGTAACCCGAATGCGGCGGACGTTGTCTTTGCATCACAATTCGAGGGCTGGCAGCGGGAACATTTCAATGAAGAGCAAATAGCGCAGACGGGGGTTTCGGGCCCCCTGGGTGATGCAGACGGAGATGGGTTCGAGAACCTCTGGAGCTATGCGGCAGGGCAAGACCCGTGGAAGAACCTGCGCGCGGAGTTCTTACCCCGGGCTGAGATGCACGCAGGGCGGCTCCGGTTGTTCGTGAGGGTCCGGGTGGATGCGGTGGACCTGCAGATCGCGGCGGATTTTGGCGAGGATCTGGTCAGCTGGAGTCGAGTCGATCAGGCAATGGGGGCCCCGGTCGATCACGGCGATGGGACGCAGACACTTGTATTTGAGGACGTGGCAGAAGGCGGGGTGCGGAGGTTTGGACGTGGACAAGTCATCCTATCGTCGCCTTGAGTTGTGGCTGGGGCCGCTCTAAGCTCGGACTGATTACATGAGATTCAGCGTATGTGTCTTTCTTCTGCCGGTCAGCGGAGCGTTGGCCGCTGAAATGGTGGAGTATGAGAAGGACATCCGGCCCATCTTTGAAGCGAACTGCTACCAGTGTCATGGGACGGATAAGCAGAAAGGGAACCTTCGCCTGGACAGCCCGGCGGGAATCCGCAGGGGTGGAGACTCCGGGGAGCCTCTCTTTGTCCTGGGAAAGCGGGGAGAGAGCTACCTTTTCCAGCTGGTGAGTCGGGAGGACCCCGGGGAAGCGATGCCTCCGAAGGAGAAAGACGCGTTGTCGAAAGCGGACGTGGCGAAGATTGGGTTGTGGATCGACCAGGGGGCCAAGCTCCCGGGCAAGGAAGAGGTAGCAAGGTTGAGCACCGACCACTGGTCGTTTCAGCCGGTCGCCGGAAAGCACAAGCACGGCAACGTGGATGGCTATCTGAAGGAGGCCCTTGCGTCGAAGGGGTTGCAGTTTTCGTCGCGGGCTGATCGCCGGACCCTGATCCGCCGTCTCTACCTTGTGATGCTGGGGCTGCCTCCGTCTCCCGAGGAGGTGGAAGCCTTTCTGCGGGACAAGTCTCCCGAGGCGTGGAGCGCTCTGGTGGAGAAGGTCCTCGCCAGTCCGCATTACGGGGAGCGCATGGCGCGGCATTGGCTCGATATCGTGCGCTTTGCGGAGACCAACGGGTTTGAAACGAATCGTGAGAGGCTGACGGCGTATCGGTTCCGGGACTACGTGATCGAGTCCTTCAACGAGGACAAGCCCTACGACCGGTTTGTGAAGGAGCACCTGGCCGGGGATGCGCTGGGAGCGGACATCGGAACCGGTTTCCTGGTGGCAGGGCCCTACGATATCGTGAAGAGCCCGGACCCGAATCTCACCCTCATGCAACGCCAGGATGAGCTGGCGGACATGATCAATACGACCGGGACGGCCTTTCTTGGGCTGACGCTGGGTTGCGCGCGGTGCCATAACCACAAGTTCGATCCCGTGGCGCAGAAGGATTATTATGCCCTGCAGGCCGTGTTTGCGGGGGTCGGATTCGGCGAGCGTGCCCTGAAGATTCCCCGGGATGACAAGGCAAGAGAGAAAGTGATCGCCCTGCGACAGGAAGTGGCTGGCATGGAGGCCCGGGTGGAGCAACTGCGGAAAAGGGCAGCCAGATCGGGAGTGAAGCCCGCGAGGCGGCCCGCGGTGACGGCCCGCGGCAACGTGGATTCCTTTCCCGCCACCGCCGCGAAGTTCGTGCGCTTTACAATCAGGCGAACCAACAGCTCGCAGCCCTGCATCGACGAATTGGAGGTCTTCACCGCGGAGGGTGAGAATGTGGCCCGGGGAGGCAGGGCCACTTCGTCGGGGAATCTTCCCGGGTATGAGAGTCACAAGTTGGAGCACATCAACGATGGGAAGTATGGCAATGGGCGGAGCTGGATTTCCAATGAGAATGGCAAGGGCTGGGTGCAGATTGCGCTGCGAGGAGAGTTCGAGGTAAATCGCATCGCGTGGGCCCGCGACCGGGAAGGCCGGTTTACGGATCGAGTCGCCACCGACTACACGATTGAGCTCTCCCGGAATGGAACGGAGTGGAAGCAGGTCGCGCACTCAGGCGACCGCGAACCCTTCGGAGGCAAGTCCGATCCCGAGGCGTTTATTGCGGATCTTCCCAAGGAGGAGGCGGAGCGGGCGCGGGCGTTGCTGACAGCTCTCGAGGCGAAACGAAGGCAGGTTTCCGACCTGGAGACAGGACCGAAGTCCTGGGTGGCGAGGTTTTCCCAGCCCGGCGCCACCCATCGTCTCTATCGGGGAGACCCCATGGCCAGGCGGGAAGAGGTGGGGCCCGATGCCCTTCCCGTGATTTCCAGCCTGGGGCTGGCGCGCAATGCCCCGGAACGTGAGCGACGGGAGGCTCTCGCACACTGGATTGCGAGTCCCGACAATCCGCTCACCGTACGCGTGGCGGTGAACCGGCTCTGGCAGTTTGTCTTTGGAACAGGGCTGGTCGATACGCCCAGTGACTTCGGGGCGAACGGGACTCTTCCCACGCATCCCGGGTTGCTGGATTGGCTCAGTGCCGAATTCGTGTCCCGGAACTGGTCCGTAAAGGAAACGATGCGCCTGCTCCTGAACTCGCAGGCTTTCCAGCAGGCGAGCGGCCCCAGCCCACAGGCGCACAGCATTGATGCGGACAGCCGCCTGCTCTGGCGTTTTCCACCGCGGCGCCTGGAGGCGGAAGCAATTCGTGATGGCATTCTCTCGGCCGCTGGGACGCTTGATCGCCGGATGGGTGGTCCGGGCTTTTATCTCTTCGAGGTGGATCGGGAAAATGTGGTGCACTACCACGCGAAGGAGGAGTGCGGCCCGGAGGAGTGGCGTCGCATGATCTACATGTTCAAGATTCGCCAGGAGCAGGACAACGTCTTTGGCGCCTTTGACTGTCCGGATGGCAATCAGGCTATTCCGAAACGGAGCCGCTCGACCACCCCGTTGCAGGCGCTCAACCTGTTGAACAGCCATTTCACCATGCAGCAGGCGGGCAAGATGGCGGAGCGGCTCGGGGAAGGAGAGCGCGCCGTGCGGGAGGCTTACCGGATACTGTACGGGCGGCCAGCGAGCAGGGAGGAAGTGGCGGATGCTCTCGGTTTTGTTAACAAGCATGGGATGGTCGCGTTCTGTCGGGCCATGCTGAATACCAACGAATTTCTTTTTGTATTTTGAATCGCAGATGACCGCCGACGAATGCGGATGGCCCTCCGGAGCCGGACAACTCCCGCCCCGGAACGAGAGGGCCTTCCGATACCCCAGGTTCCGATGACCAGTTCCCGTCAATTATTAGACCGCCGTAACTTTCTGGCTCACACCGGAAGCGGGCTCGGGAGCATTGCTCTTGCGAGCCTGTTGAGCCGGGATGGCCTGCTGGCCGCCGAGCGGGAGAGTGCCCCGGGAAAGACGCCCATCCGTCCTGTCATTGACGCCGCCAATCCGCATGCACCGCGCAAGTCGCACTTTGCGCCGAGGGCCCGTCAGGTCCTCATGATCTTCTGCTCCGGAGCGATCAGCCAGGTCGATACCTTCGATTACAAGCCGGAGATCATCAAGCGGCACGGGCAGCCATTGCCCGGAGGGGATCAGCTCATTACCTTTCAGGGAGCGCAGGGCAACCTCACGAGGAGCCCGTGGGACTTCAAGCCCCGGGGCCAGAGTGGAAAAATGGTGTCAGAGCTCGTGCCTCAACTGGGGGAACTCGCGGATGAGATGTGCTTCATTCATTCGATGGTGGGAAAGACCAACACGCATGGACCGGGTGAAAACTACATGTGCACGGGCTTCACCCTGGATGGTTTTCCCAGTGCAGGGGCCTGGACGACCTATGCCCTGGGGAGCGAGACTGAGGACTTGCCGGCCTACGTGGCCATTCCTGATGTCCGGGGCACGCCCCAATCCAGTGTGAACTGCTGGGGTCCGGGGTTTTTGCCCGCAGCCTTTCAGGGAACGGCCTTCAACGCGGCAAAGCCGCTGAGCAACCTGACGGTGCCGAAGGGAATAAGCAAGGCGACGGATGACGCCACGCGAGCCTTTCTCGAGCGACAGAACAGGCGCCACCTCCGGAACCATGAGGGTGATACCGAGCTCGCGGCCAGGATTGCCAGTTACCAGCTTGCTGCGCGCATGCAGCTGAGTATTCCCGAGGTGACTGATCTGAGCAGGGAGCCCGCCCACGTCCTGAAGGCCTACGGAGCCGATGATGCGGGGAGCAAGGTGGCGGATTTGCGTGCGGCCTACGGTCGCAATTGCATCCTGGCCCGGCGTCTCATCGAGAAAGGGGTGCGTTTCGTCCAGCTTTTCAATGGGGCCTACCAGACTGGGGGAGAGGGCGTGAGCAACTGGGACGGGCACAAGGTGATCGAGAAGCAGTACTCCGTCCATGGCCCGGTGCTGGATCAGCCCACCGCCGCCCTTCTGAGGGATCTCAGGACCCGTGGTCTTCTGGAGGATACCCTGGTGGTCTTCTGTTCGGAGTTCGGGCGGATGCCGACCTTCCAGAAAGGAGCAAGTGGCCGCGATCACAATCCCAGTGGATTCACCACCTGGCTGGCGGGAGCAGGGGTGAAGGCACCTTTCAGCTACGGTTCGAGCGATGATTTCAGCTACAAGGCGGTGAAGGATATCGTGACGGTGTACGACTTCTACGCGACGATTCTTCATATCCTTGGCCTGGATCACGAACGTCTCAGCTTCTATCACAACGGCATCGAGCGCCGCCTGACCGATGTGCATGGACACGTAGTCAAGGGTATCCTGGCCTAGGAGGCAGGGTGGCGTGGAGAGCGAATCGTCCTGATCTTAGCCTGTTAGCGCGGTGATATTGCCGCTAAAGAGGAGCTCGAGGGAGGTCCCATCATCGTCGATCTCGAAGCGGTCCTTCATGATCGCGGCCGGGATATGGAGAATCCATTTTGCATCCTGGTGGATGAGAGAGCCCGAGAGGGTGACGGGCTCGGTTTTCCTGATCGTGAGATCTTCAACCGTTTTGCCGACTTTTTTTGCGAGAAGAATCCCGCTGCCCTGAACCTCGCAGGTTCCACCGACACGGAAGTGGCAAGCGGTCTGGGAGAAACGGCCGTCCTGCTGAAGAGGAATGGAGGATGGGACGGTGTGATCCCTGATGGTGAGGATGCCGGTCGGGATCAGGGTCCTGATGCTGCCGATGAGGGGAGACCAGGAAAACCTCAGCCTGCCTTCGTTGGCGTTGGCGAGGTCAATTTGCTCGATGGTGAAGGTGCGCACGCCATCACTCCGGGTTGTGACCGTGCCAGTCACACTGCCCTTGAGCGCACAGGTGGCTGTCGAGCGCCGGGGAGTGAGCGGGCCGGGACTGAGGATGATGGTAATCAGAGCGGAGGAGGATTCGGAATCGATGCGCATCTGGAGGCGCTGGGTGCGAGGGGCGCGTGGAGTCCGGTGGCGCTCGGAACGAGGTTGCTTCGCGTGGCCGGGAGAGGACGCTGTCAGGGTCCCTTCCAACCCGGCAGGGGCGGCAAGGGGCGGGGCGAAGAGATGGCAGCCCGGCAGCAGGAGGAAGAGCACGGCCGGGGCGATGAAAGCCCGGAGAGAGGATGCTGGCGTGGGGGCTTGTCGCGAATCAGGCATCGAGCACCGCGAATTTCAGTTCCGCGCAGGAGACCACCTCGCCATTGACGAGGCACTGGCAGGCGGCTACGCCGACGCTGCGCCTCAACTTCACAATTTCCGCTTCGATGAAGAGCGTGTCTCCGGGGACGACTGGTTGGCGGAATTTGACGCGATCGGCGGACATGAAGTAGCCGATCTTCCCCTCATTGTCGGGCAGGCGCAGAACGAGAACGGCAGCGGCCTGAGCCATGGCCTCCAGCTGGAGGACGCCGGGCATGACCGGATGGTCGGGAAAGTGCCCCTCAAAGAAAGGTTCGTTGTAGGTGACGTTCTTGACTGCGGTGCACTTCAGTTCGCTGGAGAAGTCCATCACCTTGTCGATGAGGAGAAAGGGGGATCGGTGGGGCAGGATCTTGAAGATGTCCTTGATATTGAGCACGGCCTCGTTCTCCGGAAGCTTGAAGGGAGGAACCATTGAGCGCATGCGGGCGTATTCCTTCTTGAGCAGGCCCGCCATCTGGGTGTTGGGACCGTGTCCCGGGGCTACTGCGATGACGTGGCCGGTGATCCGCTTGCCGGAGAGGGCGAGGTCGCCGATGAGGTCGAGAGCCTTGTGCCGGGCAAACTCGTTTTCGAATCGCATCGGCTCCTTTGAGAGGATCTCCTCGTCCCGAATCACTACCGAGTTTTCGAGCGACCCTCCCTTGATGAGGCCCTGGTCGAGGAGTGGCTTGATTTCGTCGTAGAAGGTGAAGGTCCGGGCGGGAGCGATTTCCTTCTCGTAGATCTCGGGAGTGACCTCAGTAGAGAAATGCTGGGTGAACTTTCCGACCTTGCTCAGGTTGGTGACGGACACGCGGAACCCACGGTAGGGGACGATGGTGATATGTGAGCCGTTCTTGTTGTCGAAGTGGAGAGGTTCGCGTATTTCCCATGTCTTGCGCCGGTGGTCCTGCTCCTCGAGTCCGGCCTTCTTGATGAGTTCGACGAACGGCCGGGCCGATCCGTCGCCGATGGGAGGCTCGTTGGCATCCATCTCGATGAGCGCATTATCCACCCCCATTCCACTGAGGGCGGAAAGGACGTGCTCGACTGTGTGCACCCGGACGGACCCGGAGGCGAGGGTGGTGGCGCGTTCCACTTTCTCGACCCGGGCGACATCGGCCTCGATCAGGGGCTGGTCCGGCAGGTCAATGCGGCGAAACTTGAAGCCGTGGCCGCCAGGAGCGGGTTTGATGGTCAGGGTGACTTTTTCACCGGTGTGCAGGGAAGTGCCTTCCAGGGTAGCAGGTCCTGCGAGGGTGCACTCCTTATCCCTGTTGATGGGGGCCACAAAAGACTCTTGGGGCATGGCGGGAGAGTAGGAGTCGTTGGGCTGCTGGCAAGGTGTTAATGGACGTGGCGAGATGGACTTGTCGTGTTTTCAGGGAGTCAATTATTGAGTTGTTGCACCGGCGCGTTTGTGGGTCCCTCGGGGTGTTGCATGGCGGGAAGAGAGGATATTATTGCGGTATGCACGGACATCCGGGTTGTGGAGTTGTCCGAGCACTGGCTTATTGTGGAAAAGCCTGCTCCCCTGATTGTGCACCCGACCAACGGCAAGCCGGAACCGACGTTGCTCGGGGAGGTGAACCGATGGCTGGAAAGCCAGGGAGAGGAAAGCGGCAGGCTGAGTATCCTGAACCGGCTCGATCGCGAGACGAGTGGGCTGGTTCTCATGTCGCGCACGCCTGTTGCGGCCCGGCAGTTTGGCAAGGCCATGGAGAGGCGGGAGGTCGGGAAGCAATATCTTGCGTTGGTGTCCGGTTGGCCGCAGTGGGAAAAGTTCCGGGTCGAGGAGCCTCTCCTCCGACGGGGAGAGATTGCCGAGACCCGCATCTGGATCAAGCAGGCCGTTCATCCGGGCGGGCGCCCCTCGGTCACGGGGTTTGAAGTGCTCAGACGCTTCGAGAACCGACACGGTCGCTTTACGTTGCTGCGTGCAAATCCTGAAACCGGGCGGACGCACCAGATTCGTGTTCACCTGGCTCACCTGGGCCACCCGCTGGTTGGCGACAAGATCTATGGTCCGTCCGAGGAGTGTTACCTCGAATTCATCGAAACGGGGTGGAGCGCGCGGCTGGCGGAGCGCCTCCATCTCTCACGGCATGCCCTCCACGCGAGCAGGTTGGAGGTGCCCTGGGAGGATGGGAGCCTGGCCTGGGAGTCCGTTCTCACCGGGGAGCTTTCTGAGTTTTGTGAGATCGATGGTTGCCAGGCCGGAGAGAACAAGGAGAGTTGATGCATGGCTGCACTGGAGGAGATAGTTGCTTTTCTCGATGATGAGTTGCGGCTGGGGGAGGTGCCGGACTATCCCGGGGCGCTGAATGGATTGCAGATGGAGGGGAGGGGAGAAGTCGTTCGGGTGGCGGCGGCGGTTGATGCTTCCCTGCCAGTTGTGAGGAAAGCGGTGGAGGCAGGGGCGGATCTTCTGGTAGTTCACCACGGCATGTTCTGGAGCGGGCCCCGGCCCGTGACCGGGGCCATCTACGAGAAATTCAAGACGGCGATGGATGCCGGACTGGCGATCTACAGCGCCCACATCCCGCTCGATATTCATCCGGTTCTCGGGAACAATGCTTGTCTTGCGAGGGCCCTTGAGCTGCACGAGGTGGAGCCCTTTTTTGAATGGAAGGGGATCCAGTTAGGAATGCGGGGAAGGTTTGCCGGGTCGCGGGACGAGTTGGTGACAAAGTGCGGAAGGGTTCTTGGCAGTGAGCCTCACCTCTGTCCCGGTGGCCGGGTTGAAGCAGGGTTGGTGGGTGTGATTTCGGGAGGATGTGGCGAGCAGGTGGAAGCGATCAAGGAAGCGGGAATTGACACATTCCTTACCGGGGAAGGTCCGCACTGGAGTTACACTGCAGCTGAAGAGGTGAAGCTCAATGTTCTTTACGGCGGGCACTATCTGACGGAAACCTTCGGGGTGCGGGCAGTGGTGGATTTGCTGGAAGGCGAGTTCGGGATCGATGGGTGTTTCATTGATCATCCCACCGGGATGTAGAAATTTTTCCGACTGGCCTCCTGCCGGCATGCAAAAAGACCGTGAACTGTTAGGTCGCTCTTTCTTTGAGCAGGAACCGACGCGCTGTGCCAGGGAGCTCGTCGGGTGTGGGATGGAGTGGAAGGGGTGCTCGGGCCTGATCGTGGAGACCGAAGCATACGAGGCCGAGGGAGATGCCGCCTGCCACACCCATGCTCGCCCCTCCGCTCGCCTCTTCATCGCAGAGCACGAGGCCGGGACGGCTTATGTATATCTTAATTACGGAATGCACTGGCTGTTCAATCTGCTGGTGAAAGGGGGAGAGAGAAATGGCTTCGTTCTGGTCCGGGCCTTGGAACCGCTGCGGGGACTGCCGCTCATGCGCCGGCGCCGGAGGCGGAAAGAGCAGGGGGACCTGTGTTCCGGTCCGGGCAAGCTCACCCAGGCTCTCGGCATCGAGGGGAACCTCCACGGGGTTGCTGTTTTGGAGTCTCGGTCGTTCGCCCTGTGGCGACCGGGCGACGAGAAGAAGGCGGAGCCCTTGGCCTGCCGGCGGGTCGGAATTTCAAGCGCCGTGTCGCGGAAATGGCGGTTTGTGCGGGAAGGTTCGCCCTTCCTCAGCGTGGCCCCGGGTCGGGAATAGCTTCCGGGCCGGTTGGCCTGAGGCCGGAAGGGAGTCTTCCGGACGTTTTGCGACCGACAGGCGAATTTTCTGGGATGGGGTTTCCCCGGAACGCCTTTTTCCTGCAGGGGACGGGAGAATCGCCCCCCGCAGGGCCATATCCCTGAAAAACAAGGATTTCGCTCTGGTGCGGGTGAAGGGAATCGAACCCTCGCCTCAAGCTTGGGAAGCTCGCATTCTACCACTGAACTACACCCGCTCTGAGCTGTGCGGAAAGTTTATCGCGAATATCTTACCGCTGAAAGCGGAAAAAGTAGGCGATTGGGCTGTTTTTCAGCCCCCCCCCGGCTCCATCGGAGAGCTGAAAATCAGGAGAACAACGCCTTAGCGCCGTCAATCACGACCGCTATGAGCTTCTCCGGACAGCGGGTAGAGCTTAAGGGTAAAGCCCCAGCCTTCCAAGCTGGCCATAAGGGTTCGATTCCCTTTACCCGCTCCAAGTAGCACATTCTCCAAACACACGCATTACAATGAAAGCAACGCTCTATTCCGCATTAGCCGCATGTGCGGTAGTTT
>Ga0163179_10001544_pt1 | contig 16239 bp, 19 predicted proteins | sample AtlANTMetagenome_FD_109643 | JGI IMG/M metagenome (GOLD analysis project Ga0163179, IMG submission 109643) | Marine eukaryotic phytoplankton communities from the Atlantic Ocean - Atlantic ANT 2 Metagenome | ecosystem: Environmental > Aquatic > Marine > Oceanic | place: North Atlantic Ocean... | reverse complement strand
GATGTAATGCACAACTTTTGTTTGGTTATATGGAATAATTTTCTGGTCGTATGTTCCTTTTCTGCATTTCCTGTTATCCCAGTCTGCCACACATCTTCCCCAGTCATGATGCAATTTTTTTATCTGAATAGGAACCATGGGTAATCTGCTGTTGAACAGTCCTCTGTTTATTATTCTAAACCAATGATAAGCCTGTTGATCTGTGGGTTTAAATCCAACTGTGTTTTTATACCTTACCAGAGTATTCTCCAACTTAATCTTAAGTTGTTTTCTTTTGTTGACGCTTTTATTTTTTATTCTTTTCATGGTTGACTATATTACCAATTATGCTATAATATACTAATAATTATCTAAAATACCATGGACAATATGCACATAGATTTACCAAAAACAATTAACGAAGCACTTAAAATACTAGCATATAACGATTATTTTTGGTCAGATCCCCAAAAGAACCATATTAAGCCACATCCAAAGGACAAAACAACTGTAACATCATTGGCCGAATCCCAATATGCCTGGACTGAAAAACAGGCGAGATTGGCGTTAGTAATTTTAAAAAGATACCTGACAAAGTTCCAAGCACACGGCATGGACATAAAAAAATTATTAGACGATCCAGTGTATGACAATCCTTTTCGTGTAATTAACTTTGAAAAAGTAATTGAAAAATACACAGATGAGGATGGAGTATCAAAAATTGAATTATGTTTTCCTTATAATAAAAAAATTATATCTTTGATTAGAATTTTGAAAGACCAAAGGAACCTACCTGCAGGGTATTATACATATGACGGAGAATCAAAAAAATGGACATTCCTACAAACAGATGTTACAACATATTATCTTACATTAATTGCAGTGAGATATGATTTTAAATTTGTAGACGAAACCTTACTAGATGACTATGATCAAATCAGAAAAGAAATAATTGGTCATAGACAACCAACTGCAAGACTGATAGGCGGTGAAATTGTGCTAGATAATGTATCGGATAGTTTGAAAGAATATTGGAATAAAAATTTACGAGATAAAAAACCATTAGTGCAAGTTGATGCATTGAAAAATTTTCAAATAAAAACAAACGGTATACATGTTCCTGCAGAAACAACTCTGGGCTACAAGATAGCACACAACAATAACCATATGCTATGGATAGATAAGACCACATACACCAAGAACGAGGTAGTTAAGGCATTGATAGAATTAAATGCATTTCCTTTACTGGTACCTGTTAGTGGTGATGTCAATACCGAAGAGGAAGTAAAAGAATTTTGGGAATGGTTGAAGGTGTTAGAAGCTCATGGCATAGATATTCTCAATCAATGTTCATGGGGGTTTGATCTTAAAGAACCTATATATAAAAAGGACATTGATAAATTCAATGAAAGAACTTATTTGATTGATAGTCATAAGCCAAAAGAATTTTTTGAGAACCTTTACGAATTACATCAAATGAGTAAACAGTTCAAGTTTATAAATGAGGAAACAAAAATTTTATTTGTGAGAAATAGAATACCAAGAGCACTAATCAAAAGTAAAATAAAAATTAAAGCTTCTTTAATAACTTTAGGTGGTGGTTATTATGCTTCGGGTACAGATAACCTAAAAAGACTTCTTGAAAATCTTCCAAAAAAGTTGTATTATAATAATCATCAACCCAGTAGTTGGGATTGGCATGATCGAATTATAGTAAAACTTTAGAATGAGCAGTTGTAAATTAGTAATAAAAGACGAAGTAAATGTGAAGTTCGAGAACTTATCACTCGAATGGAGGAAGAGGTTATCTAATAAATTCAAATACGAAATACCATATGCAAGACATCTTCCAGCTGTGAAGCTAGGCAGATGGGACGGTAAGATATCATTTTTTGGTTTGGGAGGCACAACATACCTAAACCTTGTTGATCAAATACTTCCCATACTAGAGGAGGGCGGCGTGTATGTGGATTTTGAAGACCGCAGAGAGAAACACGACTTCGAATTTAAAGCAGTAGACAAAAATTATCTAAGTCATATAAAATGGCCTAGTACGCATCCTATGGCAGGACAGCCAATTGAATTAAGAGATTATCAAATAGAAACCATAAACAAGTTTATAAAAAATCCTCAGTGCATACAAGAAATTGCCACAGGGGCAGGTAAAACAATCATTACAGCGGCACTATGCCAACTAGTGGAACCTTATGGACGTACAATAACAATAGTGCCAAATAAAAGTTTAGTCACACAGACAGAAGAAGACTTTGTCGCTTGTAATCTAGATGTTGGCGTCTACTATGGTGACCGGAAAGAAGTAGGAAGATACAACACAATCGCAACGTGGCAAAGTTTGAATGTGCTTGAAAAGAAAGCAAAGAATGAACACAGCACGGAGTTCAAAGAATTTTGCGAAGGTATCAATACAGTAATCATCGATGAGGTACACATGGCAAAGGCAGATGTACTTAAAAGATTACTTACAGGACCTTTCGCACACTGTGGCATCCGTTGGGGACTTACAGGTACAGTGCCCAAAGCAGACTACGAGTTCATGGGTATTAAATGTAGTATAGGAGAAGTTACAAACAGGATCCAGGCAAGTGAACTGCAAAATAAAGGTGTACTTGCAAACTGTCATGTAAATGTTTTGCAAACACAAGATCATCCACAGTTCAAAACATATGCAGAAGAACTTAAATGGCTTACATCAGACACAACTAGAATGACATGGATTGCTAATACAATAAAAGATATAGCAACGTCAGGTAATACACTAATATTGGTAGACAGAATATCGGCAGGCCAAATGCTTGAGAAAAAAATAAAAGATTCTGTATTTGTATCAGGATCAACAAAAAACGTAGACAGAAAGGAGCAATATGATGAAGTATCTACTGCAACAAATAAAGTTATTATCGCCACATATGGAGTTGCCAGTGTTGGTATTAATATTCCTCGTATTTTTAATCTTGTTCTAATAGAGCCTGGCAAGTCATTTGTACGTGTGATACAGAGTATAGGAAGAGGAATACGTAAGGCAGAGGACAAAGAGAATGTGCAGATATGGGATATTACCAGTAGTTGCAAATTTGCAAAAAGACATTTGGGTGCAAGGAAAAAGTTTTACAAAGAGGCAAATTACCCGTATAATATAGAGAAAGTAAATTATGAAAATCCTTACACTTGAGAATAGGCCATTTAAGCTAGAAAAAATACCAGAATGGGTAGATGAAAAATTGCGTTTTGCAGTGCTTGATAATTCCGATCCAAGCAATCCAGATTTCTTCTACATACCATTAATATTTCTTGAAAGCTTCAATGCACCGGCGGCTGTATTGGAAATTGGTGACTACAAAATTAAAATGCCGTTGGACTGGAAGATGCTGATAGGTGAGCAGGGACAACCAGAAATGCATGTGTTACCAATAACAAGTTTGAACGACAGGGGATTTGATGCATTTACTTTCAATCCATTATCTAGTGCAAAGCCGGACTTCTATCCAATAGATGTAGTTGATATCTACACAGAGGTCAAATGGTACTTTCCAAAAATCAAATCTGGACAGATGTTGGCAGTCCCATTAAGCAATGGCCCAAGGCCTATCTGTGCTTATTTTGTAAAAGATATTTCGAGACAATGCGAACAGGTGGATTATGGTGATGTCTGGTAAAAAAAGTATTAAGATAGATGCTCCTGTTATGATGGTGCAAAGAAAAGCAGTCTGGATGGACGAGCGTTGGGTTAAAGATTTCTTTACTTGGCTCAATAAAAATAAATTTAAAATTACAGGTATGAAACATATGCACAATAAAATAAAATTAACATTTATAAATGCAAAAGAATGCACAATGTTTGGACTAAAATATGCCAGCAGAAAAAAGTAAAAGAAAGTTCTTTGAACTACGTAACGGACTAAAAGCAGTAGACTTTAGAAACAAAGACTACTTTGACAGGATCGATGACCACGAGAGGTCGTTGTATTCACCTTTCATGCTGATGAGATATGTTTCGAGCGTGTCATCAAAAGACCCCTTCTACGTGGAACACTACGTGGAGATGGTCAACGAGTGTGTGAACAAACATTTGTTTACTTTGAGTTCAAAGCACAAAAAGTTATGTTGGATACTGACTGCCATGTGTGGTGCGGAAACACAACAGTTCCATCCATGGATCAAACCAATGAAACGTGTGCCAAATAAAAGTTTGAAGCAATTGCAAAAAATTTATCCAACATGGAAAGAAGTAGATCTCGAAACACTGGACAAAGTTATAACCGATCGAGAATTGGAGGACTTGATAGAAGCACATGGCATCGACAAAATTTAAATGTCCTTATTGTGGCAAAGAGTTCACAAGAGAAAGAACTTTACAAGTTCATATGTGTGAGCCTAAGAGACGATATCTACAAAAAGACGAGAAATGGGTAGTCAATGCATTCATGGTTTTCCAGCGTTTCTATCAGATACATCAAAAAAACACAAGGCCAAAAACATATGACGAATTTGTTAAGAGTGCATACTACAATGCATTTGTAAAGTTTGGAAGATACATCATGCACATCAACCCACTGTATCCAGAAAGATATATTGACTACGTGTTGCACTCTAAGATCAAACTGGATCACTGGGCGAGGGATGATCTTTACGAAGCATATCTTATAGATGCTATCAAGAGAGAGCCAGTGGAAGCGGCGTTGCAAAGAACGATTACAACAATGATGGACTGGGCCGTGGAACAGAATGCACAGTGGTCGGACTACTTTAGACTAGTCAACACAAACAGAGCAGTGCAACACATACAACAGGGAAAAATAAGTCCATGGTTGTTACTAGGTTGCAACGCAGGCAAAAAAATGCTAAAATCTTTAAGCGACGAACAATTGCAAATGACGCAGAGATTTATAAATCCAGAATATTGGGCAAACAAGTTTAGAAGTTATCCAGCAGACCATGTGTTGGTGCAGGACACAGCAAAGGAGGCCAAAATTGGCTAAGATAGATGTAGAGCATTCGGATGCATTGGATTTCGAAGATGGTGACTGTTGTGTCATAATAAACAGAGACGGAGACATAAGAAAAATTATGGTACCAAAGATGGACAGAGAGATGTTAAACACTGCAGGATACAGAGCATTACTGGATGTGATAGATTTATTGCAACCTGGAGCCAAAGAAGAGTTTATAAAATACAACGAGAAAGACAAAGGAAGCATACACTAATGCCTGACGTAGACATAGATTTTTTTGATAGAGACGGAACACTAAAATTATTTAAGCACACACCTGCATCCATAATCAAGGAAGACAAGACAGAGAAACACAAGACAGGAGTCTACTTCCATGCAGTACCAGAACATCCTGTCACAGGACACGCTTCGTTGGATTACAAGAAAGCAGAAGATAGAGGATACTTCAAGATAGACTGCCTTAATGTAAACATATACAAAGACGTAAAATCAGAGCAAGAACTTGTTGAACTAATGATACAGGAACCGGATTGGGATATGTTGAAAGATCCAAAAGTGGTTGAGAACCTTTTCCACCTTAATGGTCATTACAGCATAGTATCTAAGTTAGAACCAAAAACAATAGAACAACTTGCGGCTGTATTGGCTATCATACGTCCTGCCAAGAGATATCTCATGCAAAAGGATTGGACAGACATAATGAAAGAGGTTTGGGTGAAACCAGCCGATGGCAGTTATTTCTTCAAGAAGTCACACGCAGTTGCATACGCTCAGGCAATCGTAGTACAGATGAATTTGATCAGCAGAGCTAAATATAGTTTTGATGCAACATCAAAAAAATAAGAAAAAAATAACAAAAAGACGCTCCAAAAAATCCACTTCATCACAAAAGGACCTATCTAGCTATCAGCCAAATAATCCTTTAACGATATATTACAAAAAATATATTGAGAAGCAAGAAGACTAGACAGGTTTTCTAACTAATTGGATAGTACGTCTCTTTACCCTTTTCTTCGAAATATCAGAAAGCCTAACAGTTGGTCCATGCACTATCTCTATATCCTTAGAGTTCAATGTAACCAGTGTTGTACGAAAATAACGGAAATCCCCTTTTAGGAATATGTTGATAGGTATTTTCCTGTTGGACTCGTGCCACCAAGTTTCTCCAAATTTCAGGAACTTCATCTTGTCTTGTGGTGAATACAATCTTCCGTAATCATAGAAACTGATCACGTTTGCATCTTCATTCTGCACTATGCCCACATATTCAAGGTCTCCCTTTCTTATTAGGCTTAAAAAGGGAAATTTATCCCTCAGTGTGTTAAAAATTTCGTTCATGCTCTATCTATAAATACTGTTAAATATGTATTATGCAAACAGTATCAAGGTATTTAATAGACAACTTGGTAATCGCCTTTATAAGTGGTTATCACGGGAGGAATTCACAGGTGTACGATAGACGTTTAACACTCCATAGGGGCGTATCGAACCCCATAACATTCACGTTCAAGAACGAGGATCAAAAAGCTCAAGATATAACATCAAAAACCTATGAGCTGAATGTGATTGATACCACATCCAAAAAGTCCGTTATCACCAAGACACTAACCATACTAGATGATGGATCAACTGTAAGTACAAGAGGTGACGCTAGTACCACCATTACAGAGGGTGATCTATTACCACTTGACTCAGGATTCTACAACTTCGCAGTGCGTGAAGTCAAGTCTGATGGCAGTAGAGAGGTCACATACGCAGACACTGGTTACGCGGCCGCTGGTACAATTGAACTTCTCGATGGGGCATATCCAGACTTTGTTGCTAGTACATCTATAACAGGATTCACAGCAACAACTGATACAAAATCACTGGAGAGGGTATCAAGCACAGTAGATGCAAGGCCAGGGATCAACAATAACAAAGCATTACACACCATTGCAGTTTATACCAAAGACTTTACTGGTTCACTGAAGGTGCAGGGTACAATGTCAACAAGCCCTACAACAGCTAATGACTTTTTTGATATTACCATGGATGGTGCGGCAAGTGCCACAAATACTTTTTCAAGTTCTAGCACTGTTACCATGTTCAACTTCTTCGGCGTATACCAAAATGTTAGATTTACCTGGGACAATGATCCTGACAACACTGGTATAGTTGACAAAATCCTATATAGACAGTAAAATATAGTTTATGAACCTGATCCAGAATACAATTCTGACGAGTCTGCCTGCGGGTAGGAAAAAAACACCAAGTGGTTGGATATCTTTCAACGCACCCTGTTGCGTACATAATGGAGAAACTGCAGACAAGAAAAAACGTGGTGGTATAATGACAAGTGCAGATGGCACCGTAAGTTATCACTGTTTCAACTGTGGATTCAAAGCAAGTTATGTAATAGGACGTAAACTAGCCTATAAGATGAGACAGTTCATGGGATACATTGGCATACCCGATGACACTATACGAAAATTGGCAATCGAGGCAATGCGTGAAGAAGAAGGTGATTCAAAATACGAAAAGAAAAAATTTGTTACATTTAAGAAAAAAGAACTACCAAAGCAGACAAGGACGCTAGACAAATGGTTAGAAGAATACACAGTGGGAACAATGCAGAAAGATCAACAACATAAAATTGATAATCTGTTAAACTATCTATCAGGAAGAGGCATTGGTGCAGACTGGTATGACTTCATGTATTCATCTGACACACACTGGGACATCGACAAGAGATTATTGATTCCATTCTATTGGCGAGGAGATATTGTGGGATTCACAGGAAGAATGTTCGAGCAATCAGACAAAGTAAAATACTACACAGATGTACAGCCAGGATACGTGTTCAACATGGATGCACAAGATTGGACAAGAAAATTTGTTATTGTAACAGAAGGACCTTTTGATGCAATTACCGTTTCTGGTGTGAGCATACTTGGTTCAGAGATAAATGATACACAAAGAGAGTTGATAGATGCTTTGGGCAGACAGGTAATTGTTGTGCCAGACAGAGATGCACCAGGAGAGAAACTGATTAATCAAGCGATAGAATTTGGATGGAGTGTTGCTTTTCCAGAATGGGATAAAACGGTTGGCGATGTGGCGGATGCTGTGTTAAAATATGGTAGACTGTTTACTATACAATCAATACTGAAAACAACGGAGTCAAGTAAACTGAAAATAGATTTAAAGAGAAAGATGTATGGCTGAATACACATTTGATGTACAAAAACTTTATATAGAGATGCTGTTGGCAGACGCCGAATCGTTTGCAAGAGCACAGAATATATTCAAACCAGAATCGTTTGATCGTAAGCTACAACCAATTGCAAAATTTGTTAAGGACTACATGGACGAGTACAAAGTGATGCCGGACGTTGAACAGGTAAATGCCAAACATGACATTAAACTAAAATCAGCAAAAGACTTAGATCCGAGCCACTTCAATTGGCTGTTAGATGAATTTGAAACTTTTTCAAGACACAAGGCACTAGAACATGCGATACTTCAATCAGCAGACTTGCTGGAGAAGGGTGACTATGCTCCTGTGGAGGACATGGTCAAGGACGCAGTCAATGTGGGACTGACACGTGATCTTGGTACAGACTACTTTGAGGATCCGAAGGGAAGACTAGAGGCACTCAAGGCAAACAACGGACAGGTCAGCACAGGCTGGGCTAACTTAGACAAGAAACTATTCGGTGGATTCAACCGAGGAGAACTAAACATCTTTGCAGGTGGATCAGGCGCAGGTAAGAGTTTGTTCTTGCAGAATCTTGCGGTTAACTGGGCCACTGCTGGTCTGAACGTTTGTTACATATCTTTTGAATTGAGTGAACATCTTACAGCAATGAGGCTAGATGCTATGATGACAAACATTCCAACACGAAAGGTATTTCCTGAAATAGAAAATGTTGAAATGAAAGTTAAGATGATGGCAAAGAAATCCGGAAACTTACAAATCAAATACTTGCCAAGTGGAAGCAATGTGTTGGATATAAGAACCTATATTAAAGAATTAGAATTAAAAAACAAGAAAAAAATTGATTGCATACTGATTGATTATCTGGATCTAATGATGCCAAAGAGCAAAAGAATATCGCCAGCAGACTTATTTGTAAAAGACAAATACGTATCGGAGGAACTTAGAAACTTGGTTGTTGAGAAAGAATGTATACTGGCAACAGCATCACAGTTGAACAGGGCCAGTGTTGAAGAGATAGAATTTGATCACTCGCATATATCAGGTGGACTTTCAAAGATACAGACAGCAGACAACGTAATAGGTATATTCACAAGCAGAGCTATGAAAGAACGTGGCAGGTATCAAATACAATTCATGAAGACTAGATCATCTAGCGGTGTTGGGCAAAAAGTAGACTTGGAGTTTGATGTTGACAGCTTAAGAATTAGAGACTTGGCAGATGATCCGGAATACAAACAGTTTGACAAACAGAGAAGCACAATATATGATTCATTGAAACAAACATCTAAAGTTTCGACAGCAGATGGAACGCCAACAGATGCACAACCAAAAGTACCGGATCCTCGTAAGGGTGACACAATAGGTAAAGTAAAAGCCAACGTGGAAGGTGGCAAACTGAGACAACTTTTAAACGAACTGCACTCAGATGAAGAACAGTGATGACATCAATTACATATACGAGAAGTTAAGTTCTCTATATCCACACTATTCAAACAGAAAACCAAAAGCAAAAATATATTCGAAAGCATATACAAGTTTGATTGGCGTAATGCTTTCTGCACAAAGTCAAGATAAAAGGACCGCGGTTGCATGTAGGCAACTGTTTGATTTAGCCGACACGCCCGAGGAAATGATAAAACTATCACAGGACGATATAATAGAGGCAATCAAACCTGCAGGATTGTTCAATGCAAAAAGCAAAAACATTCTTGCTACAAGTAAAATATTGTTAGAGAAGTTCAACGGGCAGGTCCCTAGGACACAAAAAGAATTAATGACACTACCCGGAGTTGGTAGAAAAAGTTCAGACATAGTGATGAGATTCGTGTTTGGTGAACCACACATAGCAGTGGACACCCATGTCTTTAGAATGCTGTGGCGTTTGGGCTGGGTGGATAATTTAGACGAAGGCAAGGCATCTATCACAGTCAACAACACAACGCCAAGCAAATACAAATATGGTGCACACATGTGGTTGATTACTCATGCAAAAAAAGTTTGTAAATCTAGATCACCGGTGTGCGATCCTTGTGTAATCAGTGCCGCCTGCGACAAAAGAGATATTGATATTCCAAAAAGTAAACTTCGCCAAAATCTCAACACATAATAATATACGCAGATAAATAAAACTGCTCAAGGCAATAACAGGCAAGAACAAAAGCATAGGCAAATGAAAGATAAAGAACTAAACGACATAACAAGGCTGTACGATAGATTCATTAGGCAATGTCCAGGCACAGAAGAATACACGCAAAGGCTCGCCGAGGAAACTCAAATCATCCTTCGACTACGTTTCGTAGACTACTTCATACAAATATGTGACATCATTGCAATGACACGAGATATACCACACATGACACGTGGTAGTGCTGGTTCGTCATTGGTCTGTTACCTACTGGGCATAACAGATGTGGACCCAGTGGAGTGGGACATACCCGTAGCAAGATTCCTCAACCCTAACAGGGACGACCTTCCTGATGTGGACATAGATTTTCCTCATCATCGACAGGAAGAAGTCATGAAGAGGATATTCAAGAAATGGCCCGGACGCAGTGCGAGAATTTCCAATTACGTGCTCTATAAGGACAAGTCAGCAAGGCGTGAAGCGGCCAAACGATTGGGTGCAAAGGGTAACCTACCCCGCAGGTTCACATACGATTCACTAGGCATCGACACCAAAGAGGCCAAACGAATTGAAAATAAATTGAAAGGCAAGAAGAGATGCATATCAAAACACTGCGGAGGAATACTGATGTTTCAAAGACAACTACCAAAGAGCCTGTTCACGGCGGAGAATCAAATACTACTAGACAAGAACGAAGTGGAGGACCTGGAACACCTGAAGGTGGACATTTTAGCCAATCGTGGTTTGTCACAACTCATAGAGATAGATCCCACAACAAAACTCACAGACTATCCGGAGGAAGATGCCGCTACCTCGGACCTTTTGTGTCGGGGAGATGTGTTGGGAGTGACACAGGCAGAGAGTCCGGCGATGCGGAGACTGTTCAGAGCGATCAAACCAAAAAGTGTTAAGGACTGTGTGTTTGGAACTGCACTGATACGACCAGTGGCCGTGTCAGGACGTAAGAAGGCAACCATGTTCCATGACTGGAGCAAAGAACGTATGAGTGATACCATAGTATATGAGGACGACGCCATAGACAGGATATCAGAAGTTCTGGGCATAGACAAGTACGAGGCAGACATGTATAGACGTGCATTCGCAAAAAAAAACGAAGAGAAGATAATGGAGTTCATAACAAAATTAGGTGACCATCCACGCAAGGAGGAAATAATCACAATGCTACAATCCTTATCTGGCTTTGGTTTGTGTAGAGCTCATGCTGTTAACCTGGGTAGACTGATATGGGCGTTGGCTTACCAGAAAGCACACAACCCGGAAAAGTTTTGGAAGTCCTGCTTGAAGCATTGCCAAGGTTCTTACAAACGTTGGGTGTACAGGACAGAAGCAAAGCGTGTCGGGATAGAAGTTGTAACACCAAGCAAGTCTGACAAATGGGACACACCGGAGTTCCAGTACAGGAAGTATGGCTGGTGGAGTCAGAATGACTTCATGCCGGGTATGTATGTCAAAGAACTATACATGGACAAAGTAGAGTTCGCGGGCATGATAGCCAACGGAAGAGTGTTCCGAGGTGATAAAGGTCGCTACGTGACTTTTTTAACTTTAGGCGTGGGCAACGGACAGTACATAGATGTTACTATAAAAAAAGCGTTTGCCTACAGCGACTACGATGTGGTCAGCGGCCAAGGCACAATAAGACATAGTAATAATTCTGATTACGTAGAATGCTACGACTCCAAAGGCTTCAGACTGGAAAAATTTATCCATAACTAACGTTATCATGCAAAGATGTAGAGAGTTTGAAAAGACATTTCCTTTAGTACCAAGCACCTGGCACAGATGTCACCAATATGCTATCTGCGATACACTAATGCCTGACATGAAAAATATTTGGAGTTTTGGTATCAGCAAAGAGTGTAAAATGGAAGAACAGATAAGGAAGCACAATCAAAACACAAAAATATACACATGGGATCCTACTCCGATTAGTCAAGCAACAATAGACAAGGCCAATAATAAAAAGGCCAACATTACACACAGCAATAAGGCCTATGATCCTAAAAACAAATCACTTACTTTTTATACAACCGACCCAACTAAAAGATGTTACAGTTTAGAAAATTTTGATCCTGATAATCTAGTACACTCATACACTGTTGACTGTGTTAGTATCAAAGATATTGTAGCACAACTCGGCGATGGTGTGGACCTAATAAAGTTTGATATTGAAGGAAGATGGTATGAGATATGTAACGAAATATTAGATCTAGCACTACCAGTGAAACAAGTTGTCGGAGAATTTGAAATGTACATGGGCGATACTGATACCGAATTCCAGAAATTAAATCTGATAATCAATAGATTCAAAGATAAAGGATACGAAGTCTACTGCAACAGATTGTTATCAGAAACTAACACAGGACACATTCCCAATAATCCGTGTGTGGAACTTGCTTTTTGTAAATGTCAAAAAAAATAAAAACAGTAAAAGACAAATTACAGTTAAAAACTTTGTTATCGACTATAAGCAAAGGCAGAAATTTACTACAGGACTGGATAAGTCTTGACCCCATATACGTGGGCAAAAAGACATCAGCAGATTACACACTGAGCATACAAAAACATTTGTTAGAGTCAGTGAAAGAAGTTACAGTCAATGGACATTGGTGTGAGTTTGGTGTCAGAGAAGGTAGGAGTTTGAATTGGCTGATAGAGGCATATCCTGAACAAGTTATACATGCATTTGACTCATGGCAAGGGCTACCTGAAGATTGGGACAACGGAACAGGCAAGGTCCCTGATATGAGTTGCCAACCTCCTGTCGTACCGGCACATATAAAACTACACAAAGGTTGGTTCAAAGATACTGTGCCTGCTTGGAAGAAACTAAACAAAGATCCTATCGCTTTCTTACACATGGACGCAGATATCTACTCATCAACAAAAGAAGTCTTAGTTCACTTGAACAAACAAATTGTCCAAGGCACAGTCATAACGTTTGACGAATTCTGTAACTTTAGATTGTCGGGCAAAATGAGTAAATGGCAAAACCAGGAGTTCTTGGCCTTAATAGAGTGGCTGGAGGAATGTAACAGGAAGGTTAGACCATTGAACAGGAACTGGGCCTATCAGGCTAGTTGTGTTGTATTAGATTAAATTATTTTTTTTAATAAATTTGTATAGCTCTTCCGCCCACTTGTGATGCCCTGTTTGACTAGGGTGTCCGTCATTAGCAGATTTCGTCCATCCATTTTTAGCACAATATTCGAAATGACTTTGTACATAATCCTTGTTCTGTACCTTTACTCTATGTTCTGCTGAAGACCTATTGTCTTTCTGCATCTGCACATTTTCTTTTACATACTCGCTTGTTTCAAAATTAAAGAAATGTTTACGGTCAATTTGATCTTTCAATAATTTTAGGTCTGGTCTTTGTTTACCATTGACCTCTGTCTCTGGTAGATCATTAGTAAGTGCGTGATAAAACACATAAGGTATTTTGTGATATTTCAAAAAATACTGTAACGACAATATGTTGGTATACAATTTTACAGCACTAGATAGTTCAAGGTCCATGTCTTTATCCCTCATGAAAAAATCGTGTTGCCACAACTGCCAGGTGCTCCATTGATAATCAAACTTCAATAATTCTCCTTTGATTCCACCTTCTTTTTCTTTTGGTGTTACATATCCACTTACGTAATCCCATCTGTATCCGGTTGTCCAGCCAACGCTTACAAAAGTATCTTTAATTTTTTCTGGATTTTTGTAGAACCAGTGCATGGTTGTATTCAATATCCTATCGTTGCCTCTGCCACCCTTGGCCATGCTTATTGTTGGCTCTTCTATGTTCAACAAACTACCTAGTTGCTGATGACAACTGTTAAATTTTTTCCTTGTACTAAAACTACAACCGTTGCTCAAATGATATTTCATATACTTTTACTTACGTGTTCCCAGCATTCGCCTGATTCAAATTCATCAATACTCCATTGGCAGTGTGATATTTTGTTACACCATTCTTGCTTGTTACCCCTGTACGGATTTTCTATACCGGCAATGTCTGTAGTGCTTACATCATACACCATACTTCCTGTGTCGCAGGCAATGTTTGGAACTCCATTTATGACGGCATCTATTCCTGTTCCTGAACTGTAAGTTACTGTACACCAAGCATTTTTCAGTTGCTCGTTTATTGGAATAAAATTATGCTTTGTAACATCTGCTTCTTGCCAGTGTACATCTGCAACTCTTAAGACTTTTTCTTTCAGTGTGTTGTGTAGACTAGACTTTCTATACAGTGGGTGTGGACGAATGATAATCTTTCTATTAGTGTGCTTCCTTATGTTATTAACAGTGTCCTCCGTCCAAGCAAAAACATCTGTTCCTCGTAGGCTGGCGTCACCTACTTTCTGCATACACAGTAAAATATATTCTCCGTCATCTTTCCATTTGATCTTGGGATCATGACCATTTCTCTCAAACACTTTTTTTGCCCTGTCGCTACGTATATGTTCGAATCCCCATTTGGCATCATCCCATAGAAATCCATTTACACCAACCCTAAACTCAGAGTGAAACGCAGTATCTATTGGCCTACCGACTAGTTGGGTTTCCAACTGTATGTAAGGTATACCACTTTCTACCACCCTGCCCTTTCCTTGGTGAGCGGGTCTTCCTCTCTCTTTTTTGTAACTGCCAAATATAACAGCACAGTCATAGTTATTGGTATTACCACTATTGGTAATTTTACCACCGCACCCTTTGGCGAATGCGTTTAGTACTTCCTTATACTGATGATGACTGGCTGTATTTTCTATTATTGCGACTCGCATAGGGATATTTAAGAAGCGAAGCGAAAGCGTTAAATTTTAGGAATGCGTTTTTTTTAGAAAACACGCGACAGCGTAAAAGCGTAAAGCCGGCCTGATCCGGACGATAATTACCTTTATAAATGGAGTTTCACAATGGGCATACACTATGACTACAAAAGCACGAGGGGTGACAAGAAACTGCGGAAGCAACAGCAACGTGAACAACGTAGACTTAAAAAGAAACAGTCACAGTCGTCAGACCAGCCAAGGCCCACCATCCCTGAGGACGTGGTGCTGACCCTTGACATGCTCACAGACCCTGACAGATGATAAACAAGAGATTATTCGAACACTACGGCATTGACACCAGCAAGGACCTCAAAATCCACACACGCTGTCCCAGGCCTTTCGACACTGTGCTGATAGACAAGCAGGGCAGTTGCTACGCCTGTGAGTGTCAGAGTTGGTTGCCACAGAGCATTGGCAATCTGCAGATACAGGAACTGTCCGAAATACTACAATCTAAAATGGCAGAACAACTTCAGTCATCCATCGAGGATGGCACGTACAGATACTGCAACAACAGGCAGTGTGCGTGGCTACTGGACAAGAACCCACCACCATGGCACACACAGCAACCGGAGAGGAAGATCAAGCACCTGCGACTGGCCATTGATGACTCCTGCAATCTGCGATGTCCGAGCTGTCGCAAGGGCCTCGTATTCCACAAGGAGGGCTCCGCTTACCAACTGGGCATCAGGCTGGCGGACCGGATCAATGAATGGCTGTACAACTACCCACACCCGCTAAAGGTACACATAGGATCGGACGGTGACCCGTTCGCCTCACACGTGTACAGGCACTTCATGGAGCAGACGCCGGAGCGTGACAACATAAAATATTCCATACTGACCAACGCACTGATGTTCAAGGAGTTCCACACACGTGTGCCCTACGTGATCGACAACCTCGAGGAACTGGGGGTCAGCATCGATGGCGCCAGCAAGGACACCTACGAGAAACTGCGTCTGGGTGGCAAATGGGAGAAGGTGCTCGAGGGACTGGAGTGCATATCCAAACTGAAACAGAAACGCGACTTCAGATTCATACTGCACTTCGTGGTGCATAAAGAGAACTACCACGAGATGGAGAACATAATAGAGCTCGGCCGGCAGTACGGCGCTG
>Ga0163179_10001543_pt1 | contig 16261 bp, 7 predicted proteins | sample AtlANTMetagenome_FD_109643 | JGI IMG/M metagenome (GOLD analysis project Ga0163179, IMG submission 109643) | Marine eukaryotic phytoplankton communities from the Atlantic Ocean - Atlantic ANT 2 Metagenome | ecosystem: Environmental > Aquatic > Marine > Oceanic | place: North Atlantic Ocean... | reverse complement strand
TATCTTAGCTGTAGATACTGTATTATCACTTGGAGTACCAATTGAAACTGTATCTCCTAAGACAACTACAAAGTATGTAGAACCTGTAGCAGGTGCATTAGATAACTTAAGTGTATTACCACTAATAGCGAAACCTTCACTAGGTGTACTTGTACCAGCATTAGGTTTCTGTATAACACCATTTATACTGACTATTGTTGACTGAGCATCTGTAGCTGCAGTAGACATAGTAAAGTCTGTAAGACTTCCATTGAATGATTCAGATAGTGTTACTATATGTGATGAAGAAGATTGAGCTACATCATCCCATTGAGAAGTACCAGCATTATATACCTTCATCTTCTTAGATGTTGTATCGAAATACAAGTCACCATCATCATTGTTAGATGAAGGTGCAGAAGAAGCTATTCTATATCTAGCATTAAAGTCATTTATATCATCAGATAATGTTTTGATATCTGATTCTTTACCTAATAGTTTGTGGTAAGTATAAGTATTACTTGACCCAGTAGAGCTTACTAATAAGCCCATGTTATCTGTTAACGTAGTACTATATAGAGTCGAAGGGAATCCATTAATAGTTACATTATCTGATCCATTACCAGAGGTTCTAGCAGTTGTAGAGACACCACTACCATTAACAACAATACCACCAGCATCTGCAATACTTATTACAACACCAGAGGATGGTTGAGTTGGAAAGCTATCTTCATTTGCTATTACTTCAAGACCACCTAAAGGGGCAATCTGAGCAGCAACGTAATCAACAACAGCTCCACTTGTAGGGTAGGAGGCATCAGTATCTGATATAGTAGTTTGTACAGTTTTACCGTCACATATCGAGTTAATTTCGGTAGTTGTTGCAGCAAGAGCAGTACCACTTGCCAAAATAGATGCAGTACCTGACTGCATACCAGCAAGCGTTGTGAGTTCAGCATCAGCAAGTTCCGAGGTTGTAACAGCATTTGCAGCTATTTTAGCAGAAGTAACAGCGTCATCAGCTATAGCTGCAGTATCGACAGCATTATCTGCAAGTTCTGAAGAACCCACAGCATTAGCTACTATACTATCAGCATTAACTGCATCTGTTGCTATCTTAGCATTAGTAATTTGATCGTCAGCTATATGTGCTGTATCAATAGATCCATCAACATAATGCTCTGAATTGATTTGATCATCTGCTATCTTAGCTCCAGTTATAGCATCAGCATTGATTTTTACAGTAGTTACTGCATTAGAAGCTAAAGCTGTAGCATCTACAGACCCAGCTGCATAATGCTCGGCATCTATAGAATCAGCTGCAAGATGTTCAGAATCTATTTGATCATCTGCTATTTTAGCTCCAGTAACTGCGTCATTTGCTATCTTAGCAGTGGTGACTTGTAAATCCCCTATATGAGAAGTATCAATAGATCCATCTACTAATTCAGATGAATCAACAGAGTTAGCAGCTAAAATAGTTGAGTTAACAGTTCCTGTATCACCAGTTGTTATTACTGTACCTGAAACATTAGGAAAATTAATTGTCCTATCAGCTGTAGGATCTACTACTCCAATACTAGTTTCATGTGCATCTGCTGTTGCACCTTCAAATACAAGTTGGTTTTCACCCATTTGAAGGTTACCAATCATGGTGTCATCACCAAGAGTGGTCATAGCATTGTTATCAATCTCTTGAGCTGTATATAAGATTTGATCAAAGTCATCATTCAAATCTTCAGCTTTAATAGCAGAACCTGGGTAGAAGGTTGCTTTTTTATTATCGTTCCCAGTATTCCTATAAATCAACACCTTGACATTATTGCCAGGTGCTGAGTTCATTTGAACTGTAGTAGCTGTTGGGAAAGTATATGCGGTTGTAGCTTGAGTTACTCCGTCTAGTTTTACCTTGACGTCAGTAGTTTGTAAATATGGAAATGTAAATGAATAGGTTGTTGTTGACCCATTCCCTGTATATTCATTTTGTGTAACAGCCATTTATTTGTGTTATAAGTTTACTTTGGGATGGATAACATTTGTTCAATTTGTCTATCTAATTCAGTTACGTTTTGAAGTTGACCTTGTTGTCTATAGCGATTCTGTAGTTTACCTAATCTATGTGTTTCTGATAAACGTTTAGCTGCACCACCTAAGTTAGGATCTTCTAACAACATTTCCCAAGCTTGACGTTTAGCTTCTCTAAATATAGGCATAATCATCTTGCCATGTTCTGTATAGGTAGCTTCAAAGTCTTTTTTAGGATTACGTTCTAATTCTATAATAGAAGCTCGTACTAGAGGATCTTCAAGGATTTCAGTAAGTTTTTGTTCTATCTGTTGTTGACCTAAATAGAATTGATATTTAGATTTTAAATCAGGTCTTCCTTCTAAACTTACACCACCTGTACCAGTGTTAAATGTTTGTTTTAGATTAAGACCACTTCTCATTAGCCATTCTCTAGTTTCATTTGTAGCACCTATATTTAGATTGAATGGTAATAAAGCATTAGCTAATCTAGTCATTGGGTCCCAATCACGTAGAATATCACCATTTAGAATATCATATCTATATGGTAATTTCTCACTACCAGCTATATCAGTCCATAGGTTTCGGTTACCAATACTTTGTAAGAATCCTGATTCTAATTCTCTCATACCAGGTGATAATACTTTACCTATTTCGTTTCTTAAACCACCTAATGGGAATTGGTTATTTACAAAGTTAGCTGCTACTCTAGAAGCATCACCACCTTGAGAAGTTAATAAGTCTTGTAGTTGTAATAAACCTGATAAGAAAGATTTGTTTGTAACATTAGCACTCATCATGTATGAAAGCTTACCGAACCAATTACCAGCCCAGTCATCTCCCATTACTCTCTGAGAATCTACAATATCAGCTGTAAAACTTAAGAACATATTAAATGGTTCTAATGCTTCATAGCTAACATAGGAATCACCAATCTTTATTGATCTAGGTTGCCATTTACCTGCTTGCTGCCAAGCATCTCTTAATTGCCTATCAGGAGGTCCATTACCTGTTAAGTTACCATTCAGTGCCATCATAGCAGCTGTAGAGGTTACACCATATCCAATGGCCCATCTACCTCTCATAGTAGCTTTAGCAATTTCTAAATCTTCTGGAGTTTTAATACCATACTTAAGTAATTCAGGATCATCAAAACTCTTAGTCATAATATCAGCATGTTCCTTGATAACTAGATTTAAACCAGGAGTATACTTAGAAGTCATTTCTAAAGCGTTTACACCTGTTCTAGCGAACAAGAAGAAGGGTCTAAGGAATGGCATACGTTCAAATGCTTTATCTAAATCTTTAGCAAAACCAGTTAACTCTTTAGTTAACTTAGCTTCATCTGCTGCAAATTTAGCCATTTCATCTGTAATCTGACCATCAGCTGAGAATACTCTTCCTTCAAAATCTTTTTCTACAGCCTTGACCATTTCACCTATATTCTCTACTGACTGACCTTCATTACGTCTAAGGTTATAAACATTATCAAAAGCTATTTGACGTTGCCTACCTCGTCCTATCATCTGTGAAAAGAATACGTCCATAGATTTCATAACTCTAGGACCATAGTTTAGGAATGGTAGTTTATTCATATACCTTAGACTACCAGCAACTTGAGACATAGCCTTCTCTCCTATCGTACCATACTGATCAAAGTATGACATCATAGCATTAAACTCAGAATCTTTAGCGTTAACAGTATAACCTCTAAAACCTTCTTCTGATGATAAATAGGAGTTCCAATCAGCTGATGCTTTTTGCCATGCTTCTCTAGTAGAATCAATCATTCCACTAACTGACGCCATAGCACCTCTAAATGTCTGACCATTTGTATCACCCATAGCTCCTATCAGAGTAGCTACAGGACGCATAGCAGTACCTAAACCAGTACCCATCAAAGCTCTAACAGGTGTTTTAGGACCAGATAACATAGAGTTAATACCCATTGTCATAAATTCATTGACAACAGCACCTCTTTGGAATTGATCTTGATTTTTATATCCTTTTAATTTACGACTAAAGAAAGTATGGAAATCAATTGCAGATTGTTTACTACCATTACTAGTAGCTGTAAAGTGTAAGAAGCTTTCTAACATATCATTATCGATATCACCTTGCAGTAACTGTTTAAATTCAGTTACATCATTAGCTGCAGAATCTGAAGCTCTAGCAATGATATCTTCTTTACTTAATGATCCAGTTCCAAAGTTCTTAAATCTTGTTGAAAATGCTAAACTAGTTTCCTTTCTTAACCTAGCTATATTACTATATCTAGTCATGATACCATCTAAGAATGATCCAGGGCTTGTAGCACTGATCTCTCCAGACACACTTAATGCAGCTTTAGCTAAATCTCTAGCTTCATATAGGAATTGACCTAGCATAAGGTCTATAGTTTGTACCTGACTAGCACTTAATACAGGTAAAACTTCCCCATCAAATTCTAATTTCTCTTTAGGTTCACCGATTTTCTTTAATAAATCCTCTTCTGGGACATCACTAAGTAATCTGTTATTACCTGATTCACTTAAGAATTGTTGCAGATCATTCCATTGTCTAGCAACTTCTTTTTTAATAGCTTTACCACCTTTCATTAGTTCAACGTAAGATGGTCTAGCAACTAAAGCCTTTTCAACTCTATCTATTTCACTTAAGGTTGTACCAGGATTAGCATAGTTTAATAAACGTTGCTGCGATTCACTGACTTGACCTCTAGGTGCACCATATTTCTGAGAGAAATTACCTTTAATTTCAATCATATCTCTTACCCCTTCTACAGGATTAGAGTCAATTGATAGTGCTTGGTTATCTGTAAAACCACCTCCTTCATAATATGCAGGATTAATTCTAGGTTTACCTTTAGTTAGATCTAATTCTAACTGTTCCATAGCTAGATCTAAATTGGCATTCTTTTGACGTGTATCACGGGCAGTCATATCACGAACTTGACCCCAATCAATGTCATTCTTCTCTGCATAAATGTCCATAAAACCTTTACGCTGTTCATCTGATAATGATTCCCAGGCTTTATTTGAATTACGCCATTGACCTATTGTAATATCCTCAGCTGGTAAGTTATTTTTAGCTGCTTCTTTAGTTAATTTAGTCTTATATTTTCTAAAAGCAGATCTTTCATAAGCTTTTTTAGCTCCATCTTCTATAACTCTACCCTTAAGCATATAGTCAAGTTCACTGCTATCTTCTAAGGCTTTACTAAGTGGATCTGGTTTGATAGTTTTTCTTGCTCGTTTCTTAGCTTCTATAGAGTTGGCACGTACACCCCAACCTGCAGCTTCAAAGGTAAGATCTAGGACAGCACCTAAACCTAAACCTTCTACAATGTTATACATTGATCTGGTAGCAGGTGACATAGTTTCGTTAGTAGCTAGGAATTCTAAATTACCACTCCATTCAGGTTTGATATCTACTAAGCTTCTAACTAAGTTAGACTCTTGAGACTGGTTACTGATGACATCATAAGTCGCACCTTGTGCTGCACCTAAAGCTACACGGCCTAATTTAGTAGCCCTTGCTGCAGCTGCAAGACCTTTTAAACCTTTTATACCCCATACAACCTTACCTGTACCTAACATACCTCCTGCAAACTCTACACCTCCACGTATAAAGTTACCCCATTTGGTATGTGTTATAGGTTTCTTTTTGATAAGCCACGGGGCATCATATTTCCAAGGATTGGATGGGTCTGATTTTTGATAGAATCTTTTATCAAATAATTTAGGTAAAGAAGCGACGCTGTTGTATAAATCAACACCACCTCCTACTACTGCCTTACCTAATTCTTGAACATTGTCACCTACGTTATATTCACTAGGATCTTTAGGAGCCTCAGCTTTAGCGATTCTATCATCTATTTGTTGCTTTTCCTGTTCTTCACGTTCTTTAGTTTTGTCATCAATATCTGTAATATACTGACCAAGATTATCGAACGTTTTTATTGGTACTGGGTCCATATGTTTTAATTTCTATAATAGTTTACGTTTACTTGTTTAAATACTTCTGGATGTAATTTAAAAGTATTTATATTACTATTTTCCAATGCTTCGATAACTGGAAATATTTGATCATTAGGTGCAGGTCTAGTAAGGTAATTCCAAGTTGATTTCAATTCTCTTCTACGTTTAGCACTTAAAGCATCCCATGTTGATTGTTCTTTTTCAAAATCTGCCAGAACTTTTGCATCGATTGCTTTTCCTTGTTCAATTAATTTTTCCCATTCTTGAGGGTTGTATAAACCACCAGTTAATTTATCTCCTTCATCAACAAGTGCTTTAAATTCTTTACCTATTTGTTTAGCTAATGCTTTACCTATTTTTCCTGAAACTTTAGCAGTTGTTGATATTATATTTCTGAGGTCTCCTCTAAGAGTACGTTCAGGATTGAATAGAGAAGAGGAATTAAATCTCTCTTGACCTATTGGAAAATTAACTTCTTCATTTAATGCGAAGACACCACTATCAAACGCAGATTTATCTTGCCAAACTCGTGATTGATTTATTTGAGTTAACTTACTATCTAAATCAATAGTACCTTTTTTTAAAGATCTAATAAAATCAGTAGCTTCAGTATCAAGTGCAGTTTTAAAATAATCTACATTTTGTAATAGTTCACCTACAGTTGTATCAGATAGATCTTTTTTTAAGATACTTTCTTTTGCTTGATGTAACCCATCACTAGTAAATAAAGCGTTGAACCGTTCATTAGTTGTATTATATGTACCACCAACTTTAGGATTAATATATCCTTCAGCTATTACACTTGTTGCAAAAGTTTCAGATATATTATCTATTCCAGCATATTTTGATGCTGATAGACTAATAGCTACGTTGGTAGATGGTGTACGATCATTTAAAATTCTCCTTTCTTCATCACTAGGATCAAGAGCATAAACTATACCATAATGCCCAGGTATAACCATACCACCTTTTTCATTAAATAAATCTGAATCTGGATTATTAGATTCAACCATAGTAGCCATAATTTCATACTTTGATTTTAATGGATGCATTAAATCTAAAGCTTCAACTACCTTAGGTATTGGATCACCATATCTAATATGCCTTTCCACAGCATTAGTTATTCGAGCTGGGAAATGAGAGTTATCTCTACTATATAATAAAGCTGGATTGTCTCTAACTTCGTTTAGTATACCAAGATTTTCAAGTGATAAACTATAATCTTGTGCATAACCCCTGCCATGATATTTTAGTGGATTACCATCGTCATTTAAATTTAATTGAAATAGACCTTTATTATTTTCTAAATCTCCATCATATTTCTCTACAATCCTTTGCATTATTTCAGACCCATTGTCTGTATTGTTAATATTCCCCGCAATTTCGTTAAATTCTGATATCATTCTTTTACGAATCTTCTGACCATATAATAAGGCATTAGCATCACCTTTATATGAATCACCTTGGCTAGCTACAAGACGTTGATCAGTACCCAACCGTGTAACCTTGAGTATAAAGTTATCTAAATTATCACTAACTGGACCACTACTCCATTCCATTGAAGCCTTATTTACTCTTGGGTTATAGTTTTGTACTCCAGTTGCTACAGCTTTATAATCACTCTTAACCTCTTTCGTATCATATAGCTGTTGAGCCATATCTGGTGGTAATAGGTCTCTACCATTCTCATGAACAATACCCAGAAGTGAATACCTTTCAGACTGGCTTAAGCCTCCTACTTCATTACTTAGTTTATCAAGTTCTTTATGTATTTGGTTTGTTGTCAATGGTGCGCCTGATACTTTTGCCAAACGCACCTTTACTATCAACTTATGAGATTGAGAAGCTATTAGATTTGATCTTTTGCCTAGCTCGTTTTGTAAAACTACCCCAGCAGCTTTTTCTAATTGTTGTATTTTCTGAGGGAATTTTACACCATATTCGACAGTTTGACCGTTAGGTAAATCTAATTTTTGCTTACTTAATTGGTGTATTTCAGCTAAACTAAATGGCAGTTCTCTACCATCTGTTGTCCTTATAACACCTTGTTGAGCTGCTTTTAAGTAAAAAGCATCTAGTTTTTCAGTTTGTGGTTTAAATTGACCACCTTTATGGAGATACTCAGATGTTGCACTTGAATATGGTTTCTTTGTATTTGGATTGTTAAGTCTTTCTTTGTCAGGAACTCCATTTAAAGTATATTCTGACGTTATATTAAACAGCTCATCGCTATCAGCCTTAACATTCCTTATACCAGCATTCTCTATTTCAGCTATATTAATACTTGCAATATCTAAATCATAATGTTCATCGAAAATATCTCTAGCATTATGTCTTTTAAATGATGCTGTATAAAACTTATCTAATGATTTATAGTAAAAATCTTTAGCTTGTCTTCTAAAAGTACGTAAAGTTAAAGCATGATGTTTTGAGAAATTTCCATCACCAAGAGTTAAAGCATTTCGAGCAGCTGTTATTTCTGCCTTCCTAGCGTCAGGTAATATTTTAAAATAATTTTTTTCACTTTCTTTAGCTTTAAGAGGGTTAGCAGCATTTGCCCTCATCGAGTTTTCTTGTAAAAGAATACCTCTCATGCCTGTCGCACGTTTGAGGTTTTCTAGATGTATGGGGTCTAAATTATGTGACTGAGCCCACTCTTCAGCGTATGCATCTCTAGCTCTTATCTCCTTTTCATGAAAACGAAACGAGTCATGAATCGACTCATCAATACTATAGAGTTGTTTTTTGGATAACCATTCTGCAGCAGCTTTCGTTCTTAATTGACTAACTTGTTCTATTGCATTAGGAACTTGTTTGATCAAAGCCATCAATTCTTTTTGTTGCTGCTGTTCGAAAGTCAGTCTAGCTTTCTTTGCTTGATCACCTAAGACACCAGTTTGATAGTCTCGTAATTGTGCATTGCTTAATGTTCTTGCATTTTGCTGTGATTGAGTAACATTAAAATTAGCTTGGCTGCTAACTAAACTACGACGTGAAGCTAGCTCAAGTGTTTTATCTCTTGCTTGAGATCTTCTTTCATCAGCAACGGTCTGCATTCCTTGCAGAGTATCTTTTGTTTGTTGTAGTGTAGCTAGAGATTCTGGTATTATAGTACCTTTAAAACCTCTTTTTTTTCTACCACTACCACCTGCTTTAAAAATTTTAGCCATAATTAATTAACCCGTGAGTGCTTCATATGCCATATATAAACCTACTATCGCTCCGATAGGGTTTGCCATACCTGCCGACATCCCTATTGTTGATGATTGCAAAGCTGAAGCAGTTGCTATACCAGTAATACCAGCACCAGCTACTCCTGCTACCATACCTCCAACACCTCTACTAGTGTCTACCATTGATCCTTCTGTAGGATTTGGTGGTGGCGTAGGTGCTAATGGTGCAAGTGTTGGTATAAGCTCATCTTCTGGAGTACGCTCAGGTTTCCACTTATCTAAATTTAATGCTTCTCTATAAGGTTCTCCTGTTTCAGGATCTATTTCTGAAGGATCTAACATACTTTTAGCCATAGCTACAAGATCTGCTTGCTGTTTATCTAAGCCTAACCCTTCTATATTACTTGCACTGGCGTTTACAGCTTGAGTTAAACTTGTATATAATTGATCTTGACTTATAGCGAAATTGTTTTCTATATTTTCAATATCAAAACCAACTTTATTTAATTCAATTCCAGCTTTACCTTGAGCATGTTTAAAAGTATCTTGAAGATGTTTCACATCAACAGTAGAATTTAATCGAAGATTCTCCATTTCTTGATTTATACTATCAATATCTAATAAATCTTTTTGTTTCCCTATAGATAAATCAGAATCAGCTTTGTTCATTGATCTCTGAGCTTTATTTAATGTACTTAAAACATCTTCTTCTATTTTACTTTCAGCTAAAGCTGCCTTATGTACATTATTTATTTGATTACGTCTGCTAGTTGCGATATTAGCCTTAGCAACAGCTTCACCTCTTACTATAGAGTCAGCCTGGTAAGCATTATATCTACCCATCTCTTGCATAATAGCGTTCTGCTGTTTAGCTTTAGATCTTCCAGATTGACTTAAAGCAGATTTCCCTTGTTGCTTTAATGATTGTATGATTCTCTCTTGACTTTCATGTGCACTCTTAGCTCTGACACTACCCTCATTTCTAATAATAGACATTTGTTGATCATCAGAACGTTGGGCACCTATAGATTTTTCAAGTGATAGTTGAGCTAATTTATATTCAGTTCCAATTGCAGTATCTTTTACGCTATCTGCTATACCTGCTTGACTAAATGCATGGTCAGATTGTTTCTTAATAGAGCCTAATCCTATTTGGGTTTTTGTATCTTCAAGTTTATCAGATCCTTGAGTAGCTTTATCAGTTATTTTTTGACCTTGATATTCTATATCTGATTCTTCTTTTTGAAGATTTTGTTTAATAGCTATTTCTTCAAAACCTTTACCACCAATAGCTTCGTAAAATTCAGAGTTTAATTCTAGATTAGTATATGAACCTTCTATTAATTTCTCATCTAAAAGAGCTTCCTCTTCTTTTTTAGCAAATTCAAATTCTGCATCGTTTAAATTTAACTGATCTTGTACTTGAGTTTGGTTTTGTTTATATAGTTTATCTGCTTGATCCCATTGATAACTTTGCTTATCCTTACCCATCTCCCAAGAATCTTGTGCAGCATCTTCTCGATCTTCCCTAGCTTTATCTTCATGTTGAACTTGTATATCCCAAGCTTTCATCTGATGATCATAAGTATCCCACATCGTACCAGCTTTTTTCTGCCCCCCTAAACCATCGTCAACCCATATTTGTTCAAATTCCTGAGGTTCAATAGGCTTACCATCATCATCACGTATAATTTTCAGACCCCACTGCTGTTCGTGAGCTCCTAAATCATGACTAAATTTTTTTGCAATCTGACTATTTTGATGCTCTAGCATCTTGTCAGTGCCACCACTACTCATAATTTATTCTCCTAATTGTTTTTTAAATAGTTTACGAATTTTCATTGAAACTTGTTTCATTTTCTCTGGCCCTTGAGTGAGGAGGGCTACTATAGGTACAATTTCATGATGTGTATCCCTCCAAACGTGAGCGTATATCTTATCAGTTTCATCACCTTGATCCCATAAATTAGCAGCCATCCATGCATTATACATAGACACATGCTGAGAAGTTAACGTATCTCTATGTTTCATAAAGAAAGGATTATACTGCATTTCTACAACAAGAAATTCTATTGCCGACAAAACAGAACTTGTTGTAACAGTTTGATCGTTATCGTATATGTCATCTACAGTTCTAGATATACACATAAGTCTCCACAAATATTCATAAGCAAATTTGTTCTTTCCAGCTGCTTCTTTTATAATCTCTTTGGTTTTTTCTGTAAAAAACTCACGTTCTTGTTGGGTAGTCATTAAGCTCTTTGATAAAATCTTGGTGAATAATACCCTTCCCACATCATAGAATTTAAGGACACTGGAAAAGGAGAGTCACTATAAGCTTTTAAAGTAAAGTTTGTATTCTTTTGGTGGATAGGGATGTTAGCTACGGATACTGACTCTATTAGAGGTACGTCGTTAGCTAAATAAAAGTTTGCATCAGGTACAGGACTTACATCAGTATAGTCTTCCGTACCTTTTCGATTAAGTTTAAAACCTAATACTCCAGATAAACCAGTAGAGATTTTAACTCTAGCTATGGTTAAAGATGCAGTATAATCTGCTCTGGTACCACTAGGATCATTACTAAAAAATATTGTTGGTAAAGTTACATCATAAGTATATTTAAATCCTACAATTACTTTACTTGCTACACTAGTTAAGTCTTTAAAAGGAACTTTAAAATAAGCTCCAGTACCATCTGTTGCTACAGTAGGTGTAATAGTAAAACCAGATTCAACAAAGGTAGCATTAGTTAAATCAGATGTGGTACTACCAATAACAAGTACAGGCGTTAAACCTGATACATTATTGAATGGTATATAACATTTAGAAAAAGGATTAAGTGGATCAGTTGTGTTATCAAAAACTACAGAACTAGCAGTAGCATATAAATCCATACAAGGATTCATTTTCTGACCAGCAGAGTTAACCAATATAGATTCTTCTGGAGTCTGGTTAAGACTAGCACTGATTAAAGTATATTGACCACCTTGCATAGTAACAGCATATAGCACGTCAGAATCAACTGCTATTGTTTGTACTAATCCAGGTAGTTTCCACTTAAACCATGACTGCATCAAATCTCTTTGACCATCACTGTATGTTCTATAGAAATATACATCATCTATAGAAGCTCCCCACATAGCTAAGAAAGAGTTTTGTGGACTAGCTAGTAAATCTGTAATTGTATCAGGTATATATTCAGATACTATCCTTCCTATATCTAATACATTAGGATTCATTTCTTGACCCCTGGTTCTCATATTAAAGATACGAGTATAACCTGGTGTCTTACTTAAGAATACAATATCAGTTCCATTATCAACTGGATCGATATCAATATCCATTTCATAGTTCGATATACCACGTATGATTGTTGTATTAGGAGTGAATATACCATTAGGTGCATACATCAAGAACTGTTGATTCTTACTGAACAGGATTAGCCCCTGTGCGGTCGGTAGAACGCCTGTAAGTAAAGTTGGCCTAATACTCGAACAACTTAAATCAACAGGGTCAGAGACGATCTGAGTCATCGCTGAGGCGTGATAGAAGTTAAAGAACTCCCCAGACTGACTTAATGAAACATTATCACCTGTTAAAAAACCTAATCTATTACTTGCAAAGAATGCTTGTTGTATCTTTTTACCTACAAAACTAGGATGAGAGTTAGTTGTATCATCTCCTACTAGTCTAGAAGTCCAAGTAGCTGGTCTAAATGTAAAGGCATTAGTTCCTGTATTGACTAATTCATGAGGCATGGTCCCAGCTGTAAGGCCAGCAGATGCATCAGGTGCTATATATTCTTCCCAATAACCTTCACCTGACGTAGCATCATCAGCTATAAAACGTGAATAATATGCATCATCAGAAGTATCTGTATTGATAATCTTAACTACTCTATGATGTTTAGATCTAGCAGGTAGTTTTGAAACAACTGAAACTTGGTTTTGATATGTATCTAATCGTTCAGCATCTGGACCACCTTTACCTGTTATAGTAAAAGTAGCATCACCTTCAAACTCTAGACTAGTATCTAGTTGAGTTACAGTTATACCTGATATACCAGCTAAACCGCTAGCTGCATTTGTATGTGCATAGGTATGTGAATCAGAAACTGCACCTGTTCGTAATGCTGTTAAAACAACATCTATTTTTGGTGAGTCTGGTGTAGTAACAGTAGCAGTATAAGTTGTACCACCTTTAGTAATACTAACAGTATAGTCTGTATTAGGTGTGATAGCTTTAATTCTAGCACTACCAACTCTATTAGCGTTAAAGGTTGGAGCTGCTAGAGCTGTAATTGCAACTGTTTTATTAGTTATAATAGTAGTATCTTGTACAGTTAAGACATCATAATGATTAGCTGTAGTCCCTGTAAGATAACCAGCACCATTGTTCGTAACTGTAGCAGCTACTCCAGTAGTTACATTCCAAATATTAATAGCTGTACCTTTGATACAACCTATATATTTTTCATCTCCATCCCTATGGATGTAAAACCATTTCGCATTGGTTAAAGTGTTTTCATTACCAAGACCTTTAATGAATTTAAACCCAGGTCGTTTGATTAGACCAAAGGTAGGATCAGGATAACCATTGATACATTCAGATAATTGTCCAGGTAATTTTTTAGTATCAGGTTGTTTAGATACACCACCTAAATAATTTGGAATTGTTTGTGTGACATTTGGCATTATCTTTGTAAAGCATGGTATGGTTTGTAGCTGTTGTAATAGTTACCACCTTTGGGGTGACCAAAGAAAGTGAATTGGCCCTGATTACATTCGTATTCTAAAGCTATAGTTCTACATTCTATTTCTTTTGCTTTTAACTGTTGGTATAAAGCATTATCCCCTACAATTCTACTTGAAGTTATAGCGGCAGCTCTAGCAGTTATATAATCTTTCATAGGTATTGGTAGATCTGTCCAATCAAAATACCATACTACATTAAATTTATATTCTGAATTTGTAAATTCAAAGGTATGATTCTGTCTATCATATACCATTGATTTTTCAGGTGTTGCATCTGATATACTTCCTATTACATCTGCACTGGTAGTTGCATCTGATGCTGCTATAGTTACATTATCACCAATCAAATAACTAGATCCTCCTGCAGCAACTGTAATAGCTGTTACTACATTACCTTCTATTGTAAGGTTAGCACGGAATCCTGTGCCTGATCCATTAGTTGTAGTAGCAACATTAAAGATAGTACCGTTGGTACCACTTCCTGTACCGTTTTGTAGTACAGTAAGTTTTGTAGGTATTCTAGTATATTTACCAGCTCTACGAATGACGTCTATCTTCTTTGTAGCGTTGGTTACATTTCTTAAATCATCTTCTGTTAAATCCATCTGTAAAACATTAGGAGGATAAATAATATGATTATCATTATCAGGTGTAAATGGATAATCGTATTCTTTATTAAATGTCCAGCCTTCTGCTTGAACCTCTTGAGATACCTGGATTAAAGTATCATATGCAATCGCAACGTCTGGGTTGGTTTGATCAAGAGTTGTTACAGGTGCCTGACCAACCGACGCTAAGATCTGATTGACTGCAGGTAATTCTGTTGTAGCGTTAGTGGTAGGTAAAGCCATGTTAAATAATATGAATAAAAAAAAGGGAGTCCGAAGACCCCCCTTATATAAATTAGAATGCAGCGTTTCCTGATGAACCTGTTGCAGCACCTGCGATCAATTCGACGCAAGCTGCAGGGTTAACATAGTCAGCACCCATTGCTAAACGACCAAGGATAACGTCACCCTGATAAATCACGGATACGTCACCAGAGGTGATTTGTACGGAAGGTCCAATTGCTTCTACACAACCAGCTCCTTCTCTTTGGAAGATGAGTCCACAAGAGTTAGCGAATTCTGTTTCTTCACCATACTCGTTGTTGATTCCTGTTACGTCAGTAGCTGCATCTTCAACAGCGGCTGAAACGAATGAACCAGAGTTACCAGGATCAGTTACGCCAGGGTTAGTAGCGGAAGCTGAGCCATACTTAGTACCATACTGACTAAAGAATGGTATGTTCATAGATTTGTAGATCTTAATACCAGCGATCTCAACAATACCATTGCCTCTTTGACGGGCTGTACCTTGTTCATCACGGTTTATAAGACCATTATCTCCTACCTGCTGTATAAGCTCATAGTACTGTCTAGGGTTAAGAACACCTACACGTCCCTCAGAACTAACACCTTTCTCATCTAATGCAGCAGCTGCATCATAGAAAGCGTTTACAAGTGAAGCTGGTACATAAGCATCTGATGCTTGGTTGTTAGTACCTACACGGATTTGTGTACCACCTGGCTCTACAAAGTTAGCTTTTGTGATTGGGTGTGCAGCACGAGCACCACGTGTGATAGCTCTAAAGATTAAACGGTCATATTTCTCAGCTAGAGCATAACCAATCTTACGAGATATTTCTGATCTCAAATCATAATGAGCCAGAGTTTCATCTAGGTTATAAACGAATGCACTAGAGATAAGTAGATCATCAACTGTGATGGTCTTCTCAGCTACTGGAGGTGCACCATCAGAGTTACCTAGTATGCTGTTACCTGGAGTGTGGTACTCAGCAGTTGTGCGACCTGTGTAGATGAACTGTAAAGATTTACCGTTCGTCAAGGTACGCTTCATAACGAGGTCACGAGCTATCGCATTGTGTTGGAAGCCTTTAAACATCTCTCCTGAGAAGAGCTTGAGGTAAAGGGCTCTCGCATCACCTGTCGAGTTCGATTGACCAGGCCGCGTCAGATCAGCGAGCGGCTCATTAGCATTTTGATGTGCCATTTTTTATATATTTAAAAATTACTAAAGGTATAAATCATCATCGTGCACAAATTAAATTAATCATTTTGTGGTCTTTCCCACCGTCTAGACGGCTAATGGGTATCCGCGTACGGGCCAAAAGCCAAAAGCGAGTGAGGGGAATCGAACCCCTGTTAAGTTAGATTGGAAATCTACTTTCTGCCATCGACACTCGCGAGGTGGCACAATGAGGTGCCGCCTGTTCATGAAAAATTACATGAGACCATTCTACATATAGAATGAGGGATAGCAATCCTAAGACTGCTATCCATGGTGAATT
>Ga0163179_10001541_pt1 | contig 16274 bp, 21 predicted proteins | sample AtlANTMetagenome_FD_109643 | JGI IMG/M metagenome (GOLD analysis project Ga0163179, IMG submission 109643) | Marine eukaryotic phytoplankton communities from the Atlantic Ocean - Atlantic ANT 2 Metagenome | ecosystem: Environmental > Aquatic > Marine > Oceanic | place: North Atlantic Ocean... | reverse complement strand
AGAAATTTCTTTGTTTAATGATAACCAGTATCAATATTCTTTTGACAACTATTACTTTAAGTCTGAATTAAGAAAAGAAGGTGTGCCTAAGTATAAAGCATTTACAATTTCAGACGAAGCTTCAATGTTTAATGTTAATATAGTTAAATTTTGGGATGATAGAGAAGATACTTTATTAGAAACAGAAAAAGTATTATCTGACTTAAACGTCGAATATGAGGGAATAAAGCCTGAGTTATTTTAAATTAAATCCTGAATAGTGTTTTGCACATCTTGGTTCATACATTTCTTTACCTCCAACTTTTTCTTCTTGCGTTGCATTTTCAATATCAAACAATGCTTCAGTATAATAAGCATCATTATCACACATTGTGCATACAGCAGGGCAAACATTAATTTTAGTAGCCCAAGGCAACATGTTTTTTATATTTTCAAAAGGTTGCTCTTTAGCGTTCATTTGTATAGATGATACAATAATATTGTAACCAAGTCTAAAACAATTAATTAATACTTTATCGATATTATTAATCATAAAAGCTTCATCAACTGCTATTGTATTAATTCTTTCGTCTTTTGACTCTTCATATTCTGATATGAATTGCAATATCTCTTCAGCATCATCAATACAGTAAGCCTCGATTGTCCCGTTATTATGTGAAGATATTTTATCTACTGTATATCTTTTGTCAATATTAGGTTTAAAAGCAATAACTTTTTTGCTTTTATATTTTAGTCTGTCAATATCTGCTAACAATCTTGTTGTTTTAGCACCAAACATAGGACCAATATATACATTAAAAAACGGATTTGAATTCACTTTTTACCTTTCTATTTTAAAACTAATTTAATATATTTTTATTATATGTATATTTTATTTATGGAACAATATGTGCTGACCTTATATTAATTGTTAAATCAATAGGAATATCCTCTTCTAACCTCATAGCTTCTGCAATTTTTACACTTAATATTTTTAAAAATTCATAGTCAGCCCAAAGAGTTTTTATCACATTAGAAGATCTAAGTGTTACTCCAACATTTAGTCTATTACTTCTAAACAAAGCATGTACTAAAGATATACAACTATTACCTGAATATATAAATCTTCTACTATCATGTTTTTGAGGAGAATTATTTTCGTTTAAACCTGTAAACTCTTTAAATATTTTATTCTCAATTTCATTTGTTATTTTTCCATAATACTCTTTTTCTTCTGGAAAATTTAAAACTGTATAGTCTAAGGAACTAATATTGATTTTTTCTTTACATTGAACATCTACTAATTCGTTTCTACCACTATTAACAACAATAGACTTGATTAAGTCACCGCTAGGATACTCATTTAAACTTTCAATAAAGTCTAAACACATATCAACCTTTTGAGTTAAATCTTCAATGTCTTCTAGTATTAAAACATTTGGAAAAGAACCAAAACCTAATTTAGCAAGATTATAGAACAAACTCCTTACTTTAAGTATACTACTTTCATCTTGAAATTCATCACCTCTCTTTTTGAGTCTTTTAATTATAGTATCTTCTGTAGGTAGTAAGACAATATAAAGTGTATCTAACTTTTTTAAATCATCAATTATTTTATCAAACCAAAAAGAAGAGTTATCTCTTTCATACAACTTTGAATAAACATACATAGACATACAACTTCTATCTTGTATATTGTACTTAAAACTTGTTTCTTTGTGAAGCTGATTAAACAAAGTAGTTTTACCACTACAATCAGGACCTTCAATGTTTATATTTGTAAATCTCATATAATACCTAATTCTTTTTAATATATAGTATAAATAAATTATTAATTTTACACATAGAGGAATCTTTAATGAATAAAAATTTAAATAGGAATGACTTTGCAAAGTTAATCAAAGAGTGGAAAGAGTTAATTGAATCAAACGAAGAACAGTATAGAGATAACGATAATCAAAGTATTGGAGCAATTGATATAAAAGCAATTAATGCATCAAAAAGTTTATATTTTGAACTAGGAATAACTGATAATCAATGCTTAACAGCAGATAAAGTTACTTTTAATGTTATTAATATCTATAAAGGCTTAACAGATTATATAAACAAAACACCTAATATTCTAGTGAAAGGCAAAGAAAATCAACAAATAGTAAAGCCAGAAGATTTTTTGTTTGTTAAAAAAGGAACATTTATTAAAGATGCTCAGCCTGATCTACGAGGACATGCTAAAGCAATAAAATCAATATCTTCCATGGATATAGATGATTTAAACCCAGATGTAATAGAGAAAACATGGGATAAAAACATTAATGAAAACGAAAAGTTACCAAGAAATCTATTTGAATTTAAAATATCTGACACCGGTGGCGGTGGCGGTGAATATTTTGAACCAAATGATGCATACTCAGCAATTATAAATCATCCTAGCATTAATGAAAATATTAGATATTTAGGTGACGCCGGAAATATTATCTTTACATGTCCTGATGGTAAACAAATTATGCTTAAAATGATGGAACTCGAAGTTCCTCCAGGGCAAACAAGTGAAGATCCCGATGGTGATGAGGTAAAATATAAAGTATTTATTTCTAATAATTACGTTATATTATTAGGAATAGATTTATATGAATTAGCATATGGTTCTACAAATTTTTAAAAATAATTATAATTAACTAACTAATTTATATTTATAAAACAGATATTACAAAAGGATTTAAAATGAGAATAACTGAGACACAGCTAAGAAAGCTAATTAAAAGAACATTAATCGAAGAACAAAAAATGAATAGACTTATGAACGAAGGTTTTCCTACAGGTGAGAAAGTTGCAGTAGCACTTGCTGCAGCAGTACTTGCTATAGTTGGTTTTTCTCATATGATTACAGGAAGTAGTGCAGATTTAAAGACTGCAGCAGAACATATAGGTAAACCAGAAGTACATGACGTTTTAACTAGGGATCAAATAAAAACAATTCAAATTGCGGATGGTGGTATGACTGATTCTCCGAGTACTGAGCTTACTGTGCTAAATCAACATTACAAGAGAAAAGGTAGAAGAGTTTAATTTAAAAATCAATCAAAAGCGTTAATCTTTTTAAGCTTGCCACATGTAGTTGACATTCCCCAACCAGCATCGTTTTTCACATCTGTCAACCAAGTACTGTATTCAATATTACCTTCCATACTACCCCATACTCTTAACCACCCGCTTTTATTATTAGCATCAACACACTTCCATCGCATGAAAGCCTTACCGTTTTTAGTAGTCTTATGAATAACTTCTATTACAGTAAACCAACCAATACCTCTTTTACCTGATTCAATATCGAAAATAGATTGTATATTCTTTTCTTCTAGTCTTTTCATTAAGCCAGTAGGAAATAGCAAGTCTGCTGAAGCGTCATTTGATAAATCAAAATAATTTCTAATTTTTTCAGATCTATTCCAGTCAGATGCAAATCTATATTTATTGATTAAATCTTCAGTAATTGGAAAAATTTCTTCATCTTTTTTCAAGGCTCTTTTGACAGCAGTTTTTGTCATGCCAAATCGACCTTTCTTTAGAATATTATAGTTATCGATAACTAAATCATGCATTTGTTTATGATTGTCTAAAATATTGTTTTGAAATTCGGTGAGAGATTTAAATGCTTCCATTTTTGTTAGTGAAGAAAAAGCTGTTTTATTTAATTTTGAGTGTTTCCATTCCCCTTCTTTGTTATAGAATAAATCGTCTAAATTATTGTATGGTCTATTTGCAAATACTTCTTCAACAGCTTTGTCTCCTACTCCTTTAAGTGAAGTTAAAGGAGGCACAAAAGCATTTAAAACACTTGAATATTCCCATTCAAGACCAGAGTGATTAATATCAATTGCTGCAATTTCATAACCAAATGATTTAATTTCTGATATTGCTTTAGACATACCTTTAGGATTACCATTCTCAGACTGAAGAATTGTTGCTAACCATTCAGTCTCATAATGTGTATGAAGCCATGCAGCGTAATAAGAATCAATAGCATAAGCAACTGCATGTGATTTGTTAAACCCATAAACACTGAAGAATTCTATTTCTGACCAAAGCTTAGAAGACACAGCTTCTGGTACATCATTTAACTCCTTTGATCCTTTAATAAACTTTTCACGTGCCTTAGCCTTTTCAGATCCTTTAGAATGCAATGTATCTAAAGATTTCTTGACAAGTGTCTTTCTTAGTTTATCACTCTCTCCTGGGTCAAAACCTGCTAGTTTCTGTGCTAAAAGCATAAACTGCTCTTGAAATGTTACAAATCCAAATGTTGACCCAAGTATTTCTTTTATAATAGGATGATCATAATGAATACTATCAGCATTCTTTTTAGCTTTAACGTATTTTCTATGAACGTTTGCCTTAAGAGGACCTGGGCGATAAATTGCTGTTAATGCTGCTAACTCTTCAATGTTTTCAGGTTGAGCATCTAAAGAAAACTGCCTTGCTCCTTGATTTGTAAATTGAAATACACCACAAAAATGTCCGTCATGATATACATGTTTCCATACATCTAAGTCATCTTGTTCATGATATCTACAATTCAATTGAGTATCGAAGAATTCTTTTGCTTCTAGGAATGTAGGATTTAAATTGCCTTGTTTCTTAAGAATACGGTAAATACAATTTTCTACGTCTTTAAGTAGCGTTAATCCTAAAAAGTCAAACTTAAGAAAGCCATTGTCTTCAAGATTTCTAAAGTTCATACCTTCAGTCCAAGGTGTTTGCAATTCACCTCTAACACCTACAATAGGCATAGATTGCTCAAGAAGATCAGCATCTGCTATAATAACACCCCCGGCATGCCTACCAATTGCTCTGTTTTGCATAAACAAAGAAGATACATGTTTTTCAACATCTGGATAGTTTTCCATAAACGTGCGATATTCTGGTGAATATTTCATACAATCTTCATGCTTTAAAACAAATACTGATTTTTCTTGATTTTCATCTCTAGCTAACATCATAACTTGCTCTTGCAAAGGGCCAGTCATTTTGTTAACTTCATCAAAGGGAACATCATAAAACTTTGAAATATCTTTGACTAATGATTTTAGTTTAAGAGTATTAAAGTTAGAAACAGGAATGACAGCATCATCACCATATAATTCTCTAGCAGCATTTATTAATTCATCTCTGTCGCCTGCATCAGTATCAATATCAGGCCAAGAAACACGATGTCTACCTAAGAATCTACTCCAAAGCAAGTTATAAGGTATTGGATCTAGTTGAGTAATACCAAGCAAATAGTTGACTAAAGATCCTCCACCAGATCCACGTGCAGGCCCTAACAAAGTTTTTTGTTCTGCCTTTTTAAAGATTTCATACATTGTAATAAAATATGCTTCATGCCCAAGATACTTTATGTCTGATAATTCTTCTTTAGCACGATCAACATAAACTTGATCTGTATGTAATTCATGATCTACTAAAGCTTCTTTAACTAGTGTCGACAAGTGTTGAAATGGTGTTTTGTTAGGCACGTTAATTGTTGGAAGTTTTGCATCAGTATCAACCCATGTATCTTCGAATTCATTCCAGACAATATCATGTGTACGATTAATAGAATCTCTAACTAATTCTTCATTTCCTTTATAGAAATCATATACAGGATACGCTTCTAAAAATTCATCCCACATTTGTGAAGCATTTTTAGGGTATAATTCGCATTTAAGATCTTCAAATTCAGGTAAAGTCATTCCATCACGCTTACCTAACCAACCAAGCTTCTTATATAACTCGCGAGCTTGCCATTTATCAGCTGTAGGATAATGTGAGTCTGCAGTACAAATAAGTGGAATGCCTGTTATTTTATGATGCTCAATAAGATAATCATTTACTGTATGTTGTTTTGGTAATTTATTAAATTGTAACTCAAGTTTAAAGTTATTTTCGCCTACACAAGAAACAAATCTATCAGTAAGGTTTTGCAATTCATTTTGAATTTGATCTCTACTATGACCATGTACTTCACCTCTAAGAATTCTATTACTATAGATGCCGCCTAAACATGCAGTTGATATATGTAATCCTTCGCCATGTTCTTTGAGCATTTGAAAATCAACGCGCGGGTATCTATAAAATCCGTATTTATATGACTTTTTTACAAGAGTAAATAGATTTTTAAGTCCTTGTTGATTACGAGCTGTAACTACTAAATGATATCGACGTTTCCATTCATCTTTAAGAATATCAATCTTTTTTGTTTCATCCTCATCTTCAACTACTAATCCACCAACCTCATCATCTGCATCAATGTCAACTTTTTCATTAGATTTCTTTTCAGCTGCTGCAGCAGTTTTTGCATCTTTTACAGCTTGCCTGTGAGCTGCATATTCTTCTGTCCAGTTCTTGAGAGAAGGAACGAAATAAAACTCTACACCATAAATTTGTCTATACTTCCTACCAGCCTTTTGCATTTTTACTGCATGTGAGTGAGCGTGAGCAAGGCCATTTCCATTTCCATGATCAGTAAGAGAAAGAGCATCCATACCTTGAGGCTCAGATAAAACAAAATTAATATGATCAGCAGGGTAACCCAAGCCATCAAATGTACTAAAAGTCGAGTGAGCATGAAGTCCGACGAATCTGTCTGGTGGTGTTATTAATTCAATAGACAAATTATATACCTTTCTTGTTTTTATTTATTATAATTAATTAATATTTAATTTACACGTATTAAAATTACCAAGGATTATAAATGAGCAAGTTAAATAGAAAAGAGTTTAAACAATTACTTAATGAGTGGAAACAAAACTTTATAAACGAGAGAAATCAATTAAAATATGTAAAGTCAGTAAAGCCTGCTATATTAATACCTCTTCCTGACAATGAAGTTAGTTCTTTAGAAGAATTTTTTAAAAATTATAAAAGAGAAAATCCTGACATTAGTATCTTAGAAAACATATCAAGTAGTAGTGTTTATATTGATTTTGGTGTTATACTTCCTAAAAACATAGAGTCCAAAAATCTTTTACTAAATTATTTTAATTCTGTTCAGAATACTAAAGCATTAAATGACATAGAAGATTCGTATACTAATGGAGGCAGTGAACCTATTTTAATTGTTCATGCTCCTGGAAATGCAAATCCTGAATTAGGTACAGATAATGATGAAGCTAATATTTTTTATTGGCTTACACATGATCTTGAACATATGATGCATGGAGGTGAGGCATTTCCAAATATTCATATAGATGATACTGTCAGAAGTAATTTGTCTAACATGCAAGATGAAATAGGTTATTACCCAGGCGGATACGGAGAAGTTCTTGGTAAAGACACACAAACTCAAACTGCACTTAGCAAATTTTTTAAAGAAATAAACTTTACACCTGAAGTAGGCGCTGAAGATTTTCCTGCATCAGTATTTGCTTATTGTATTACAAGAATGAAAAATAAATTTGATATTCAAGAAGTTACTAATTCTAATTCATTAAGTCATGAAGAAAAAGAAGCAATTAAAAATATTTTTATAAGTGGATATGATATGTCAAATATCTCTATTGACAAATTAATTAGTACACTTGAAAACAAAATATTAATTTGTCTTGGATTTTAAAATACTTATTTTACATACAATAAAGGTTTAAATAATAATGTTCAAAAGAAAAGAAACTAAATTAATAGTTGAAAATTGGCGAAAGTTTTTAAACGAAAGAGTTTCACAAAGTTTAAGTCATCATATAGAAGGAAAAATACGTGATTTTGTAATTGTACAAATAAAAGAATCAAAGCCTTATTTTAAAAATGCACTTGACAAAAACAATATAAATTTTTCGTTTGTTGGTAATATTGTTCTTTCATGTAGCAAAGAAAAACAGAACATTAAAGATTTTATTTTAAATAATTTTGATTTAGACGAAGAAAATAAAGTTTTATTAGAAATGTATTATAAACAAAAATATCCTATCTTAGTATCTTCTGGAACATTTAGCGGTCAATTTAGTGAAGAAAACATGCATGCAAAAGAAGATTGTTTAAATTGGCTAATACATGATTTATATCATTCTATTTTTGATCATGGAAACAGAGGTCAATCTGAATTTTTAGATGTTGTAAATTCAGAAAAGGCCAAAGATATTATAAGTAATTATGAAAGTATATTTCCAGACTTAAATTATGATTTTGAAAACTTTGATATGCATAATTTAATGGATTATGATGAAGAGTATACATCTGATGTTTTAGCTACTGGTCAATATAGTCAACATATAATAGCTGAAATTGTGACTTATTTTAGATCTATAAACTTTACTGTTGGCATTGAATCTTTTGACTTGTTGCCTAGCATTTTTTCTTATTGTTTAATTAAAATGCCTAGCCCAGAAGACATTCAAGGATTAGATAATTCATTAAAAGCTACTAATCTTTCTGACGAAGCTAAAGTTTATTTATTGATTTTTAATTCTATAGCTGAACAAAACTTTAATAATATTGTTTTAAGTAACTTTAACAATAAAGTTCTATTTATGGACTTAAACTGAAGTCGTATAAATATTTTTTAAGAGCTTTTTCTTTAGCTTTAGCTTCTAACATAACGTCGACTGATTTGCCACAGCTATTAAAAGGTTTATAATAATAATTAGAATGTGCAGCTTTTGAACGAATAGAACTGTCCTCATACTCTTTTTTACCATTTGAATGATGACAAGTTGGTCGTATACCACTTGGCCAAGAATCGTATGCCATTTGAAAGCTAGCGACATAGTCTACATCTTTAGGGCCTATCTCGAAATGATGAGAGTCAAATACAATAGGCACACCAGATACTTTATAAATATTGTCATACAAAAACTTTGTACTAAACATAGCAGGCTTATCATCGTTTTCTACTGTAAGTCTAGACTTGACAGAGTCAGATAATCGCATAAAGTTTTTATTAAAGTTGTCAGCAGCTAGTTGAAGATTACCACCACAAGTTGAGCCTAGATGAATATTAATTTTTGACCAGTGATTTTGATCTAGACCCATAAGATCAAACAATTTACCATGAATTTCTAGATCTTTGATACAATTGTCAACAACATAGTCTTTTTCTGATGCTAGACAATTAAACTGGCCTGGGTGAAATGAAACGCGCTGACCAATAACTTTTGTATAGTCACCTGCAATTTTTAGATAATAACAGATTTCTTCGTAGTCTGGTAAATCATGTAGCTCATACTCAGAAGCCCAAGGTGTAATCTCAGAAGACATGCGAAAAACTTTTACTTTATTCTTATAATTCCAGTTATATATAGGTAGAAGGTCTTTTACATTTTGTAATACTAACTGTGACACATAAGGCAAACCTTTTTCTAAGAATGTTTTTTTACGCATAGTACGAGAATTAAAAATACCTTTGTCACGCAAAAACATGTTAATACATGCATAACCAAATCTATTCATAATAATTAACCTTTTTTAAAAATTATAATATATAGTTTTATAATATACACGCATTAAATTTAATAAGGAACAACATGAATAATAATTTAAAAAAGTATATAATAGAAGTTGTTAATACTAAAAATTTTCTAATATCAGAGGGTTTAAAATTTCATATAAATGAAAATATACCTATAAGCGTTAATGTTTATAGAAGAGGTTCTAATAAATATTTTCAACTTTTTAATGAAGCAAGAGAACTTTATAATGATGGTGTTATAAAACTAAATCATGAAATAGACGAAATGTACATAAAAGAACTAGAAGTAGGCAAGTGGGCAAAGTACGAAGGACAAATGGTGCCTTTAGATTATCCATTCCTTTTAGAGGACTATTATCACGAAGATGACATGATTGCTGAAGCAGAATATCAAGGTAAGAAAGTCAAGCTCGGTAAAAAAGGAATTAAAAGAGCAGGAGAAGGAAAAGCTATTGTTTATGTAAATTCAGGCAAAAAAAACAAAGATGGAACAATCAAAGTCAAAAAAGTAACTTTTGGTTCTTCAATGCCTACAGCAATGGGAAATAGTAAGGCACATAGAAAAAGGAGGAAATCATATGGCGAGAGACACCGATGTAGCAAAAAGAAAGATAAGACAACTGCAGGTTACTGGTCTTGTAGAGCAACAAAGTTATTTGGAAGAAATATTTCTGGATGGTGGTGATGAGTATTTTACCTTTTAAAGAATTAGTTTTAGAAGAAACAAAAGACTATATACTTGTTCAAAGAAGTTTTGATTCTACACTTGACAATAAAGAATTAGTTTGGCATAGAGACAAAGAGAATAGAGATGTTTCATTTATTGAAGGAGCAGGCTGGTATATACAGATAGACAACGAGCTGCCACAATTAATGCAAAAAGAAAAAATATTTAAAATTCCTAAAGAAACATGGCATAGAATAATAAATAAAAATAACGCAAAATTAATTATTGAAGTAAAAAAATACAAGTAAAAAAATAATTAATTAAGAGGTCTTTATGAGTGATTTGTATTTATTAAAAGAATTTATTAGAGAAGCTTTGTTAGACGAAGCTAGAAAAAAGAAAAAAACTTCATACCCAAGCCAGTATAAAGCGAAAGGTAAAAGAAAAAAGAAACTAGACAGAGCAACAAAACTAGCAAAAAGTAGCAGTAAGGCTGATAGGCAAAAAGCTTATAAAATGCGTGATAACATGGAAAAGGCTGAACGTAAGAAAAAAGGATACAGAAACGTTCCAAGACATGATAGCAAAAAATAAGGAATATCAAAATGGATGACTTATATTTATTAGAAGAATTTATTAGAGAAGCTTTATTAGATGAAGCTAAGCGTGGCAGAAAAAAAGCAAAAAAGAAAAGAACTGCTAAGAAACGTGCTACAAAAAAAGGAAAGAAGAAAGCTTCTAGAAGAAAATCTTCTGCAGGAGGTTTATCTGCTGCAACAAAAGAAACTTTAAAAAAGAAGGCAAACAAAAGAGGATTAACACCAAGTTCTGTTTACGCTGAGTTTAGAAAAGGATTGGCTGCTTGGGCAACTAGTGGTAGTAGAAAAGGTATGTCTCAGCATCAATGGGCACATGCAAGAGTTAATTCAGCGACACCTTCTAAGTCATGGGCAGTTGTTAAAAAAGCTGCTAAAAAGAAAAAATAACTTAGTCTATTATATTTAAGTTAGTTATTGGTTCTAAAAAACTATTAAATATTTTTTTAAAGTTGATTTTCTCCATGTTTCTATCATCGGGAACTCTTTTCATTTCTTTTAAAATGCTATTTAAAACTTTAATAAAATGTTCAGACTTTAAAGACATTAAAGCTTTTTTACTTTTATCAGAAATTTCTCCAAAAACTTGTGTATCTAAACATAAACTTATAAATATTTTTGGAGCATCACTACTATTTATTTTTTTTAGAATTTTTTCACAAACTTCTTCAGATACTTCACCAGATCCTGGAAGATTTACGCCCATAAAAATTCCTATTCCTTTAGAGACTATCTTGTTTGCAAGACTTTTAATTATTTTTTTATCTTTAGTCTTGTTAATAACATTTTTTACTTCTCCCCATGTAACAAAAGGTTTTCTCATCCAAGCTAGTTGTGGGTGAGATTCTATTAATGTTAAGTTTATATATTCTTTTAAGTATTTGCTCATTTAAAATAACCTTATTAATAATAATTATAAGTATTAAAAAATCTAAAAAATAACTTAGTCTAAAACATTAATTCTAGGATTTCCCCATCTTAATGTTATATTACTATTATTGTTTAACATTTCTGTGCATATATTAAAAGGCTCAACATCATAAAATTTAAGTATTCTATTATCTATATCAAAAACATAATCAATATTTTGATCAAGTAATTCTAAATTATTAAAAACATACAAGTCATCTTGCGCAATTACTGGCCCTATTCTACACATTATTTCTTCTATAATTGCGTTAAAAGCATCTTCAGTTTGATTTGCATTAACTGTATACATATAATCGTTAATATTTTGACTAATTGTATTTCCGCTTAAACTACCTAATATATTAGTGTTAGCATTATCTACACCTAAAGTAAAAATAGTAATACAAGAGTTTTGTGAACTAGATAATATACAAAAATTATCGTTAATGTTTCTTATGTTATTATTTACAAATTCTAGAGAAGGACCTAGACCTTCATTAGGAGAGCCGTCTGATATTAATAATATATAGTAAACTTCATAATTTGTTCTTTGTATTTGAGATACTGCTTCTTGAAGTGGCAATATAAAACTAGTACCTCCTCCGGCATTTGTATTATTAATAATAGACAAAGCAGATTGCCCGTGGTTTTGTCCTTTTCCAATATTTGATGTTGTTATAATAGAATTATTATAAAGAATAACAGAGTAACTTAAATTAAAATCATTATTTATAAAAGTTCTAACTGTATTTTTTAATTGATTTATTCTATTGCCTTGCATTGAGCCGCTAAAATCTAATAACATTATTACAGCAGCATCAATTATATTTACTTCATGATTTTCTTCATTAGTGTATACATCTATTGATTTAGATACTTCACCTCTCCCAGGATTATATGTTGAAGTAAAGTTTATTATTCTTTCACAATTATTGTCAACATCGCATTCTAATCCTAAATCAACACACTCCATTCTACTAGTAGAGTTTTCTATAGAATTTATGCATTGATTTAATTTTTCTTGACTGCAAGCTTCTTCTATATTATTTGTTTTTATTATATTTTGTCCCGCAATAATCCCACATGTATCTAAAAGCTGTTTCTCAGTATTTACATTAATAGCTATTCCACCTATTTCTATTATCTTATATGATATTAGTGCTAAGACAGCAGCTAAAAGCAATGTAATCGCTGCTGCTATACCTTTACTTTTAGATCGGTGCCTGTGATTTTTTAAGGTATATAAGATGTCTTGTTCCATGATAATTTTTATTTTCAATGTTTTCAATTAACCAATAATGGTTGCTTTGTTTTATTTGTGTATAGAATTCATGCATTAGTAAAACGTCTATGTTTACTCCTTGTTGCTTTAATATATCTGCAGCTAATAGGTTAGAATTAAACTTTCTATCTCTTCTTATTGCCTTAAGCTCTACATATCTATCTTCATCTGGATGATAAAAGTCAGGAGTGTATTGTTTATCTCTTCCTTCATACTGAACTGTAAATGTTTTATGTTCATATACATATGGCTTTTTTGTAAACTCACACCATCTTGCATAGTCAGCTTCAAGAGAAGACTTAAAAAAGTAATTATTAGGAAGATCATATCTAAAACCAAGTCTACCGTTTGACGGGATTTCATGAAGACCACTACTTTGTGCTTTGTTTTGACATACTTTACCACAATACTTTGTTTCATGACCTTTAGGTCTTTTATAATCTATTCCACAAAAATCACACTTTAAATCAACTCTTTCAAGCATGTTATGTTCAAGATAGCATGCTCTTTTACAATACTTCTTGTCTCTTTTAGATTTGAATATTGTTCCACAATTTAAACATGCTTTTTCTTTATACTGAGACGTATGTTCATCTTTGCATTTTTTTGAACAGAACTTTGAATTAGCTGCTTTTGATTGTGGCTTTTTATATTCAATACCACAATTTTTGCATATTAATGTAACTGAATTACTTTTTCTTGGCATTATATTGCTCCTTTAGAAGTATATATTCTACAATGCCAAAAGTATTCAGCCCAAATAAGTTTACTTAGGGAAAAAGTCTTTTAAATTAATTTCTTTTTCTTTAGCTTCTGATAAATGTTTGAGAGGATTATAACTAGTTTCTGTATTTTTAATAGACTCCCAAGACTGTCTAATACCCTCTCTTAATCCCATTCCACTGTGATAATGTATAAGCTCAGTATATTTTTCGTCTGAAAGCCTGTGATTTCCTAAGTAGTCTGTCTCTGGATGCCATTTAATAATGTTTTCTAAACTTGATCCAGTAACGTCTTCTATGATATCTATAATTTCTAAAGTACTATAAGGGTTTCTACCTGTAATATTAAAGTCTTCATTTCTAATTGGAGAATTAATTATTCTAAGAACATTAGCACAAAAATCTTCAACATGCATATAGTCTTTGATTTTTTCTGGATTTAAAAACATATCAATATTTTTAATGTTATTTTTAATTCCAAACAAAGACTTTGCAATCAAAGAGTTCATATCTCCTACGCCTCCGTAAGCAAACAAAGGTCTTGTTACTAACCATTCTTTTGCATTATTTCTTACTAACATTTCACCTGCATACTTTTGCACAGCATAATTTGTTCTAGGAAAAATATCACTGTTTTCTAAAATATCAGATTCTTGGTATTTATATGTATCATAAATAACAGTCGTTCCAGTATATACAACAAGCATGTTTTGATTATTAGCAGCTTCAACAATTGTTTGTGTACCTAAAATATTTGTATTCATTGAATGTTCTGGATTCAAAGCAACAACATCTGTACCAACAACAGCAGCATTATGAATGATACAATCTAAATTTAAAGATTCAAATAAACATGTCCACTTAGTAGAACTGTTTTTATAGACACAAACTTCTCCGGATTCTGTATATTCCATATAAGTTTTTGCGAATATTGAGTTATCTATAGATAAGAACTCATGCCCTTTGACTAAAATTTCATTTGCTAAATTAGTTGCAATAAAACCTTTTTCACCTGTTATTCCTATTCTCATAAAGCTCCTGTTCTTTTTATTATTTTTATATTTTGTGTTTTTAACTTATAAATATTTCCGTTTAAGTTCATTATATTGTATGAAAAGTATTTTCTATCTCCCCACTTTGTAGAATTTGTAAATAAAAGTTCTCTGTATAAAACTATACCATATTGGCCGCGTTCTTTACCTTTAGAAGAAGAATAACTTAAATATGGAAAGTTTTTATATTCATATTGTATAAGATCACCTACTTTGAGGCCATTGGTATAACTACTATAGTATTCTATCATTATTGAATTACTTTTATTATATTTAAGTCTGTAAAACTTATTAAATTTTTATTAGGTCCTGTACCTTTATAAAATCCCATTGGGAAACTATTTGAAATATATTTCAAAGGAACTACATAACATTTTGTTTTTTTGTTTGTAAAAATATCTTTAATGCTTACTTCTAACAAGAAAGATTTTTCGAAAATAAATGTTCTAATTGTATTATTATCTTCTTGTAGAAGTTTAATATTTTTATAATTTTTAGTGTCTTTAAAAGACCAAAATTTTCCTGTGTCTTTATTTTTATTCAATATTTTTAAGCTCCATTATTGAATAAGGTACTTGAACAATTTGATCATTTAACAATATATAAACTATATAACTAAAGTTTGAATCTTTTTTTAGTTTACATACAATGCCTATTTTATCATCTTCATTCGAATATAAAAAATTATATTTTATTAGTTTTCCAATTTTAACATCATTCATTACTATATTTTTCTTCTATATTGATTATAGAAATCGGAGTTTTTTCAACATCTTCTTCTTTTAAGATGTTTAACATTGTTTCAAAACTATAATCAGCAGCTACTTCACAAACTAAACCATAAAATTTTTCTTCAGGATTAAAGATGTAATTAAACTTTATAAGGTCATTTTTTTTAATATTTTTTTTCATTTAATACTTATTATTTCTTTTACGTCACAATGATAAATTTTTATTAATTCATTTTCATATAGACAATTATATGTAGCTGCAAAACTACTATTATACAAATCTTTAGATATTAAAACAACTACTTTATTTGGAGTAGTATTTAACAAAGTATTATCAAAGTAATATCTTGTAAAACCTTCGTAAGCATTAATATCGTACTTATAATGTGTACATCTATTAGAATATATAACTTGACCACATAAATCGTGTCCTTCTCTAATTATTTCACTCGATACTTTTATCATAAGGTTCGTTAGGTAGTTCATTTGAATTGATAACTCTATCTAAGTAATCTTCTAATTCTTCAAATGAAGTACAAACTTTGATTCCACTTCTAGCTAACATTAAATTAAACTTAGCACCTTCAGGTAATCCTGCACAAAAATATACAATAGGCTTTCCGTATGCATGTGCATAACCTGCTTCCCAAATTGTACCAATATCTTTGTCCCTAGTATTAACTAACAAGAAATCAGATTGTTGTATGTGTCTAAGATTCCCATAAAACGTTTCATCTTGAACAGATTTTGGAGCTCCAGGAGGACAAACAAAAATCCTTCTAGGAGAAGCTAACTCAAAAAAACCACTTCTATCATCAAATATCTTTTCTAAATTTGTAAGCTCTTCAGCTTGAACAGGATTAAACCAACCGCTAGCTAAATAAATTTTCATAAATT
>Ga0163179_10001540_pt1 | contig 16282 bp, 6 predicted proteins | sample AtlANTMetagenome_FD_109643 | JGI IMG/M metagenome (GOLD analysis project Ga0163179, IMG submission 109643) | Marine eukaryotic phytoplankton communities from the Atlantic Ocean - Atlantic ANT 2 Metagenome | ecosystem: Environmental > Aquatic > Marine > Oceanic | place: North Atlantic Ocean... | reverse complement strand
ATAAATTATTAATATTTATTATAGAGGGCTTCATATCTATTTTAAAAACGGAAAAGCATTTCCTTTTTTATTTTATTTGGATAACTTTTTCGTTTATGACCTTTTCTTTTTTTGGAATCTTTATATACATAATTCCATTTTCAAATTTAGCACTGATTTTATTTTCATCAATATCTTTAATAATTTTTATTGTTTCATTAAAATCTTGAACCCATCTAGAATTATCTTTTTTTTCATTTATATGTTTTATGTTTAAAAAACCATCAGAGTAAATTAATTCAATGTTTTTTTTATTTATTCCAGGTAATGCCATTTCTATTAATATATCTTTTTCTGTCTCTTGATAATGATAACTTGTGTTTACTGTTGATCTTAATGATTCATTAAATATATTATCAAATAATAAATCAAAATTCTCAAAGTAATTAAAAGGTTTTTTTCTTATTGTTAACATAATTTAAATTTTTAGTTTTTCAACTTTTATATAGCATATTCTATACCAAATTAAAAAAAAGACAAAATGGCAGAAATTTTTATTATTTTTATTAAAAAATATGTCAAAAAGTCATTCTTATGATTAAGAAAATAAAATTTTTAAATAAAGCTGTATACCCAGGTGGAAATAATGCATTAATTAATTTTTTCAAGAAAAATTTAATATACCCTACTCAAGCTCTTCAAAATAAAATAGAAGGAAAAGTATACTTAAAATTCAAAATCAACCCAATAGGTAAGGTTTATGATGTATTTGTAATTAAAGGAATTGGACACGGATGCGATCAAGAAGCTATAAGGTTAGTAAAATTATTAAAATACACTCCACCAAAAAACAGAAAATTAAAAGTGACTACTTATAAAAAAATCAACATACCATTTAAAATACCTGAAAATAAATTAAAGAATACCATAAAAATAAAATACACAATCGTAAAATAAGTCTAATAGCACCTTTTTTATTCTTCTAAATAAGGATACCGTTCTTGTTTTTCTTGAGAAATTGCCTTAGAATCTTTCCTTTTTCGTTTTGTGTAAGGGACATAACCTTCATCTTGACTCCAGTTACTTCTTCTATTTTTTGAAAAGAACTTTTCTAACCAATTGTTTTCATCTTGATAATCTGGATCTATTTTTTTTGATATAGCCATATAAGCTTCTTCAATTTCTTTATTTTTTGCTATAACCTCATCGTCATTAGGATACTTATCAATATTATAATTTTTCAACAACTTCTTATAAGCTTTATTTAACATTTTTACATTAGCTGTTGAATCGAGATTCATTACAGCAAAATAATCTTTTTCTTTTTGAAAATACATAAATGTTGCTAATCTATATGATTCTGTTTTATCATAAATTGTTATATTCCCTTTCCAATGTTTTAACGCATCCCAAAAACTATCCAAATCCCTTTTTGTTATTTTACCTAAGAAACAGTACCCGATCTTATTCATTTCTAAATCATAAATCACAGAATCAATTATTTGTGCATATTTTTTTTTTGATTTACAATCAAGAAAAATTTCTAATTTTTCATTAATACATAAAGGGATTTGATTACCTAAAGCATCAAAAGATTTAATCTCAAAATGATTTAAATCTCTTTCATTAAAATAATTATCATAATCACTACTTGAAAAAAAACTCTTTTTGAGTTCTTCTTTTGTTTTATTCTTTTTCTCTTGAGAAAAAGAAATAAAACTAAACAATAAAAATAAAAAAATCAGTGGCTTAGTTTTTTTCATCTTTTATAAATTTTAAACTAATACTATTAACACAATGTCTAACATTTTTGTCAGTAAAATTTTCACCCTCAAAAACATGTCCTAAATGGCCATTACACTTAGAACATATAATTTCAGTCCTTACTCTTCCTAAAGAATAATCTGGAATCTTTTTTAATGATCCGGTTATTTCATCATCAAAAGATGGCCAACCACAATTAGAACTAAACTTATCATTAGATTTAAATAATGGACTTTCACATGCTTTACACACATACAATCCTTTTTCATAAAAATCATTGTACTTTCCAGAAAAAGGTTTTTCGGTTCCTTTATTTACTAGAATCTCTACTTCTTCGGAGTTTAATTTTTTTATATAATCTTTTTTCATTTGCTGAGAAAAACATAAAGAAAAAGAAAAAAATATTAATATTATTTTCAAATTAATTTCTTCTAAATTCTTTAAAAGGATTAATTAATCTTCTTCTGTCCTCAAACCTTTTTCTAAACCTTAAATTATCCTTTTTATTTCTAATTGAAAAATTATAACCTATCACTAATTCATGAGAACCTGAATTATATCCACTAATTTCAGAAACAGATGTATCATAACTATAACCAAAGAAATATTGACCATAATCTATTCCAAGTAAAAATACTAATGCATCAAATTGTCTATAAGATAAACCCAACCACATTAAATCTTGATAAATAACTCTTGTGTTAAAATGATATTGCATATCTGACATTTTTGTTTTTTTCAATAATAAAGAAGGTTCAATAGCCCAATTCATTTGTTCGTCAATCGGATAGTAATATCCAGCCAAAAAATTATATTGACCAATAAGATTATTTGTATAACCACCTTCATAATACGACAAGACATCTAAATCATTTGGAGTAGCGAATACATCTAATGCTGATATACCTACATATAATCTCTCAGAATAAAAATAAAGAGCAAGAGAATGATATATATTAAATGATGTTTCTATTCCATTAGGGATAACCTGATCTATAGCCCCACTACCATCAGGAGCATGCATTGAATACCAAGTTTCATTTGTTGGATCAAATGCAAATTGATTAAATCTTGTACTCAAAGAAAGAGATAAAAATTTTCTTTTATCCCAAGCGCAATATTTTCCTGAAACAGGAAATCGAAAATTATATGATAACATTGCACCTGTAATACTAATAGGCCCTGTTACATCAGTATATAACAAAGATCCTAAACCTACATGATCAGATACAGCAGAATGACCAGTTATAGTTAATGTTTTAGGCGCTCCAGAAAAACCAGTCCATTGATTTCTATAAGTCATTCGAAGAGGAATATAATCCAATGTTCCTGCTACACCTGGATTAATAACATAATCATTAAACATATATTGACTGAATATAGGCAATTGTTGTGATTTTGATTCTTGAAAAAAAAGAAACAAAATAAACACTAAAATTAGTTTTTTTAAATTTTTCATAATTTACCGTTTTAAAGTAATACTACCACTATAAGTTTTTTGGCCTGTATTTAATTCTATTACATAATAATATGTTCCTATTTCATTTACAGACCCATTTGAAGAACCATTCCAAGGAATATATAATTGATTTTTTGATTCATAAATTTTCACTCCCCATCTATCATAAATATAGACTGTTGCATTTTGATAATATTCCATCCCATAAATTTCAAAAGTATCATTTACACCATCTGAATTAGGTGAAAAAACACTTGGAATCCATAAACAATTCTCATCATCAAAACCCACATTCATATTTATTAGTTGTGGGTTTATACAATTATTTTGATCTGATATAATATTTATAGAGTACAACCCTACTTCTAAATTTTGAATAACTATAGAATTTTCATTTTCTAAAAACACATCATTTATATCTACATCACTATTGAATAATCCTCCCTGAAGAGTGTCTAGTTCATTATTTATTATATAATTAAAAGAAGGAACCGCTCCATTAGTTGTTATAATTATACTTCCATCATCAGCATCTTCACAATGTGCATTTTCCGACCAAGAAAATAAAACTTCAAATTCTTCCGGCTCTTCCATGTTTATTTGAAATGGTTCAAAAGAAGAAAATAATTGACATCCATTAACATCTGTTATAATAACTGAATAAATTCCAGCAGTAAGATTAGAAATATCTTGTTCTGTTCCCATACCGCCTTCAGGCCCTATCCAATTATATGTATAAGGAGGTGTTCCACCACTAACATCTAAATCTATCCAACCATCTGAATAACCATTACAAGAAATTTCAAAACCATTATAATTAGAAGTCATCTCTTCTAAATTTTCAATAATAATTTCTTCTGGCTCTGAGTTTATTATAATAAAATCTGTTTGAACACATTCATTCTGATCAATAACCTCAATATTATAAGTTATACCTGATTCCCCACCTAATAACATTGATGGATTAACTTCTTCACCTGTTAATTGATTTGTCCAAAAAATTTCATAAGGAGGCACTCCACCAGATATTGAAAGGTCAGCAGAACCAAATTCACCATAACATAATATTTGATTTGGAGTTACTGAGACTATAAATTCTTCTGGTGAGGTTATTTCAAATTCTGTTATAGTGTAACAACCATTACTATCATATAAATAAACAAAATAAATACCTGCAGTTAGTGAATTATTATCTACAAAAACATCTACTCCATTCCAATCAGAATCTTCATCATTAACTATACCATCATTATCTACATCACCATCAATCCAAATTAACCCATCATCATCTAAATCATTTAAAATACCATCACCATCTACATCATCATCTAAAAGATTAACAATACCATCATTATCTATATCGTTATCTTCATTATTATTAATTCCATCATTATCTATATCAAAATCTGCCCCACCAAAAACAATTGCATTTACTGAGGTAGTTAAATCATTAAATCCATCATTATTATTATCTTCAAAACAAAGAATTTCGTCATATTCTATTTGAATAATAAACTCTTCTGGTTCTATAATAGAGAATGGCTGAATAACAACACATCCTGTAATATTATTAACTACAGTTAATTCATAATCCCCAGCAACTAATGAAACATTCTCTCCGTTATTATTGATACCATTAGGCCAAATAAAAGAAAAGTTTGTATTGGTTTGATTTAAAATAGTTGCAGAAGCAAAACCTACTCCTGCATAACAATCTGCAGGTACAGTATTTATTAATACTACAAATTCTTCATTTTGATCTGATATATCAAAATTTTCCACATAAATACATCCATTGGAATCAGTTATTTCAACAGAATATAAATCAGAAGGTAAATTAGAAACATTCGAATCAAAACTAATTATAGTTCCAGAAGAATTTGTCCAGACATAATCAAAATTTGGAGCCCCACCTGTTACTGAAAGATTTATTTCACCTTCCTCTCCGTTAAAACAATTATTTTGAATTATAGTAGTATTAGGATTAATATTAGGTGAATTTCCTATAAAGTAATTAAATGTTTTCGAACAACCATTTTGATCTAAAATAGTAAACGAATGAAACCCAGGTAAAACAGCTTCAGTATCAACACCATTCCAATCTATTTCAAATGGAGGGTTTCCTCCAATAATTCCCTGTATAAAAATAGAACCAGAAGGCTCATCAAAACATTGAGCTGGATTAGTATCAAAAGCTACAAAAATTGGATCAGCAGACTCAATAGTTATCTCTTCTGATATTACACAACCATCAAGACTAACTACATTTAAAATATAATTTCCAGGAGAAAGGTTGTTGAATTCATAACATGTCTCGACACCATCCCCTTCTAAATTAGTTTCATCAATTAAACCAGTTATATCAGAAATAGAAAATGTAATTAAACCATCCCAATCAACACATCCTTGAATGTAGCCATTATCTTCATTTGCACAAGTTTCATTTTCAGATATTATATTTATATCACCTGAATCTTGAGGAACTTCTACTAAATTAAGTTCAGTGCAATTATTATCATCTGTTACAATGAAAAAATAAGAACCTGCCTCAAGTTGTGGTTGTGGCTGAACGGAAACTATTTGGCTAGTAATAATATTTTGCCATTGATAAGTGTATGGTGGCTCTCCACCTGAAACAGTTGAACTTATTTCTGCTAAATCACCAAAACAAGAAGCACTATTTATAATTTCATTTGAAATCAATAATTGATTTGCACCATTAACAACAATAGTAGAATCCCAAGCACAGCCATTTCCGTCAACAATTTCCACAAAATAACTATTTTCTTCTAGAGAATCAAAACTAAAATCTGGACCGTCTGAAAAAACCCCAGTAACATTCATGTTTTCTATTTGAGACAACCCATTAATTTCAAATACATCAGTAAAACCAGGAACATCTAAATTAAATGTTACATCAACTTCATACACTAAACCTCCAGAACTAATTAAAAAAAGAAATTCTTCACCATTTACAAAACCATTATCCTGTCCTGTTTCCTCACCCCAAGCAGCTATTGAAATAGGAAAACCACTTGATTGATTAAAAGTTGTTGTACCACCACATTGAACACCATTAGCAGAAGTATAAAAAACACCTATCAAATCTCCATCGTTTAAATTTAAACCCGTTATTTCACTTATGACTATAGAAGAATTTACACCTGTATTTACCCAATCAAAAGAAATATCAGAAAGACCTATCGTTGTTGTTTCCTCTATTCCATTAAAAAATATTGTATAACTACCAGGTGAACCATCAATTGTGAAATTTGCAGTTGCTGTTTCACCAAAACAATTAATAGCATCTAAATCATAATCAACTAAAATTTGTTCAGGTTCTGATATAGTGAAAAAAGATTGTATAGAAACACAATTATCTGAATCAGTAATTACAATTGAGTAATCTCCAGGAGAAACTGTAGCAGATGGTGAAAAAATACCTAATGAAATATTATTTTCATCAAACCATTCATAAGAATACGGAGGTGAACCACCTGAAATTGACATAGAGAAGTCAACTGGTATATTAGTTTCTCCATAACAAACAGTTTCAACAGCAGGATAATTGATTGCTATTCCATCAGGGTCAGAAATTGAAACATTAAAAGATTCTAAACATCCTAAATCATCAGTAATAGAAAATGTATAAAAACCACTTGAAATATTATTTGGATCTTCTCCATTATAATCTATTTCATAAGGAGGAACTCCGCCAGAAACATCAATTGTCAAAATAGTATTTTCACCATTACAACTAATTGGATCATAACTATAACTTACTTCAATGCTATCAGGATTATTAATATCAAATGAATTTGTATAAATACAATTATTTTCGTCTGTTATTGTAACTGAATAAGTACCAGGAGACAAATTAAATAAATCTTCATCATTACTAATAACATCTCCTAAAGGACCTATCCATTCATATGTATAAGAACCTGTTCCTCCAGACAATTCTATATCAATATATCCATTTATTGCTCCCCCACAAGTTGGATTTACTACATCTGAACTAATAAGCTCTATTCCAGTAGGTTGATTTATTATAACAGTTGTAGATGCAATACATCCATTTTCAGCTTCTAATTCTATAGTGTACTCTCCTGCTTCCGTTGTATAATAGAAATCATCATTAGAACCTAATATAGTTCCTATTTCAAAACTAGTTATAACTGTAAAACCACCTGGAGTAAAATAATCTACACCTTGATTTAAATCATAAGATGGAATTAATTGATAAATATCACCTGAAGTATCGAATAAATACCATATATATGGATCTCCGTCTTCAAATCCATTATCCATAGCAAATTCTGTTTGCCAACCAGACAATGAAGCAAATGGTATGGTACCATTAAATGTTGCAGAACCACCACATTCTAAATCTCCATTTACATTTTCATAAAATATACCTATAACATCACCTGGATTTATTATTCCATTAGCATCAGAACAATCTCCATCATCACAACCAAATATTACTATTGTATTATTAACTCCAGTTTCAGTATATTCAAAGTCTTCTTCTGTTGTTATAGTTGGACTTCCAGCATAAACAGTTTCTATATAATTACCATTAACACTAACATCATAATTCATAATATTTCCTTCAATTCCCACACTAATAGTACTTTCTTCTCCAAAACAAAATATTTCTGATGTATCGTAATTTATATTTATTTCTGCAGGTTGAGTAACTGATACTATTGTTGTCCCTGCACAACCTAAATCATCGATAACAGTCACTTGATAATTTGACGCAGATAAGTTTTCTAATAATCCATCATTATTAGGATCAAAAACTACAATTTGGGAATCATCTATTCCATCTCCATCAGTATCAACTAATTGTTCCCAAAAAACTGTATATGGAGGAGTTCCGCCAAAAACAGAACTAAATATAACTTCTATAGAACCATCACTTTCATTATAACAACTCACATTATTTATTGTTGTAAAAGGAATAATTGTTTCATCATCACAATTAATTATGGAAACACAAAGCTGATCATCAAAATAACAGGCATCTGGATTATATAAAATATTATTAGTGTCTGAACAACCACTTATTAAACAACATGACCCATCATCATCTGTAGCAGATGAATCAAAATTAAAAGCATCTGAATTAGTACATCCATCTATTTGTATTATTTCATCATCATTACAAATACCATCATCATCAGCATCATTATCTATTATAACACCATCTTCACAAGTATCACAAACACCATCAACATATGTGCAAAAACCATCATCCTCTGTTGCGCTTGGATTATAATTACATGCTGTAGAATCTATACAACCTATTACTTCATCATTATCACATACACCATCATCATCTCCATCATTATCTATTATAATTCCATTTTCACATGTCTCACATATACCATCTAAATAAGTACATGAATCATCATCCTCTGTTGCGTTTGGATTATAATTACATGCTGTAGAATCTATACAACCAAATATATTTTCTTCTTCACATTCAAGAGAATTTATTATTGTCATAGATAAAACAGATGCAAATCCATTATTTACCCAAACTGTTGAAAAAGGACTATTTGAATCTAAAGTTACTGAAAGTTGATGTATTGTTCCATCTTCAGATAAAGCTAAAAATAACATTTCTCCCCCTGAAGAAAATCCGTCTATCTCTGTCGTAAATGAATCATCTCCAAATCCTGTGAGCGCATCAGTTTCACCTGTCCAAGTAATTGATGATGAACATACATATTGACCATCTTCATTTAAATAAAATACACCTATCTGATCACCAATTTGCACATCAGTTATTACAGTACTTTGAATAGCAATAGTATTATTAGTTCCTGTAGATGGTGAGTTTAAAAAACTAATATCACAACTTAGCTCCAATCCCCCCATCTCAGTAATCCATTGCTCAATTAAAGTAACTTGTTCTGAACTTAAATCATTAGCACTTGGCGGCATGGAACCCGATGAAACCTCTTGCCATAAAACACTATTTTGAAAATCCCCTTCGATAATAACATTGCCACTATTAGCTCCAGCCATCACACCATCAAAACTTGTTAAATTAAGCCCAGAGCTAGGAAAAGAACCTGAATGACATCCAATACAATTACTATTAAAAATTGGCTGGATTTCAGTGTCATAATTAACTTGAGCATATTCCCAAAAAGGAATCAAACAAAATAATAATATGTATAATTTATTTATCATGTTTTTATTTATCTTTTTATAACAATATGTCCATTATATTTTTTATCATATTCTTTTAATTCTAGGATATAATAATAAGTACCTATTTCTAATTGCTTACCATTCATAGCATTACCATCCCAAAGCATAGAACTATATTCTCCTTCTCTTTCAAATACAGTTTGTCCCCACCTATTATAGACACGTAATAAAATCTGAGGCTCATATAATTCAATATTATAAATTTCCCAAAAATCATTTACACCATCCATATTAGGTGTAAAAACAGAAGGTATAAATAAACAATTTATCCAATCATAGACCTCATATTGACAATATTCATCTGAAATATTAATTGTTGTTTCTGAAATACATCCATTAGAATCAGAAACACCAACTAAGTATTCTCCATAAGGTAAGTTGTCAATAATCCAAGAACCATCTGTTCCCTCAACAACTATACCACCATAAGGAGAAAGATCAACTTCTATATCTCCTAAATTTTCAGTGTCAAATGGATCTGAATCAACTAAATTTGGAACCCCATCTCCATCTACATCATTATCTAAAAAGACTATTATATAATCTACAAATCCATCGTTATTTATATCTATTTCTTGCTCGTTGTTTCCTATTGGAGTGGAGTCATCTACATTTAATATACCATCACCATCTATATCTTCATCTTTCCCATTTTCAATACCGTCATTATCAATATCAAAATTGAAATATGGTATTCCATCACCATCTAAATCAGAGTTAAAATTCAATACTCCATCACCATCTATATCTAAATCTAATGGAAAACTGGTTCCAGGAATATAATTTAACACACAATCTCCATCAACATCATTAGCATAAATAATATCTTCATTTCCATTTTCATCAAAATAAAAATTATAACCACCACCTGTCCCTACTCCTCCACTAAAAATAATTTCTAGTAAACCATTTTCTGCATCCTGACATTCAGGACAGTTTCCAAATGAAAGAGAAACATCTAAAGGTTCTGGAGCTGTTACATCAAAAACCCCCTCTTCATTTATAACATCAAGATTAAAAGATTGCATAAAACAATCATTATTATCAATCAAAATTATTTCATAAGAATCTGATATAACATCACCACCTATAATGTTTGGAGAAAGGTCTGAAATTTGATAAGGTAATTGTTGAATACTATCAATAATTCCTATTTCTTCTCCATTTAAAAATATTGAAACAGGAAAGGCTTCATAACTAGGTTGAAATATATTAGGAGAAGTGGTAGAATAATCAAATTGAATATCACTGATTGTTAAAATAGCATTTTCCTCAAAACTTTCACAATTATCTTCATTATAACCACAAGAAACATTAAAACCATTATAATCAGAAAGATATGCATCATACTGTGGTAACTCTGCCTCTAAAGGATATTCGTATTGTGATTCACAGCCATTTGCATCAATTACTGTTAAATAATAAATATCTTCAGATAACATATAAGCTAATTCTGTTCCATTTCCATATGGATTAGAATCATTTTCATTAGATATTCCATCGCCATCAATATCTTCTTCTAGTGGATCATTATTATCCAAGGCATCACCATCTATATTAGGATCTAAATAATTCGGGATCCCATCTCCATCTATATCACCGGGAGTACCACCTTGTAATAAATTTTCATTTGAAATACCATTTTCTGTCCACACATATGAATAAGAAAATCCATTATCACTTGACCAAATTAACTGATAAGGCAATTCCCCTCCTGCTATTGACCCAATAAATAGACCACCATCACTATTTGTTGAACATGTTGGTGAAGTCTCATTTAATGGTGAAGGTAATAGCTCAAAAATCCCTGTACTATAAGAAACAAATATTGATTCAATAAATATTTGACAGCCATTTGAATCTTCAATTAAAACTGTGTAAGGGTCAATAAACCCATCATTATTTAAGTCCCATGTTAAATTTTCAAAATCTACAGCACCACCTAGCGAAACATTATTTACTTGATCTCCTGTCTCAATAAGAGTAATGCTATAAGGAGGAACACCACCTTGTATATAATCAACATTAATAGAAATAATACCATCAGAATTATTTCCATTTCTACAACTTGCCGGAGTAACAACAAGTCCAATATTTTCGTTAAATGTAATATTTTCCGGTTCAGTAATTACTACTGTAATATCTTGTTCACATCCATTATCATCGGTTACAGTTAAAGTATAAGTTCCGGAACAAATATCAGATAAATCTTGATTAGCGCTAAAAGAATCTCCAGACCATTGATATGAAAAAGGAGGCACTCCACCTGAAACATCAATATTAATAAATCCATCACAAGGATTTTCTAATCCAACTGTTGACTCGTTACAAGATACTCCAAAACCATTATAATCAGAATGATTTTCTGTAATTATTATTTCTTCTGGTTCAGTAATTTCAACTTCTAATTCTTGAATACAACCATCTCCTAATGAACCTTCTGGTAAATTTGATGTAACAAACAAATTATAAGTCCCCGGAGCTAAATTTGATAAAAATGAAGAATTGGAAGAAAATCCATTTGGACCTGTCCAATCAAAAATATAAGGCCCTATTCCCCCTTCAACAAAAACTTGAATAGCACCATCATTTGCACCATAACAAGATATTTCATAATTATTATAATTAGAAATATTTACTTGCGTTATAACCAAAGGATCTGATTCTGTAATTGTAATTTCTTCTGTTTGAGTAGTACATCCGTTAGCATCTTCAACTTCAATAACATAGGTCCCTGGAGATAAAGTATCAATTGAAATTTCTTGCGTAGAAAATGATGATGAAGTTTCTGTGTTAATCCATGTTGTATAATAATAAGGAAAAGGCCAAGTATCATCATCTATAGGGACACCTCCTTCTATAATAATACCCAAAGAACCATTATTTTCTCCATAACATTCAATTAGTGTATCTACATCAGAATTATTCCATGAAACAACTAGCTCATCAGGTTCTTCTATATTATATATCATTTCAGAAAAACAACCGTTTTCATCTGTTATATACAAATAATAACTTCCTGCATACAAACCATCTACAGGAGAAATAGAAAAACCATTATCTGAAATATCAGAATTTAAATTATTAGATGATATATATGGCCACCAAGAACCATTCCCAAAACCTAATGGATCTAAATCTTCATTAACATTAGGATTTTGTATGAAGTTATTATTATTTACACCATCACCATCTAAATCTGAATCTAAAACATTAAGAATACCATCTCCATCTATATCTAGAGCATTAGTATTTAAAGAAATATTCCCAAAAGCATCTTCTATTAAAATCGGTGTATTAGAATCTGTAACAGTATTATCAAACCAATAAATAGAAATAGGCTCAACAGACGAGTTTATTGTTGTGTTTACAGTCAAATTTGGAATATTAGGGTTATCAGGTAAAACAACCATGTCTCCATAACAAAGTAATTCAGTATTCATCTCTAATTGAATTTCTTCCGGCTCAGATATTGAAAAAGTTTGTGTAACTGGGTTACAAACACCATCAGAAACTATAACAGAATAATCTCCTTCACATAAATTATTCAAACTACTTAAACCTCCACTTATTATAATATTACCATCTGAATCTAGCCAAGTATATGTATAATTATTCCCTTGCCCTCCAGTAGCATAAGATGTAACTGATCCAAAACAAGCATTATTATTAAAACATAATGGATCGTAAACTTCTAAATTAGGTAATAATTCTTCTTCTGGCTGACTAATTGAAAAAGTATGTTCATAAACACAATCATTTCCATCTGTAATCTGAACTATATAATCACCAGCATATAATGCATTTGCATTACCACTTCCATTTGGATCTTCAATTAAATTACCAAATTCTGGATCTATAAGATACCAAGAAACAGTATAAGGAGATTCCCCACCTTGTATATCTTCAATACTAACATAAGCACTACCAGAAGCGCCAAAACATTCAGCATCTACTGAAACAAAGAAATTTTCAAAATCTAAATCTTGTACTTCATTAATATCAAAGTCTCCTGACTCTGTACAATCAAAATATTCAAATGAATTAAATAAATACTGACCAGAAGAAACATATGGGATATTAAAAACATAATTAACACCAAACTCATTTAACTCAGAATAATCACTAAAATAAGCTGCCTCTACTTCAAATAAAGAAAGAACACCGTCACCATTTGTATCAACACCAAATTCAAAATTTGCTTGTTCTCCATCTGGAGGCTGAGAACCTGACGCAAGAACAGTCATAGACCCATCATCACCAGGGCATAATGGTTGATTAATAATTATATCTTCTATTTGATATACAGCATCTATTATATCAACATCAATATTAATAATTTCAGATTGGCAAAAGTTATTTATTGTATCACAAGAATTTAAAATATCCACATTAGAGTCAGTTATATAAATTTCATGACTACCTGAAGTTAAAGGAATTAAATAATTTGGAGAATCTTCAAAAACAGTATCCGTTTCTAATCCATCTATATAAATATAGTATGGTAAAACTCCACCTGAAATATCAAAAAATAAATTTGCTTCTTCAGTACACCCAGCTTCCTCTTGAGTAATAACATTAATATTAGGACACGACTCATTAATTATAATAATTTCTGAAGCAGAACAAGCATCTGGATCTATGACAGCAAACTCTTCAGACCAGCTACTATCAGTGACAATTAAAAGATACTCTCCTGATGACAATCCGTTAAATAATCCTATACCATTAGAACCTATTTCAGAAGGAGGGTCTAAAGAAAAATCAAATAATGTGTAAGTATAACTTGGGTCCCCACCACTAGCAGAGGCCACAATAGTCCCATTACTTTCACCACAACATACAAATTGATCGGAACAAACATTTAATTCAACAGGAGTTGGTTCAGTAATCTCAAAAGATTCTGAGATAATCTCACAATTATTTGAATCGGTAATTGTAACAGAATAAACCCCAGCAGATAAATTATCTATAAGTGAAGAATTTGGTAATCCTGGACCCGCTATATTTGAAGTCCAATCATAATTATAAGGAGGTGTTCCACCTACGACATTTAATTCAATACTACCATCATTAAACACAAAACTAAAACAACTTGAAGAATTTATTAAAACATTATCTACACAAAGTGGCTCAGGCTCAGAAATAGTTATAGTTTCTGTTGTAATTGTATTACAATTATTAAAGTCTGAAACAACAAAATAATAATCTCCTGGAACGGCAGTCTGAAAAATTGTATTTCCATCAGTAGTCCCTGAAAAAACCAAACCATTGTCATTAAAAACATCATATGAATAATCTGCTATTTCTCCAGAAACAGATAAAGAAATCCTACCTTCATCATTTCCGGTTATAACTGAACCCGATTCTTCACAGTAATTACATTGTATATCTTGAATTAATGCAGTGGCAACTTCTAATTCATCTGGCTCTGTAATTTCTAACTCAATATCAATTGGACAATCATTTTCATCAGAAACAACAAGAGTATAAATAGCTGGTTCAAGATTAGAAATATCTTCTTCAGAACTAGAAAAGCCATTATTTGAGACCCAAGAATATGTGTAAATTCCTGTCCCACCTGTTACTGTAACATCAATAAAACCATCTGTTGCACCACTACAAGAAACACCATATCCATCAAAATCAGAATAATCATCCAATATTATTTCTATTCCATCTGGCTCTATAATCTCAACTGAAATACTTTCAGAACAACCATTTTGATCGGTAACCGTTAAAGTATAATTACCAGACCCAATATTATTAAGATCTTCTATATTATCTCCATTTGACCAATCAAAACTAAAAATACCACCACCACCACTTACTGCAACATCAATAAAACCGTCTATTGCACCACTACAAGAAACACCATATCCATCAAAATCAGAATGTATTTCAGAAATAGATATTGGTTCAGTCTGAGTAATATCTATTGTGTTTGTATAAATACATAAATTCTGATCAGTTATAGTAACAGTATAACTTCCCGCACTTAAATTATTTATATCTTCCGTAATTTGTCCATTAGACCATTCTATATTATAATCTGCTGCACCACCAACAATTGTCATGTCTATAGAACCATCTGAATCATTAAAACACGATCCAACTACATCAAAATTTGCAGTTAATTCTTCAGGTTGAGAAATTTCAACTTCTATTGTAGTTAAACAACCATTACCATCAATCCCTATTGTTGAATCAATTACTTCTAAAGTATAAGTTCCTGCGCATAAATTAGTTAAATCCTCTTCATTGCTAAAAAACTCATCAGGACCAAACCAATAAAAATTATAGGGTTCATTACCTCCTAAAACATCAATACTAATTTGACCATCACAATCTCCAAAGCATTCTAAATTTTCAGTAAATGAAGAAATAACTACTTCAATTTCTGGAGCTTCTTCAATTGTTCTTTCAATAATTTCACAACATCCATTTGAATCAGTAACTGTTAAAGTATATGTCCCTGCACATAAATTACTTAAATCTTCTATTGTTTCACCACTAGACCATTCAAAAGTATATGGAGCTAAGCCACCTGTTACTGTGACATCAATAAAACCATTACAATCACCAAAACAAATGACTGGAGGTTCTTGACCGGTATTTACTTCAACAACTAAATCTTCAACTTCTTCGACTTCAAAAATTACAGGATATGATTCACAACCATTACTATCTTGAACAATATAAAGATACTCCCCTACACATAAATTATTAATTATTATTTGATCAGTTATACCATTACCGTTAATATCATTAGTAACAACTCCATTATTTCCATCATAAATAGTAATAAAATTATTATCAATTAAATCTGAAATACTAAACAGATTATCT
>Ga0163179_10001539_pt1 | contig 16295 bp, 8 predicted proteins | sample AtlANTMetagenome_FD_109643 | JGI IMG/M metagenome (GOLD analysis project Ga0163179, IMG submission 109643) | Marine eukaryotic phytoplankton communities from the Atlantic Ocean - Atlantic ANT 2 Metagenome | ecosystem: Environmental > Aquatic > Marine > Oceanic | place: North Atlantic Ocean... | reverse complement strand
GTTTTTCTCACTTGGCACACTTGTCAGCTTATGGATGCTTTCTGCTGAGCAGGTCATTTACGTATCACCTGGAGGAGATGACCTAAACAGTGGTCGACTCGAGTCTCCATTGCGAACGTTTGACAAAATAAGTTCACTGATTCGAAACACTGTCTTGGATCAACCGGGCGAGGATATTGTCGTTGTATTTCGGGATGGCAGATATCAATTGAATGAACCATGGGTTTTACGCTCCACTGACTGGCCTCAAGGGGAAGTTCAGGTCACATTCCGGGCCTTCCCTGGTGAATCCCCCATATTCAGCGGCGGATGGACAGTAGATGATTGGAAGCTGGATGCTGACGGATTGGTGCGCGCCTCGGTCGCCGATTACCCCGGTAATTTGATGCAGATTCGGGAGTTGTTTGTGAGTGGGAAAAGAGCCACGCGAGCGCGCTATCCTGATGACGACTTCCTTCGAGTCCAAGCCAGTGGGCCCGACAGGCGAACAGGCTTTACTTTTTACCCTGATGATATACCGCAAATCGAAGATTCCGGGAGTGCGGAACTGGTTTTCTTTCACGATTGGTCGACTTCGCGTTTGGGGATCAAGGAAATTGACACTGCAAATCGTTATATTTCGGTGGCGGATCCCATTGGTCCCGTCTTGCCTCAATTTGCTATTGATAATTTTGAGAAACACCCAAGGTATTATCTGGAGCATTCCAAGAGCTTCCTTACCCAACCGGGGGAATGGTATCTGGACACCATTCAAAAGGAGTTGATTTACATGCCTTTGCCCGGAGAAAATCTAGAAACCATACATGCCGCAGTGCCGCTTTCCTCGCAACTGATTCGAGTCCTCGGAACAACTGCGCGACCATTCAAGAGGCTTCACATTCAGGGACTGACTATGGAACACTGCCTGTGGGCGATCCCAGCAAATGGTTATGCAGGGGGACAGGCCACATTTCATGAACGCCGATATGGGGAGGGAGGCGCTTTGCGCGAATCGATGGCCGCAGCGGTCGAATTTCAATATGCCCAAGACTGTTCTTTCGAAGGCAATACCCTGCGAAAACTGGGGGGCTCAGGTTTGCTCCTGGGGGTCATGTCATCAGGCAATCGAATTGCATTCAATCGCATTCATGATGTTTCTGGTAATGGTATCATGATCGGTGAAGATCAATCACGTCATCTTTTTGGCAAACCCTGGTGGCAATCGGCTCCGGAGCAAGTGACGAAAGACACACAGGTTGTTGGCAATGTGGTAGAGTCTTGTGGAGCTCAGTATTTTGGAGCAGTTGGCATTTGGGTCGGTCTTGCTCAAGGAACACAAATAGATGGTAATACTATCCGAGAATTGCCTTATACAGGGATATCGCTTGGATGGATGTGGAGTGAGGTTCCAACGCCGGCGGCTCGAAATCAAATCAATAACAATCACATTCATCACGTCATGCAGGTCTTGTCCGATGGAGGCGGGATCTACACGCTTGGTTCACAGCCCGAGAGCTTGATCCGTGGGAATCTGATTCACGATGTCCCTTTGAACCTTGGCCGTGCCGAGAGCAACGGGATGTTTCTGGATCAAGGAACAATGGGATTCATTGTAAAAGAAAATGTGATCTACAATATCGATCGATCACCCTTGCGGTTCCACTTGGCATCCACCAATCAAGTTGAAAAAAACCGCCTTTTCCTCTCAACGGATCAGATGCCACCCATACGATTCAACAACACGCCGCAAGAGAAGATTCATCTCAGTGCAAACGAAGTCATTGTCCAGTCGATTCCAAAGATCAAAGCCCCCTGATACAAAGGCCTCTCTAGTGGTAAACATTACTTCGCTTGGAGGACCTCACTAAGCGAAACTTCCCGCCCCAGTTCCAGTGAGCGTTGAGATGCTTCCAATACGGCGATGAGTTCGATTTCTTCTTTTATCGGAACGGATTCATTGCTGGAATGAGAGAGATCAAGAAAAGCTTCAAGCAGGTAAGTATAAAGATCGGTTAAATCGGGTGTGACTGTTTTCCATCCATTGGTTCCGTAGAGATTGATCTGATATCCAGCCCGCCTCTTGCCCCGTTCGCCTACCATCAGCACCACATCCCGTTCATCCTTGAATCGGATACGTGCGATGTTGGCGTCTGGTCTTCCAACGTTCATCGCACTGATGGCTCCTGGTCCGAGTAAGACGTAGATCATGGATAAGGCATGAATGCCATAACAAATAATATCATTTCCGCATGCCGCCGTTGCAAGATGAATGTCGCTTAATCGGGATAATTCCCGGTGAAACTGGATGATATCGGTAGACCATAGATCCTTAAAAAAAAACACTTGGTGCTTTCGGTGGATCAATACCGGGACGAGTGACCCGACATGAGCAGGTGCTTCCCCGACCTCCATACAATCATCCATCGGGACCCCATGTCAGGCCGTTTGCGATGGAGTGTGTGTCTTTAAATCCAAAATCTGCCAACTGGACCTCTGGAGGACCGTCAGGAATGTCATTCTTGTCGGCATCGGGGTAAAACAGCTGTTAAGGTGTGTACATTACCCACACTCCACCATGACCTCGTAAGGCTGCATTGGGCATGTTCAGCCTTTCTACAAATGTTTTTTGCTTGTCGAAGATACCATCGGCGTTGGTGTCTTGATGAAAACTAATTCGATCCGTACCCGGTTCGTGGTGTGGCGGAGCAGGGTTGATGTTGCTCCAGCTAAGCATCGAGCTGATATGAATATTTCCCGGAGCAACTTCATTAGACCAGGCAAGTCTGGATCAAATCATAGCTCATTCAAAACAACGAGAGCTCTAAAATCCAGATCATGACACCAGGGGTGTCGGATATCTCTGCTAATGGTTCTTTTTAAAACTATTTTGGATCGTTGTTTGAAGCGCCAGTTGCTGAGGTTTTATTTAAGGTAGTGCGTTCCCGGATTCCGACTCCCAGAATGCCGATTGCTGATATCCAGGCGAACAACCCTGCATACAACCCGCTGCTTGAAGGAGCAAATTCGAATGTTACCTCGTGTTCGCCTTCTGGCACAAAGACTCCTCGCATAAGGTGATTACAGCGAAGCAATGGAGCGAATTTTCCATCGATGGAAACTTTCCAGTTGGGATGATAGCGGTCGTTAAGAACCAACAGTGCCGGCGTTTTGGTAGATGTTTTGACTGTAATCTTTTTTGGCTCATAAGAAGTGATTTCCGCATTTCCTGGTGTTGCCCCGTTTTGTCCTTCGGGTATGTCACCCTCTGAAATAAGGGCGGTTTGAGCCGGGTTGAAATCAGGATTGCTTAAAATACTTAAAGCCTGTTGATCTGATTCTGGCTTGCGCCAATCATTGTATAATTTTGCACGCGGAAACGCTCCTGTGAACTCGAAAATGGCAAAAGGCCCATTGGTCTGAATCACGGTTTGCAGATCATCTGCACCAATACCAGAGTCATTCTCCTTGCCAGGCTTGGGAGCGAAATTAAACTGAGTATGCAACTTAAAGCGGTTTTTTTCCGGATCAAATTGGGTGTTCAAATAATCAAGATAACCTGTCATGCCAAAAATATATCGCGTGCTGGTTAACTCCCATAACCGCGTGTATTTGTCGAATTCGTGATTCCCTTGGGGAGCAAAAGCTGAACCGAATTCCAAATCCATCTTTGGGGGACGAGGCCACTGAATCACGTCAAGGCTCTGGACATTGTAAAACGGAAACGCGTGTTGCAGCCAGTCATTGTAGACACGTGGAAGAATACTTCCTTGTTGATTGGCAAGCGTACTGGAAGCAAATGGATTCAGAGTTGAGGTGACCCTGCCTTCTTGAGGATTTTCTTTGATGATATCCAAGACCGGATGGGTGGCGTATTTATATTGGTAATCGTAATATTGAATCCATGGAACATTGGCACGACACAGGTCGACGACCAGAATCACGCCGAGGATGAGGAAAGCGTTTACCATTTGTTTGCCAGACCAGTACCGGCTCAGGATAAGGATAAACACCAGACCCGAGAGAATCATCCAGAAGACAAACATGCCAACCTCTGCAGCGCTGTATGCGTGGATCGCATCAGTCATTTGTGTCGGAATGCCAACCTCAAGGAGGAATCGATTCATTTCGGATCTGGATGACGCATAAATCAACCAGGCAACGATACTTATTCCCAAAGCGACCATGTAACCCAGAGTCCATGACCGATCTCCACCTTTCAGATTTTTCCACCACTTGCGCAAATGATCACCAAAAGTGAGTGGGGTTCCGCTTTCTGATGCGAGATAATATGAATACAGCCCCTGCAATCCGTAGCCAAACAGTATAATCAGCGCCAGATGGGTCAGGTGCATGAACTTGATTGGATTTCGGATCGAATGAATGAAAGGGAGTTGATAGATGACCTGGTAAAAAGGCGCATGTCTGCCAAATGAGAAAAACAATCCTGCGATGGCCATCACGGACCAGAATCGAATCAGACTTTTCTGTGTATTTGTAAAGATAGGGTTCTGACTGCGAAAGGTCTGGATAAAAGCCCACAGAGCCACGATGACTACCAGCACGCCTGCATACTCTCCCGAACCTGAGTGCCTCATCAATCGTCCGCTTTCTCCAGGCTTCCACAGAGGGTCCCGGCCGACACCTCCCCAATAGGAGGTCTCTGTCATCGTTCCATCAAGATCCGTCATGCGATAACCAAAAACTCCAGGGATGAATAAGCGGATCGTTTCGTTGATGGGCATGCTCCATTGTGTGGCAAAATTCCATTGTGCTTCTTTGGCCATGGGGTCTGCTGCATCAGGTTTGGCTGCGCCACTTAACTGGGTTCCAACCAAGGTGATGAGTCCCTGGGATGCCATCCATCCGGCAGCGAACACAATAACCATCAGTGCTCCCAGACCCGCAACCGCACCCTTTGGACCTGCCTCTGATTGAGTCCACTTTAAATAAACGACATACAGTCCGAAACCGATGCTGTAGAGAGCTCCCACGTCGAAACCTTCCAAAACTGAGTGGCCAATTGCAAAGCCTGCCAGCAAATATCTCAAAAGCTGGGTTTTGGGACGAGAGGCATGTATCGCTGCCAGGGCCAGAAAAACAGATGCCATGGTGGTTGCTCGTGAAGGCAGTCCCCAGCAGGCGTTCGAGAATGCGTTCGAATTCAAGGCAGCTGCCAGCCCGACCAGCACGCATACCCACGGGTTCCATTGCATGGACCGCCCCATCACCCAGGCGCTGAAACCAAGGAATAGCAGTGCAACTGGTGCGTAAATTTTTGAGTAGATGATTGGGTTTTGGGTCAATAAACCAAGGCCCATGGAAAAATCGGGAAGTGCACTTGGGTTTTCCATCCCAACCCAATTCAAGTCATGCCAGTAGCCGAAGAAAGCACCGGGCAGTGCGCCTGCACTTGCGCTGATTACACCCAGAGGACCATCATTCGAGAATAAAACCATTTCAGGTATGAAACCGTGTCTGAATAAAATTAACAGCGGGAGTGACAATAAAAAGATCGCCTTCCACCAATGGCCTGATGCCTTAATTGAGTCCGTTTTCTTTGGCATAATTTGAAGTTGGACAGTTTGTTCGGAACTTCCAATAAGGAAAGGATTTTTTGTCGGATCGCTGAATCATTTAGCAATCGCACCATGACGATGCATCGGTAAACACTGCTTAAATTATCTCATGTTCGGGCCTTTGATCCCGTCCCGCAAAGTAACCGCCATTCGGCCCAATACGTAATGCGATAAAGAGCATCTTTCTCTGGTAGCTTTTCGAATCTTGCTGGCATATGCCGGTTGAGACGCCCGCATCCATTGCTCTTTGACTTTCGATCTCGCAGCAAAGAGACACTGCAAACGTTGTTTTCGGATCCAGCGGTTCATTGGGGATTCAGGGATCTTACTGGCGATCAGGTTCATGGCTTCCCATTCATCCGTGACCCAGGCGTTGATGTTTTGGATGTTCTTACTGGTCATATTGAGATCATGTGTCCTGATTTGACATAATGGCCGTGGAATATGAAGAAGCTTTTGTGCGTGACTGGCCAGTTCTCCGTAAAACACGCAATCCGCGACCTGCGGCATATCCGTTCGAAATTGACACGGGAGCGCCTGAGCTCCGGACCTGATCATCACCGAACCAACGCTTACTGTTTCAAGTTCGGATTCCTGCGAAATAAACTTTATTTTATCAAATGCTTCAGCAGGTTGATGGTCATCAGGGACATGCCCGCGTGTTTCATGCCCATTCGCATCAATCCATTGCGTGTCACTCCATGAGAAGGACATCGGATTCGAAGATTCCAGGGCCTTGCATGAGGTTTCGATGAAATCAGGTGTGACTAAATCGTCTGCGAGCAACAAATGAAAAAATTCTGCTTCAGACGCCCTGGCGAGGGCTTTGTTTAGATTTGGGAAAAGTCCCAGATTTTTTGGGTTCGGATGCCACTCGCATGATAGATCAGTAAAACCCTGCACCAGGTCTTTGGTGCCGTCTGTGGATCCATCGTCAATGATGATAAGTCGATCAGGTCTTTTCGTCTGCTTGGCTACGGATTCCAGTGTAGCCCGTAGAAAACGTTCACCATTGAAAACAGGAATGACCGTAATGACCTTTGAAATGCCCCCTCTTGCGGAGTGTTGAGTCATGAGTGTTTTTAAAGAATGCAGTAGGAGTGGGTGTAAGTTTTAGTGTTATTTATTCGGAGATCGAAATTCTGGGTTCCTGGATCCAGGTGGATTTACAATCAGGGCACTTTGAAGGTTTGTTCCATTTCGATTTAGGAAACTCAAATTGACATTTTCTGCAATATGCAGGTTCGGTTTCAATAAATTCATTCTGGTGCTTGATGGATTTTTCGAGGTGTTTGAGATCATTTTCCAACTCACGTACAGACTTTCTTACCAGTCGGCTGAGCTGGTTCAGGCTCATTCCATCTCCTATCAGATAGTTTTTTAAATCCGTACGTAACATAATAGATTCAAGGAAAGCATTTTCTTCATGCTTGCAGAGGTTTTAATCTATTTCTATGAAATTCTCAAGCGCACTTCTCTTGAGTCTGCTTTTTTGGGTTCAGAACATTCAATCAGCGGATAAGCCAAATATCTTGTTCATCGCCATTGATGATCTCAATGATTGGGTCGGACCACTTGAAGGCCACCCGCAGGTGCAGACACCGGCCATGGATCGACTCGCCGAGAGAGGTACGGTATTTACCAATGCCCATTGTCAATCGCCATTGTGTAATTCCTCGCGCACAAGCCTGATGACTGGGCTCCGTCCTTCGACTTCCGGGATTTACGGATTGGCGCCCTGGTTTCGTCACGTACCGGCACTCAATGACCGTGTGACCTTGCCCCAGCATCTCAAACAACACGGGTATCATACTTACACCACCGGGAAGATCTACCATGGAGGGTATCCGCCCCGAGATCAGCGAAAAGCAGAATACGACCATTGGGGCCCTGGAGCAGGTGTGGGAGTAAGACCTGATGAGAAACTCGTCACCACACCTTTCGGTAATCATCCGCTTGTGGACTGGGGAACCTTTCCTCATAATGACGAGGACAAGGGAGACTGGAAAGTGGCTGATTGGGCAGTCGGCACACTGAATGAAAAACCGAAGGAACCTTTCTTCCTGTCGGTCGGTTTTTTCCTCCCCCATGTTCCATGTTACGCAACGCAGAAATGGTTTGACATCTATCCATTAGAGACATTGCAATTGCCACCCATACAGCCGGACGATCGGGAAGACACACCACTTTTCTCATGGTTTCTGCACTGGCGTTTGCCCGAGCCGAGACTGGCCTGGTTACAGGAAGTCGGGGAATGGGAAGGTTTGGTACGCGCTTATCTGGCAACGATTAGTTTTGTCGACAGTCAGGTAGGCAGGGTGCTTGATGCTCTGGAAGAGAATGGATTTCAGAATAACACAGTCATCGTACTTTGGTCTGATCATGGATGGCATTTGGGAGAAAAAGCGATCACTGGCAAAAATACCCTATGGGATCGTTCAACACGCGTGCCGCTCATTTTTGCAGGGCCTGGAGTGGCAAAATCAAGTCGCTGCTCAAAGCCTGCCGAGTTACTTGATCTCTATCCCACACTATCCGATCTGGCAGGCTTGCCTCAAGCCTCAGGTATGGAGGGACACAGCTTGCTCCCCCAATTGAAGGATGCAAATAGTCCTAGAAAATGGCCCGCAATCACCACTCACAATCATGACAACCATGGCATACGATCCGAGCACTGGAGATATATTCGATACGCGGATGGTTCTGAAGAGCTGTACGACATGCGTAAAGACCCCAACGAATGGGACAATCTGGCTGATGCTCCCCAATTTTCTTCCATCAAAAAAGAACATGCTGTCTTTCTGCCTGAAAGGAACTTGAAGCCTGTCAAAGGAAGTGCCAGTCGGATTTTGGTATATGAGGAAGGGTTTCCGGTTTGGGAGGGGCAAAGGATTCATTCCGGAGATTTAATTCCGGGTAAATAAAGGGGCAACGCCGGGAGGTTGCAGGCGTCAAGTTTGGATGCAAAAGTGCCAGGCAATTAAGCGAGCCAAGGGCTGATCTTTGTATAAGGATGATTTAACGAGGACCGCTGCAAGGAGTTTTTTCGAGGCGCTCGCATCTTTTTCCTGGTAATCCACATCTATTGTATTGCCTCGCCTCCGAGACGCAGTAACGCAATCAGATTGGCGATGTCCTGATGAGAGAGCCCCTTTTCCAGTCCATCTGGCATCAGAGAAAGTTGACCTCCACGCATGGATTCGATGTCTTTTCTCAAAATTGAATGAACGGAGCCATCGGTTTTCTTCATTGTGATGCTATTTCCGGTCTCGTTAGTGATCAGCCCGTAGAGTTCCGTACCATCTGTCAGTTCGCATTGGTAGGCATGATATCCCGGTTGAATGTCTCTACTGGGATCCAGTATGTTAGACAGTAGTTTTTCCGGGCTATGATTAACGACTGTTTTTAGATCGGGCCCCAGCTCTTTTCCCATGCCTCCGAGTTGGTGGCAGGCAGCACAGGTTTGGTTAAAAATGCTTTTTCCTTTTCCTGGGTCGCCTTGAAGTTGGAGAGTTGTTTTATATCGCTCCACAATTTGCGTGCGGTCGGTGTTTCTGGTGAGTGCTTTTTCCGCCAGTTTTCTCACGCGTTTTGACGTATGTCGAAGCAAACGTCCCTGCTGGAGGGCATCCAGAGGCACTTCCTTCCCACTTTCAACGGCTTCGAGCAGCGAAAAAGACCAGGGTTCGCCTGAGAGCAATACCTCCAGTGCTACTTGCCGAATGGAAGGCGATAAAGTGATCCAGGCATTCAATACAACAGAGGATACCGATGCATCACGGGTTGTACCAAGAGCTTCAAGCGCGGCTTTTTGCAGGTTTACTGGTTGCCGAGGATTCAGGCAACTCGCCAGAACCCTCAACGCTTCCGATGAATGTCTAACGTCTCGAGCAAGGAGTTTCGCTGCGGCAACTCGAAGGTCCAGGTCGGCAGACTGGCTTAATACGGATTCACGCGCAAAATCGAAGATGGCAGTGCTGAGGGAGCTTCCTTTCTCTGAGAGGATCGCTGCAAGGCCCTCGTGCTTGCCTGCAATAGCACTGAGGTCAGTCCCCCGACGTGCGGCCATACTGGTGATTTGCAAGGCAGCCTGCATCTGGTCGAGGGTGTATGTGCCTGATGCCGAATAGAACACTGGCTCCAGTAAAGCTGCCAGACTGGAATGAGCATTCACGGCAAGAGCCAGTTCCGCGAGTGAACCATTCAAATCAGCTCGCGTTGAGGCACTGGCAAGCATGACTGATTCAACGAGTGCCGGGAGGTGAGGGGTGCCGGAGCTGAAACAGGCTGCCTTCATGAATGGATCTGAATGATATTGAGTCATCAATTTTCCCAGTGCGGTACCTGCAACCGGGGACTGCCATGCTCCCAAGGTGAATGCGAGCTGAAGACGAACCTTGGCGTCTGGATCGTCTGTGAGTTTGGCGGCGCTAGCTATCACGGAGGGTTCATGTTGGGTTTCGGCGAGGCGCAACGCATTCTCACGAACGCCCGGATGCATATCGTTCAAACTCGAAATGAGCTGCTTTGCCGAAAGTGCTTTAAAATGATTGAGCAACCAAAGAGCATGGACACGTGCCATGGGGTTTTCTGTCGTGCTCAATAAGTGCCTCAAGGGCTTCTTCGAATCTTCATCGCCACGCCACACAAGCAGCATGTGAACTTTGTCACGCAGCCAGCCATTTGATGAGTCGAGGGCAGTGACCAGTTCTTCCGTGTTCAGCTGTGAGAGATCCTGGATTGGGAAAGGGGCTGAATCAACAGGGCTGATGCGATAGATGCGTCCCATGTCCTCACCGATCCGGTAGTGGGGAAGCAGTTCCTCACGACCTGCGTTGGGTAGCCATTCTGGGTGCTCAATCATGTAGCGATACATGTCCACAACCCAGAGCGCACCGTCGGGGCCCGTTCGTGTCATCACCGGACGGCACCAACGGTCCTCACTTGCAAAGAAATCGAGCACACCTTCAGGCGCGTCACGTTCAGCGGAGAAGGATACACCTTCGTCAGTGACAAGATGGTGCTGAACCAGGTTGTGAAAAGGCTCGCAGGTAAAGGCATGCTGCTTACCTGCAGCTTCAGGCCACAGCACATTGTCACGATAAAACATCCCTCCGCACGCAGAGGTGAAATGTCCCGCTTCGTTGAAACTATGAAACCTTTTTTCGGGTACGCTGGCAGGAAATACTTCGGGTCCGAGTGGCGTGACAACCAATTGAGTCGGATTCGGTGCTGCGATATGGGGGTTTCGACGGAGGTAATGATCAGGCAGCACATAATGCCAGAGAGGTCGCATGTTCTGAGTGCCAAACCATCGTCCCCAGTTGTCCCGGTTACGTCCATTTTGTGAAGGACCACTGACGGGTTCAAGCTCTCCCGTGTCAGGACGAAACCTGAAATCACGCGAGCCCACAAGGGTTTCGCCTGCACGACTCCTCAGTTTGGTTCCGATGCCGTAATTACCGTGATGTCCTCCTGATGCACAGTAGACCCAGCCATCCAGTCCCCACCTCAATCCGTTGGCACGCAGTTGCTGGTTTCCAGTGCTCAATCCGCTGACCAGTACTTCACGGCTATCTGCCTTGCCATCCATGTTGGTGTCCCGCAGGAACAGGATCTCCGGTGCGGCGGTGACAATGACCCCGCCGCGCCAGGTGAGGATGCCGGTTGGGAAGCTCAGGCTGTCAGTAAATAAGGATTGTTGGTCATAGATACCATCCCTGTTGAGGTCTTCAAGCATCCGCACACGGCCGCCCTGTTGGCCTTTCCCATCGAGTCCGAGTGGGTAATCTGCCATTTCAATGACCCAGAGGTTTCCCTGGGTGTCCCAGTCGATTGCGACAGGATCCATGGTCAGGGGTTCCCGGGCAACCAGCTCGATTTCATACCCATCGCGGATGTGTATTTTCTTGATCGAAGCTTCGGGTGTCATGGGGTGAGCCACTGGGCCGGTCGCAGTGATCTTGCTGGGGGGAGCCAGCGCGGATGCTTTGTAGTGGGCTTCGATTTCATCTGGTGAAAGAGAACGATCATAGATGGCTATTTCGTCGAGTTTGCCCTCGAAATTGAAAAGGTTGTCATTGCGGCCTCCCAGGAAGAGCGCATCTTCACCTTCTGGAATCGTATGCGAAAATACTCCGTCAATTTCGGGTTGAGTGCGTCCATCGAGATGAACACGGACTTGATCGCCCTCACGCACAAACACGACATGATGCCAGGCCTGAAAGGCCAGTGTGTTGCGTCCCCCCAGAATCTGATTTTGCTTGTTTCCGTTGAAAAGAAACAGTCGCCCTGCGAGATGTGGTTGCTGTGTCCCCCCGATCCCGAGGTGTTCTCCGCTTGCATCTGGATCCCCATCCCGTCCCCGTGAAAAGACATAACCAGTCACCGCCCTACTATCTGCTGGAAGGCCATTCCATAGCCAGAACTCGATGGTGTAATCGTTCCCTAGAGGCAGTTTGGCGTTCAAACGTCCTCCAGCAAAATGTGTGGAGCGATTGATTTGGTGGTATGAAAATGCGTTCTTCGCGGGGGGGATAGGGGCTTGATACCCGATTCTTTCGTCCGCACCTGGCAGGTGAAGTGCTACTCCTTCCTCAAAATGGGCGTTGTAACGACCTGTAATATCGTGAGCTACCGGCATGGACATCTCCTCCAAACGCCAGTAAGCCATTGGATTACTTTTCTGAATGGATTGGGCATAGGGTCCATCCGTTTCTTTCAGAGCACGACGAGGCCGGTCAGACACCTCTTCAAGGAGTTTTAGTAAGGATTCCACGATCCGGGGTTCGGCATTGATTTCCAAACCTGCCGTCCGTGCTGCCCATGTGGTGTAGCCGCCGAGTGCGTGTTGCTCGGGAGGTGGAATGTATCCCTCAGCGCCATTGGCGAGTGATATGTTGAACATGTTTGTCAACGGGCTCTGGCGTTTTAATTTGAGACCGGTGATTGCGAACACTTCATTGGGTATGGCAGTGATGCCTAGATCGCCAATGCGCAGCGCTTGAAGGATTAATTCCGTTTGTTGCCGCTCGTGCAAGTAGATAGATTCTTTCGCGTAAATTTCCGGTTGTGATCGGGGTAGGCGATTTCCCATTTTCTCTACCTCTTGTTCAGCCCAAGCAAGTCGTCCCGGCCCCGGTATACGGTAAGCGAGGCTCAAGCTGTTCTGTGCTATTCTCAAGGGTGCGGTTTCATGCCATTTGATCCCTTTTACAAGCGCAGCTGTCAGATTGGCCATTTCTTCAGCGTATTCGTCATCATTGATATTTTCTCGAGGCACTCCGTAGTCCATCCACATCAAATCACCGCTGGTTCCCTGCGACATGATCGCCACGAAATCAGCACCTGCGTTCATTTGGTTAGCGATGTGTTCTGCAAATCGACCATAATAATCTGCTGACAGAAGAGGAGAGCCGAAATAGTGCATTGAGTAGTTTGCAAATACTGCCAATGGTTCTCCATCCATGGTTTGCAATGCCATCACAGAAAGCTCGGGATCCACGGGGCCGCTCGGGCCTGTTGCATCCGGGTTTTCATGCCCTGGATGCATGTGTGCGCGAACGTTGTTTTGACCAAAGGGGTCGTTGAAGACTTTGTCCGGCCGCCTGATCCATCGACGGTTGAATGTGTGCTTCCAATCCTCCATCTGTGCCCAACCTATGCGGGCAGGTTTGAGTCGATTGACCGCATTTACCATGGACCTCGCAATGCGGTCCGGAAGCATCGCGGCATAGCGAGGATCGACTCGGGAGCCAAGGCATCCCATGGCGGAAGGTGCTGAATGAGTGTGGGTCGCCGAGACCATCATTTGACTCATGGGGGTACCTGTTGCTTTGCTTGCATCACTCTTGGCCCGATCGATGAGAGTGCGAGGGACCATGCAGGAGTCCACCACGCAAAGGATGATTTGTTGCCTGCCATCATCCAATGCAAGGGCCTTTGCGAAAAGCTTGTCCGCGGCTTGGGTTGCTGAACGCTCGGTAAATGATCCGTTGACTCGGACAGGGTATTGGGCTGGGCTGATGTCTACCATGCTGGCACCCGCTTTGAAATCTGCTTGGATCCCTGGAGTAAAAAGCGCAATGAACGCAATGAAACTAAACGTAAGGCATTGGCGGTTGATGAATGGCATATAACGATTCAAGGGGGTATGGGAATGCGCGTCAATAATGGAGGGTGGATTCTTTCGTATGGACTGAATCATGACAGGTTTGAATCGCGCATACCTTAACGAAAATGCATGGCTGAGCCGCACGTGGATCGTTGGTTTTTCAGTCTGAAAAATTCAACCAAGGCACAAGCCTTTTCAGGAGGTTCGGTTCACTCGAAGGTAAGAGTTGCCGATCGCTCTGCGAAAGCCCTATTTCTGGCAAGTTCAGGCATTCATCACCATGGAAATGGCGAATCACAGGCTCATGATTCACGGAGATCTGGTTTCCATTGTTTTCCCTGTTCATTTTCCGTGAAAACGAAAAAACAGATAAAGCAGGGAAAACTATTTTGCCTGCTGCTGCATTGAATATGTTAACGAGAATTTACTTGTCGGGCGTGTCAGGAAACGGTCTGTGACAGGGGAGTAAGTCTGTACGTCAATTTTGTTTTTGTGTGGTTGGAATGTCATGATACGCAGGTATCCACTTCCTGCCTTGATTTCGGGAAGGTCCCAATACCAGTAATCCGCCTGCACCTGGTGCACTGTATTTCCATGCTTGCCTTTACTTGTGAGTAAGTCCTCCCTCGCATGGCCGGACAACACGAGGAAGATATTCTTGTGCTTGTTGACGAATTTCTCCCAGATGGATTTCCCCGAGTTGCCTTGCACTGGATAGTTGTCAGCCAGTGTTCGCTGTCCCTTGCCTCCGGAAAGATAGGCATGCGTGATGACGATGGTTCGGTAATCAGGATGCTGTTCCACGACTTTATTTGCCCATGCAAGAGTTTCATCGCGTGGTTTGAACTCAAGAGTGAGAATGAGAAACTTCATACCGCCCTCTTCGAGATAGAGATAATAATTTTCAGTTTTACCTTCCTTCCGAAAATGGACTGCTTTTTCGGGTCCGAAATGCGCGTCGTACAATGCGTTGTTGGTGAATCGTGAAGGTTTGAAAAATGAACTGAAGCTGCTCGCGCGCGAATGGCTCGTCCTACGGTCTTGTAACGAATACCCCATGTCATGATTCCCTGAACACAAAATGTAGGGAACATGGTCATCAATGGTCGTGAACGCAGTGTCGGCTATTTTCCATTCATCATCATGATCTGTTTGAGTGATATCCCCGACATGTGCGACCATGGAGATATTCAATAATTTCCTGTTCTTTTTAATCCACTCAGTCTGCATGAAAAAACAGGTTCGCTGATCTCCAATCTCCGGCCAGTGTTGCTGCGTCTCCTGATGCCTTACATCTGCATAACCTTGCGTGTCAGGAAGGATGATCAAGGTGAAAAAGTCTGGTTCCCTGGCAGACTCCCCACCTGCGCTGCATGGAGATCCAGTAACAAGGATGCAGTATGTCAGGAAAATGGATCGTTTAATCATCAAGAGTAAATTTAGCTTTTGCATATATTGAAAAAATGATGTGCAGATGATTTAAGACCTTACCCTGTTTATTGTTCGCTCGAGGCCTCAGTTGTAGTCCAAGTTTCTTGGTTGCGTTCGACGGGGTGTTTTTTTCGCTTAGGATGTAGATTGGTAAACTGAACCGCGAGCCATACAGTAGAGTTTCTTTGGGTCTGCTCCCATTTGAATATCTCTAAATGAGTAAATCCCGTGTGTATGCATCTTGAATGTCCGGAAGGGAGTTTCAAATGCAGGCTCAGTCTTCGATTTGGTAGAGTATAAAACAATCCGGAAGCATGGATTGAAGGGACCGATACCCGTTTTCTGTAACCTTTGTGTTGTAAATAATCAACTGACTGAGTTTTTTTAAGGCACCTAAGGCAAGTAAACCGTCATCAGATATACGGGTATCGTGCAGCCATAACTTGGTCAAGGACGACAAAGTGCCAAGCGTTTTGAGCCCTTCGTTCGTGATGTCGGTCTCACCAAGATGAAGCCCTTTTAATTTTTTGAAGGATTTTAAAGTTTCCAGTCCTTTGTCGGTAATGAATGTCTTTCGCAATCCGAGGTATTCGATTGAGGAGAGTGTTTTTAAATGCTTGATCCCTTCGTTGGTGATGTGTGTTTTTCCCATTGGCAGGTGTTTCAAGCGAGTAAGTTGAGCGATGGTCCTCAATCCTTCATCGGTGATCTGAGTTTGATAGAGGTTTAACCATTCAAGCTTTTTCAAATGGGTGAAAAGTTTAATTTCCTTGTCACCGATGGGGGTTTGCTCCAGAGATAAATCTGTCATGCCCCTCTCTCTTGAGATACGTTCAATCCATGCCTCATCAATTTGATCATGACCATTCAAATTGATTTCAATAATCTGGCCAAAGTCCGAAAACACATGTCCGCCTTTACGTTTGATCTCCAGTATGATCGCATCATCGGCCGACCATGAATACGGAAGCTGAGCGAAAAAAGTTATCAGGGCGATAAGTGCAAGCAAGTGGGAGTCCAGCATCTTCCTAATAGACATGATAAGGGCTTTGCACTGGTTTGTTATTCATAATGAATGGAGTGACCTGTTGTACGATCATCAAAATTGGCAGCAATACAATAATCATCAGGAAAACTCTAAAAAAGGTTCTTATGACTACGTGCCATTAAGCTCAGAAATACCAACATTCCAGACT
>Ga0163179_10001537_pt1 | contig 16303 bp, 7 predicted proteins | sample AtlANTMetagenome_FD_109643 | JGI IMG/M metagenome (GOLD analysis project Ga0163179, IMG submission 109643) | Marine eukaryotic phytoplankton communities from the Atlantic Ocean - Atlantic ANT 2 Metagenome | ecosystem: Environmental > Aquatic > Marine > Oceanic | place: North Atlantic Ocean... | reverse complement strand
TTACTGGCTGATCATGTTGATGCGAATGCTGGCAATCGCAGGCTTGATTTTTGCAGTCAGTCGACCGCTCGCCAGCGGCTGGCTGGGAATGGCTGCGGGGGGAGGTGCCGACACGACGATCATTTTGCTTGATCGTTCTGCGAGCACAGAACAACAAGAATTACAAACGGCCCGTTCCAAACGCTCTGTTGCCGTCGAAAAACTCAGCGACTTTTTCCAGACGCTCGGTGGCGCCGGTCAATTAGTGCTAATCGAGAACACTGAAAATGTGGCGATGGTGATCGATGAAACAAACAAGTTAAGCGAACTGCCTCAGACACGTCCTACCTCAACGGCGTGCGATCTTCCAGCAATGCTACAGACCGCCTTGGACTACATCGTCGCCAATAATAGCGGACGCACCGATATCTGGATTTGTTCGGACATGCGTGCTGCAGATTGGAAACGCGACGACGGGCGCTGGGCATCGCTACGGAACGAGTTCCAACAATTAGATGGCACCCGCTTTTATCTGCTCTCCTATCCGGAACAAGCTGATGACAATCTGGCCATTACCGTCACGGATGCGCGCCTAAGGTCCTCGGGAAACGGCGCGACGTTATCGTTGGACATCAAGGTGACGCGTACGGGGCAAGACCGGTCGCTACAACAAATCCCGCTTGAATTTGTAATCAACGATGCCCGCTCGGTCTTGACCATCGAGATGACCGAAAATGAATACCTGCTACAAGGGCACACGATCGAACTTAACAACGCCGGAGACGCCGGTTGGGGACGTGTCGAATTACCGGCAGATGCGAATCCTCGAGACAACGTCTCTTGCTTTGTGTTTTCAACGTTACCAACTCACCGATCGATAATCGTGGCCGAAGACAATGACATTGCGGAAACGATTCGAGTGGCATTAACAGCTCCAGCCAATCCCGACGCTCGCTATGAGGCCGAGATCGTCACTCCTGATCGAGTTGGCGAAATTGATTGGAGTCAATCCTCGATGATCATTTGGCAGGCACCGATTCCGGATGCCAGTGTCGTATCCCAACTCGAAGCATTCGCCAAATCAGGACGACCGGTGATCTTCTTTCCACCGTCACAGCCGACAGACAACAGCGCGTTCGGATTAAGTTGGGGCAGTTGGAAGTCGAATGATGCCAATCAACCAATTCCCATCGCATCCTGGCGCGGCGATAGCGGCTTGTTGCAGCAAACGCTCAGTGGGGAACCTCTCCCCGTGGGCGAACTCAATGTATACCGATATCTGGAATTAGAGGGGGAAGCCAACAGCCTGGCACAACTTGATGGTGGCGGCCGCTTGCTCGCTCAAGCAACCCAAGTCGACGGGCCAGTCTACTTTTGCACAACGTTACCCCGTTCTAGCCACTCAACGCTCGCCCAGGACGGTGTCACCTTCTATGTCATGCTTCAGCGAGCCCTAACGACTGGGGCCGCAACTCAGGGCGCAGCACGCCAGGATGTCGCAGGTAGCGAATCAACGCGAAATCTTGAAGGCTGGCAGTCGCTATTTTTGATCGATCCCGATGTGCTTTCATCACAACAATGGACACAAACGGGCGTCTTCCAGAAGGACGACCGCCTGTTGGCGTTGAATCGACCGGCTACGGAAGATGTCCCGACAACACTTGGCAAAGACCAGATCGCTGATTTGTTCGGCGACATTGAGTATCGTCAGGTGGAGGAACAATTGAGTGACCGGAGTGCCCTGGCCAGTGAAATCTGGCGAGCATTCCTTCTTGCCATGGCCTTCGCGCTTATCTTGGAAGCACTCTTGTGTGTTCCCGAGGCGAAACCTTCGCAGAGTGAATTGATCCAAGGCCGTAAAGCGAAAGAATTTCAATCAGAGTCGGTTACCGTTTAGGCCCACACAGGACCGAAGATTCAAGATGCTCATTCCCTTGGCCAATCTGTCATTTCAATGGACACCGGCAGGTGTTGGGCTTGGAATCGGTCTGGTCGCGATCACCGCGGGACTTTGTTTTTTCTCCTGGAAACGAAGCGGCTTCTCCAAGGGCACCGGCACACTCGAAATAATCCGATTCCTGATTATTGCATTGGTCGCAATTACCCTGAATCAACCTGAATGGCTGGAGAGCTATCAACCGGAGGAACAACCAACGCTCCTGGTGCTGCACGATGTGAGCAAGAGCATGGAGACCCAGGACGTCGTCGACAAAGAACAATCCGCAGCCGCCCCAATCACGCGGCGCGAGTCGATTCAGCCGCTCGTTGACCCGGCCCTGTGGGAAACAGTGGATGAAGAAATGGAAGTGGTGATTGAGCCGTTCTCTTCTGAATTGAACCCCGCGGACGAAGCAACGGACATCCATTCGGCTCTCGTCAACTCGATAGCAAATCACGACAACCTGCGAGGCATCATTTTTGTGTCTGACGGCGATTGGAACTTCGGTGCCGCACCCGTTCAGGCAGCAAGTCAATTGCGACTGAAAAACATCCCCATTTTTGTCGTTCCCAGTGGCAGCCAATCTCAACTTCCGGACATCGAATTAACACGCTTTGATGCGCCGACTTTCGGCGTCGCCAATAAGGGACTGCGTATCCCCTTTGTAATCCGCAGCACGTTGCCACGCGACTACGACGTCACCTTAACGCTCAGTGCCTCCAACGGAGATGAGATCTCCAAGCAAGTACGAGTCCCTGCCATGGATCGATTGGAAGACGCCGTGGTTTGGACACCGGAGGAAGTTGGTGACGTCGAATTAACACTGACCGTTCCCGAACATCCAGATGAATTGGTTACAACCAACAACGTTCGTCAAATGCCGATTGCCATTCGCGAAGAAACGCTCAAAGTCTTACTGATCGAATCCGTACCTCGCTGGGAGTACCGCTACTTCCGTAACGCCTTAGAACGCGATCCCGGCGTCGATGTATCTTGTCTGCTGTTTCATCCTGGTTTGAGCAAAGTTGGCGGAGGTAAAGGTTATCTGCCTTCCTTCCCCGCCACCCTGGAAGAGCTCGCCGAATACGACGTCGTCTTCCTGGGTGACGTTGGCGTCAACGACAGTGAGTTGACACCGGAACAATGTCGCATGATCAAAGGGCTGGTCCAGAGCCAAGCGAGCGGATTGATTTTGATGCCTGGCCTGCGCGGCGGCCATTTGTCGCTACTTGATACCGAACTCGCCGAGTTCTACCCGGTTGTACTCGACCCTTCACAGCCCAAAGGCTGGGGCTCACGAATCCCGGCTCAATTCGAGTTGACCGAAGCGGGTCGCCGTAGCTTGCTCACAAAACTCGAAGACTCAGAAGAAGCCAACGCCAGCATCTGGGAATCACTCCCTGGTTTTCAATGGTATGCTCCGGTAATGCGATCGAAGGCAGGAACCGAAGTACTCGCGTCGCATAAAAGCGAGTCCAACCGATATGGCCGCATCCCACTCATCGTCACCCGCAGTTACGGAACTGGAAAAGTCCTGTTCATGGGTACGGACGGTGCGTGGCGTTGGCGCGAAGGAGTTGAGGACAAGTATCACTATCGTTTTTGGAGCCAAGTTGCTCGTTGGATGGCGTACCAGCGAAACATTGCCAGAGGAGAACGAATGCGACTCTTCTATTCGCCCGACCGTCCCGAGACAAACGATGGAGTGACCTTCAATGCGAATGTCATGAGCGCCACCGGAGCACCGCTTCAATCGGGAACCGTCGTCTTGCAAGTCGTCGATCCCCAAGGCAACACGGAAAGCATTCGTATGACCGCGAACGGCGATGAATGGGGACTCTTTACCGGCTCCTTCACGCCTCAAGAACCTGGGACCTATCAGTTGCAGTTGAACTGCCGCGAGAACGAGTCCACACTGAATGCTCAACTTGTCGTACAAGGCATGCAACGTGAACAGATTGGCCAACCTGCTCGCTATGACATCCTGGAAGAAATTGCGAAAGTAACGCGAGGGCGAATGGTACCACCGGAGAAAGTCGAGGATCTTTTTCAGGAAATCGCGGCAATTCCGGAACCTGAACCGGTTATCCGCCGCCTCCGTATCTGGTGTCATCCTCTATGGGCTGGTTTTCTTGTTTTGCTTTTGGGAATTTTCTGGACAGGGCGTAAGATGGTCGGTGCGATCTAAATCGAGACAATGAGAACGAGGGATCGGCAATCATGCTGGATCGCGACCCGAATCGACAGGAATTGATTCATAGGAATTAAGGCCAAATCATGCAGATGCAAAACCCCAATCACAACCTTGAGATTCCAAGCGGAATGCGTGAGAAGTTGGAAGACTTCCGCCGTCGCGTTTGGATCATCAAATTAGCCGAGGGAGCACTGGCGGCGGCCTTCGGGTTGCTGCTGTCTTACTTGGTGGTCTTTGCGCTGGATCGAATTTGGGATACACCGACAACGCTTCGTTTGACAATTCTGCTGACGGGCGTGTTTGGTCTCGCCGTCTGGTTTCCCATGAAATGGCATCGTTGGGTTTGGCAAACTCGTCAGCTCGAACAGGTCGCGAGATTGTTACGACATCGCTATCCACGACTGGGCGATCAGATGCTCGGGATCGTAGAGCTGGCCAAGAGTGAGACGGAGCAGGAAAGATCGGCAGACCTATGTCGGGCTGCCATGCAACAGGTCGATCAAGAGACACGTAGCCGAGACTTTACAGAAGCAGTTCCCAATCCTCGCCATCGACATTGGGCCTGGGCTGTCGCCTTGCCTCTGATCCTGTTCTTGGCTGCTTTGGTCATTGTCCCTTCCGCGGGAATCAATGCTTTGGCTCGTTGGTTGATGCCATGGTCGAACACCGAACGATATACGTTCGCTCAGCTCGAAGAATTACCGGATGAACTTTACGTTCCACTGGCGGAACCTTTTTCGTTGAAAGCCGCGTTGTCTGAACAAACAGTGTGGTCGCCGGTCACAGGGTCGGCCCGTTACGGAGACCAGGCACCGGTGAATGCGACGCTTTCGGAAGAGGGGCGTTACGATTTTCAGATGGCGCCGCAAAAGCAGGCCGATTCCATGACAATTGCCGTCGGCGACGCTCGTAAACGCGTGCAGGTTCGACCCGAGACACGACCGGAGCTCACTTCACTAAAGGCGACGATCAGGCTGCCGGAGTACTTGGAGCACGAAGAAGAAATGACCCAAGACGTTCGTGGCGGTAGCGTCTCAATCGTACGGGGCAGTGAAGTCGTCTTTGAGGGCACCGCAACTCGCGATCTACAGACCGCGGAACTCGACGGAGAACCCCAGACGATTGTTGGCAACAAGGTCGTCTCGGAACCGTTTGCCGTCGAATCTTCGTTAGAACACCAATTAACATGGCTCGACATCCTTCGTCTGCCCGCCAAGCAACCCTTCCATTTCTCCGTGGTTGCCGAAGATGATGAAGCTCCGACCGTTATCGGTGGCGACTTACCGCGTCAAAAGGTGATGCTCGCCAGCGAGGTTCTATCGTTTTCCATTGAGGCAACAGATGATTTTGGAGTCAAAGAAGTCGGCTTGGAATGGGCAGGCATCGAAGATCCACTCCGTAATCCGAATCCAAATGAGGGCGAAAAGTTATTGTCGGTCGGTGAACCGCAAGCAAAAAGCATGCAAGCCGCCGGCACCTTTTCCATCGAACGCGAAGGTATCGAACCGCAGTCGATCAAGCTGCGTCTTTATGCGACCGATTATCTTCCGGATCGAGGACGCTCCTATTCTCCAACGTATATCGTTCACGTGCTGAGCCCAGAAGAACATGCAATCTGGCTGACTCAACAGCTACGAAAATGGTTTAGCCAATCGCAAGACGTCTACGAGCGAGAACAGCAGCTTCATGAAATGAACCGAACGTTACGTCAACTGACGACGGAAGACATTGATCAACCCGAAAACCGACGTCGCATCGAGGCTCAGGCGACCGCTGAGCGAAACAACGCGAGTCGCCTGGCAGCGTTGAACTCAGCAGGAAAACAATTGATCACCGAGGCCATGAAAAACGATCAATTCAACGTCGAGACCCTTGAGAATTGGGCCGACATGTTGAACTCATTGCAGGAAATCGCCGGACAACGCATGCCGTCGGTCGCCGATCTTTTGAAGCAAGCCGCGACAGCACCGGGAGATGCACAACAGTCACCGCCCGCGGACCCGAGTGATTCTCAGGCTTCCCCCCCAAAACCCAATGGCCCTCAAGTCGGCAAAAATCGAGATGGTCGTACGGGGGCCGGAGAGTCGGATAAATCAGACAAGCCAGACGACAACAAGCCGCCGATCCCGAGTATCAGTGACGTCGAATCCGGTTTCAATGAACTCAACGAGGACGAGAGCAAGCCTAAAGATGGAGATGAAGAGGAAGAAAGTCAGGCGGCCAGCCCGGGCAGACTTTCATTACCAGGCACCGTGATTCAAGGCGGTGGAGCCGACCAAGAGTCGGAATCGAAAACACCGCCGGCTCAACAGAAGGTCGAGGAAGCAGTCGCTGCCCAGGAAGACCTCTTGGAAGAATTCGCCAAGGTTGCCGAGCAACTCCAAGAAATCCTGGGGAACCTTGAAGGCAGCACTTTTGTAAAACGGCTGAAGGCCGCTTCGCGACGTCAGCTCGAAGTCGCTGCGGATCTCAACAAATCCTTGGGCAACAGCTTCGGCGTTAATGCTCAACAGGTTGAAGATACGATACGCGAAGAAGCCCAGGACATTATGGAGCGGGAAGTCGCTCAAAGCGAAAACGTCCTTTTGATTCAAGAAGACCTCGAAGCTTATTTCAATCGTGTTCAACAGGGCAAGTACAAGATCGTCGTCTCCGAAATGCAAGACAGCGACGTGGTCAACGAACTCGCAATGCTGGCCGATACTGTGCGGATTAACTTGAACGGTCAGTCGATCGCCCAAGCCGAATATTGGGCCGATGTCCTTGACCGATGGGCCGAACAACTCGTCGGCCCTGGCTGACAGAGCGGCGGCTCGTTACCGGGCTCCAAAGGCGGCAGTTTGCCACCATCGATTATTTTGGAAGTGATGAAAATCCTGGAACGTGAAATCAGCTTGCGTGACGAAACGCGAGCCGAGGAGCAAACTAGACAGGCGTTGAGCGCCGAAGACTACCGTAAACGAGTTGATCCCTTGACGGAGACTCAAGCTGAGCTTTCGGGTCGTGTGAAAAAGATCATCACCGATCTATTGGCCTTGCCGGACGGGGCTGAATCTTTCCAGCAGGAGTTGGCTTTAATGAGTCGAGTCGCAGAGGTGATGGACGAGGCAACTGGATTACTCGCTCAACCTGAAACAGGACCCGAAACAATCGCGGCTGAAACCGAGGCAATCGAATTGCTGCTGATGGCAAAACGCATGAAACCAAAAGGCGGCGGCAGTGCAGGTTCTGCTCCCGGCGGCGGAAGCACCGGAACAACCGACCAATCTGCGCTCGCCCTGTTGGGATCTGGTTCAGAAGAAAACGCCGGCGATCCTGAACGAGAAGTGACGCAATCCACGGGCACGACCGGCTCCGAGTTACCGGCGGAATTCCGCGATGGATTGGACACTTACTTCGGTGCTTTAGAAGCGAGTCAGAGTGAATGACCGTGGTGAATCGCACAAAACGACAGCCTTCGGACTCGCAAGGCCTCCGCTTCGGATTCCTGGGGGTATCGATTTGCATAACAGCCTGTATCTGGATGCAGTTAAGCTCTGTCGGATCTGCGCAACCGCCTTCGATTCGCTACGGGGATCGCACCTCACCAGAGGTGAAGATGATTTACGATCGCGGGCTCAAATATCTCAACGCCGCACAACAAGCCGATGGCTCATGGGCTGGCGGTCAAAAGGGCGGGGGAGTTACCGGACTGTGCTTGATGGCCTTTTTGGCTTCGGGCGAAGATCCTAATTTTGGCCAATACGGATTGAATGTACGCAAGGCGATCCGAAATATCATCAACAGTCAAAACTCAAAAACGGGTTATATCCCGAACAGCATGTACCATCATGGGTTTGCCATGCTGGCGTTGTCCGAAGCCTATGGAGCGGTTGATGAAACGCTTTTATGGGACGACAATTCGCGTGATAACCGGACGATCGGTGAGGCGCTCGAACTAGCTGTCCGTTGCGCAGTCACGGCACAGAAGAATAATCGCCAAGACGGCTGGCGTTATTCTCCCACTTCCACGGATGCTGATACCTCCGTATCCGGAGCAGTCCTGATGGGCCTGTTAGCGGCACGCAATGCCGGCATCGAAGTCCCCAATTCCTCGATCGATCGCGCACTTTTGTACTTCCGTGGCAGCACCTCCGAAACGGGCATGGTGGCCTACACCGGCGGTATCGGCGGATTTGGCGAATCGATGAATCGCTCGGCAATCGGCACTCTCGTCATGGCTGTGGGCAAGCGAAAAGATTGGCCACAGTTCACCGCCACCACGGAACACATCGTGACACGGTTGGATCATCAGGAAACGGGCCATCCGTTCTATTTCCGCTACTACATGGCCCAGGCACTTTTCCAGGCTGATTTCGACGCTTGGACCAGCTGGAAACGCGAAAACACGATCATTCTTCGGGGCATGCAGGCAAATGACGGCAGCTTCAACAGCGGTTATGGAACAGCGTATGGAACGGCCATGTCTTTGTTGTCGTTAGCCCTGGAATTTCGTTTTCTGCCGATCTATGAACGTTGATGCACAAATCTTCGGAACCCTCCCTATGAAACCAAGACTCCACGCGATGAAACTCATGACGACCCTGCTGGTCTGTTGTTTTTCGTTGCATGGTCTTGAGTGTGCAGGGGCTGGCCCAGAGGAGTTACCGCAACTGCAGTGGGCCAATGGGGATCAACTCGCCGGACAGCTGTTATCAGCGGACGATCGTTTTCTCGAATGGAAGGCACCTATCTTCGAACAACCGTTCGTGATTGACCTGAACACCATTCAATCACTCACCTTTCCCGTAACGGAAAAGCAAGGCAAGACGGATCAACCTTTTCGGATCTTCACACGTTCGGGCGACGTCCTGAACGGCGATTTTGTGACCATCAGTGATGGCAATATCACGTTCAAAACAGAGCGTCATGGCGAGATCGTACTCGACCGTGACGAGGTGCGATCGTTTCGTCGTTTGAATGATCCCGCACTCATCTTCGACGGTCCCTCCGGAGTGGAAGAATGGTCGACCATTAGCCGAGCTCGCAGTGCGACTGACTGGAAGCAACTTCCGCAGGGAGGGCTGACAACACAGGTCGTGAGCGCCGAGTTATATCGTGATCTGGCGTTGCCTGCACTGACCGAAATCGAAATCACGCTGAGTTGGACGGCAAAGCCCGGCTTCCTGCTGACCTTTGTAGAACCAAACGCTCGACGAGTTCCCAAACATACCGTCAAACTCGAAACGTGGGATGATGAACTCGTCATGCAAGCGTTGGCGAGTACCGGCGATTTTGGTCCTGTCCTGACACTGCCAGGCGACCAGAAACGAATCCAACTTCGCCTACTTTGGAATCAGCTGGAAAAGGAGTTATCCGCCTATTCTCGGTCGGGTGAAATCATCGCAAAACTGAAGGCGGACCAAGGTGACGGTCGCAAACTCACCTGTCTTTACCTGAAGAACAAAGGCTCCGATCTGACGCTGGAAAGTTTGCGAGTCCGCAGCTGGAATGGAACCGCCTTGTCAGCACTGGCCGAGGGTCGCAGCCACGTCCACCGACTGGACGGAACCTTCGTCTATGGCGACGTGCAGGAGCTCGTCGACAGGGACATGGTCATCCGTGATGACTCGGATGAGACACGAGTACCCTTGGATGACGTTTCCGGAGTGGATTTCGGTCTCGGTGAGGGCAACAAATCCATTCCACAAGCACTGCGAGCCAGCTTCATTGACGGAACGACCATCGGAGGTCAATTACAATCGATTAATGACGGTCAACTAACACTCGTCACGCCCTATGCCGCTCAACCCCTGACAACGAATCTCAATGGCATCTTCTTTGTCGAGATCAAACAGGACGGCGTCGTCACCGACAGTAAACCGGCCGATGTCTTGGAATATCGTGGCGCTCGTTTGCAGGGTCAACTCGCGCCTGTAGGTAGTGAGGGCCTCCTTGGCTGGAAACCTGTGGGAAGCACCAACGCGAGTCCTCTGGTCTCAAGTGATCCGGCTCGAGTGATACGCAAACTCGATGAAGACGGACCGAAAAAGACATATAACGGTGACATGATTTATCTCCGCAACGGTGATGTCATTCCCTGTCGTATCGAGACGATTGACGATCAGCACGTTGAACTCAACTCCATCTTCGCCGGCCACGGAAAAATATCTCGATCCGAAGTCAAAGCCATCGACTTCGGATCCTCCGGCGAAAACGCGCTCTTGCAATTCGATCACCCAACTTGGGTCCTTAACAATGAGAATGAAGGGGCCATTGAGCGTGAGGGGGACCGAGCAACCTTCAACGAGTCGGGAACGATCGGACACGAGAACGCGTTCGTCGGAAACACGATGACGTTCGATCTGACCTGGACTGCGGACGAACCAGTCAGTCTTGGCGTGGGCGTCCGTTCTCGCGAAGCCAATCAATTGGGTAGCTCAAGCGTCCGATTATATTTCATTGGCGATCAGATCCACGTCCGCGGCTTGGAGCGGGAACGTGGATTCGTCTACCGTCATCGGCTTACCGACCGATCGGCGAGAATTGAAATGTCCTTGCAGTCCAACCGTTTTCGCATGTTCATTAATGGTGACAATGCACTGGACCAGGTCCTTCGCTCCCAGCGAGAGGATGGACAGGGCCTTGTCTTTGCCACCAAACGCGAGCGACCCAACAAAGCGCCAAAAGAGTTGCTAACCATCTCGAATCTGCGAGCGGGCAACGTCCGCCGCGAACTGGGCACCGTCTCGATTGACGAAAACGACAAGGCCCAACTGCTTACAATTCCACGAAGTCGACGAACAAATCCCTCGAAGCATGTACTCGTCGCCCAGAATGGAGATGTATTGCGAGGTCAGCTCGTGAGCATCACACCGGATGAAATCTATTTTCGATCACGTTTTGATGAGATGACTTTTGCACGGGAACGGGTTGCAACCGTGATCTGGCTCGATTCACCTGCCGACGACAAGGCAGCGAATGTGAATGCTGATCGCGTTGAACCAGGCGTTTCATTGCGGCATCCGATGCAGGCTGTTTTGCTAGGCGACATCACCTTCAGCTTTTCTGCAGATCAGATGAACGAGACAGAGATCATTGGTAAACATCCCTACCTGGGTGATTGTCGACTCCCGATCAACGAAGTGAGTGAAATTCGCATTGGCGCACAGCAAATATCTGCGCAATCGCTTCCGTTTTCGGACTGGGTTCTGACGCGCGCACCCGAGCCGGCTTTTGCTGCCAACAGCGGCAACCCGAACGCGCCGCAGGGATTCGGTGTCGACTCACCGCTGGTTGGTACTCGCGTCGCAAACTTTCAAGCCAAGTTGAATAATGGCAAGGTGTTTCAATTGAGCGACCATGCTGGCAAGGTAGTCGTGCTCGATTTTTGGGCAACCTGGTGCGGACCTTGTATTCGAGCCATGCCGGAAATCATGGACGCCGTCGCTCAATTCCCAAAAGATCAAGTAACCCTGATCGGCGTGAACCAACAAGAAACCAATCAGACCGTCTCCGACTTCCTCACCGCTCGTGAGTGGGACCTGCTCGTGGCCTTCGATCCAGAGGGCGAGATCAGTAAACGTTTTCGGGTCGAAGCAATTCCACAAACCGTAATCATTGGTCCCACCGGCAACATTGAGCGATTGCATATTGGTGCACATAACAAGTTGGGCGAGCAGCTGATTAGGGCAATCGAGCAACTGATTGCGGACGAAGATTCAGGAGATGCCGGTGCCGAAGACTGAGACGATTGAGGCAGGTCGCGTTGAGTTGGGAAACCAAGATCCCGATCTCTGATTTCACGACGCAACTCGACAATGACACGAGTTTTTCCGCGTCAAAGGAATCCCAACGCAAGTTCGACATCGAAGCCTCCCTTCCGCAATTCCTGCTGAGAACTGGGCTGGATTCCAAAAGTCGCTCGCTGAACCGTTCTTCAAAGGGGTGAGCATTCGAAAAAACCTCTGGTTTACCCACCTTTTGCTCGGTTATGATAGAGGCGTTGGAGAGGTCACCAGCAGAGCATGCCTTCAGAAATTTTGAGCGATCTACGTCTGTGAAACGTCCAAGAAGCTGATCCGAAAAGGAACATTCAATGCTTTCTATATGGGGCAACTCCAGTCGATCCTGCAGTGGTGTTTCGCGTCGAGCCATGCTTCAAGCTTCAGGAGCAGGCTTGTTCGGTCTGACGCTTCCCAAATTGATGGTCGCAGAAGAGCAAGGCCTAACCGCAACTGCTCGGGCAAAGTCGGTCATCTTCATGTTCTTGTTCGGGGGCCCCAGCCAATACGAAACGTTTGACATGAAGCCGGAGGCGAGTAGCGATATTCGCGGGCCCTACAAGCCGATCGGCAGCCGTACTCCCGACCTTCGCATTTGCGAACACCTTCCGCGGTTGGCAGATACATCGGACAAATACTGTGTGATTCGGTCGATGTCACACGACTTCAACGACCACAGTGGTGGCGGCCATTACGTACAGACCGGCCATCGTTGGCACGTTCCAATTGGCGGAGGTTTCAGCGCGACTCCTAAAGACTGGCCCTCGATGGGATCCGTCGTCGAGAGAGTGGCTCAGGAGCAGTTTGGTTTGGCCTCTGCACTGCCGAACTACATGGTCGTGCCAAACCGCTTGGGAAGGCTTCAGGAACAAGGTCAGTATGTGCGACCAGGTGAATACGCGGGTTGGCTCGGAAAATCCTACAACCCATTAACCACCAAGATCGATAAGCGAAATAACGACGACAATCCTTACTGGCGAAACTGCACGGATGCCGAACTGGCTTTCGGGTTCGAAGGGCTCGACACGGACACGGGGATTAATCTCCAGCGCATGAAGAATCGATCATCGCTGTTACAGCAGTTTGATCAGCAACGGCAGCTTCTGGATTCGGATGATGCACGTCAAATCGATGCCCTGCGAACTCGGGCACTGGGGCTTGCAACTTCGAATCGAACTCGCGAAGCACTCGACATCTCGCGGGAGAGCGCTTCCTTGCGCGATCTTTATGGACGACATCTGTTTGGTCAATCGACTCTGCTCGCTCGACGCTTGGTTGAGGCAGGAGTGCGTTACGTGACGGTTCATTACGATGCCTGTGACGGATACAGCTGGGACTCGCACGTTCACAGCAATGACGTCAAGGACCATCTGCTACCAACGCTGGATCAGGCCCTCGCGGCCCTGCTGACGGATCTAGACGAGCGTGGTCTCTTGGACGAAACACTTGTCGTCTGTCTTGGGGAGATGGGTCGCACGGCCAAACCGACACCCAACTGGGGACGAGGTCATTGGAGCACGTTGTTCCCCGCCGTCATCGCGGGTGCAGGAGTTCAGGGCGGAATCGTATACGGCAGCTCTGACAAAGATGGTCAGTATCCCACCGAACACAAGACTTCTCCGGAAGACCTGGCAGCGACTATCTATCACGCGATGGGAATCGATCCAAAGATGATGATCGAGATGTCGGACGGGAGACCGATTCCGCTCGTCGGTGAAGGCGAACCGATTCGGGAGATTTTCGGATAGCAATGAAGGGTTTAATTGTTCTTCCGTGCTGGCTAGTTCTACTCACTGGATTTTTTCAAGGTTCGGTTGATGCCGACGATCTAACCTTTGAGCAACATGTTCGTCCTATCCTGAAGGCTCAATGTTTTCACTGTCACGGTGAAGAGGAAGAACTTCATGGCGGTCTGGACCTGCGACTGGTGCGGCTGATGGTCACCGGCGGAGACTCGGGCGAGGCGATCATTCCAGGCGACGCTGAATCCAGTTTACTGTGGCAGCGTGTCGTGACTGACGAAATGCCAGAAGGTTCAAAGAAGCTGTCAGCGGAACAAAAAGCGACGCTGCGAAAGTGGATCGAATCTGGTGCGCGCACCGCTCGTCCTGAGCCATCGGACGTTCGTGACGCGAGATTCACTCAGGAAGAGCTGGCCCATTGGGCTTTCCAGCCCGTGAAGCAACCAGCGCTACCTCCGGCCACCGAACTTCCCCATGAAACAGCGCTCGATCTGTTCATCGCCGAAAGGCTTCAGGGGAATGGTCTGTCGTTTTCACCGAAAGCTGATCGGCAAACGCTGATCCGTCGACTCAGTTTTTCGCTGTTGGGTTTACCACCTTCACCGGAAGAAGTCGCCCAATTCGTCAACGATGAAGCACCGGATGCCTACGAACGCCTTGTCGACCGTCTCTTGGCTTCACCTCAGTTTGGTGTTCGTTGGGGTCGTCATTGGCTGGATGTTGCTGGCTACGCCGAGTCCAATGGCGATCAACCCTCAGATGGTGACCGCCCGCACGCTTGGCGTTACCGGGATTATGTTGTCGATGCGTTTAACGCGAGTCGACCTGTCGATCGTTTTTACACCGAACAACTCGCTGGCGATGAGCTGATTAAGACCGAGCTGGACATCCATAAAGCAGAGCATTTGGAGATGCTAACCGCGACCGGATTTTTGCGGATGTCTCCCGATCGAACACAGACAACCAACACGCTGGAAGAACGAACGTTAGCTGTCGCTGAATCACTTAAGGTCGTAAGTTCTGCAATGATCGGCATGACGGTGGGCTGCGCTCAATGCCACGACCACAAGTACGACCCGATTGGAATCGACGACTACTATCGTTTTCGGGCGATCTTCGACCCGGTATTCCCGATGGAAAAGTGGGCGACTCCGGCATCTCGCGTCGTCGATTTCACGACAACGGAGGTACTCGAAGAAGAGGCACGCATCGAGGCTGAAGCCAAAGCGATCGCCGACGACATTCAACGACGCCGAACCGCTCACGGACAGAAAATCCAGGACCAAAAACTAACCGATGTTCCTGACGATGACCGGGAAGCGACACGAACGGCTGTCCTCACCGAGTCGACAAAGCGGAACGACGAACAAATCCGGTTGCTCAAAAAATACCCGATGGTCAAACCTGTCAGTACCATTTCAGGCGGTCTGTTGATTGAGTATGACATGGCAGCCCATCGCCGCTTCGAAAAAGAGATGGAGAAGGTTGCCGCGGTCCGAGCTCAAAAACCTGCTCGTCGAATTGTGATGGTCACGCAAGAGCAGGCTAAGGTTGTTCCGGTTAGTCACGTACTCTTCCGTGGTAATCCCGAGAGCAAGGGGGAGGAGGTATCCCCCGACGAAGTGATGGTGTTCCGCCAGAACCGTGACATCACCTTCGCCAACAAACAAGCCTTGGCCGGCACAACCGGTCGCCGTCTGACATACGCTCAACAGTTAACCGATGGCACTCATCCACTCACAGCCAGAGTTTATGTCAATCGAATCTGGATGCACCATATGGGCCAGGGCATCGTAACGACGCCTGGCGACTTCGGACTAGGCGGCGCCGCACCAACGCATCCTGAACTACTCGACTGGTTAGCTGATGATTTTGTCAAACACGGCTGGGATCCTAAGCGCTTACACCGCCAGATTCTACTGTCATACACCTTTCAACAAAGCTCGACGCGAACCAACGAACTCGACGCGATCGACCCGGAAAACAAGCTTTATGGACGGATGAGTCTGCGACGACTGGAGGCGGAAGCAATTCGCGACTCGATCCTCGCATCGGTGGATCAATTGAGCCATGATCTGGGAGGCCCGAGCATTCCGGTCGTCGAAGCACCCGACGGCAAAGTCGTAATCGGCAAGGCTCAGGTTCGCGACGGCCTCAAAACCGGTGTGAGCGACGGCAATGACGGGGCCACTCGGCGCAGCATCTATATTCAAATCCAAAGACGCCTGCCCTTGAACATGCTGGCAACCTTTGACCAACCCGTGATGAATCCGAACTGCGAGATCCGAAGCCCGTCCACCGTCGCAACACAGTCGCTTTGGTTTCTCAATGACGACCACATCATCAGCTATTCGCTGTTATTGGCCGAACGACTAGACCCGACTCTTGACGACGAATCGAAACTCGATGCCTTGTTCCGACGCCTCTTCTCGCAACCGCCGAATCCGGACGAGAAGGCTGCCTGCCTCGAACTATTGGCACAGCAACGACTCAATCTCAAATCGGAGAATGACGACTCGGAGGAATTGGAGCGAAAAACCTGGGGCTCTCTGTGCCAGATGTTGTTTGCCTCCAATCGTTTCTTGTACGTCGATTAGGTTGATACCCAACATAGATGAAATGGATCGGAAACTGATATGAGCGAAGCACTGTGTTCCCGCAGACATATGCTCCATTCGTCGGCGAT
>Ga0163179_10001534_pt1 | contig 16328 bp, 8 predicted proteins | sample AtlANTMetagenome_FD_109643 | JGI IMG/M metagenome (GOLD analysis project Ga0163179, IMG submission 109643) | Marine eukaryotic phytoplankton communities from the Atlantic Ocean - Atlantic ANT 2 Metagenome | ecosystem: Environmental > Aquatic > Marine > Oceanic | place: North Atlantic Ocean... | reverse complement strand
GGACTGGGGAAGGATGATCTTTGGGAAATGGCGGAGCAGCTTGGCTCGGACGTTCCATTTTTCCTGAGGAATGCGGCGTGCTGGTGCCGCGGCAGGGGCGAGATTCTTGAGGAAACATCCGTAGAGGAGTTGGAAGTGCTCCTTCTCAAGCCAGCCTTTGGGGTGGATACCGTCGATGCCTACCAGCGGTGGGAGGGATCGACTGAACTCCCCTGTGTGCGCTACGGGGAGCAGGATATTGATGGACTGGGGATGGTCAACGATCTTGAGCGGCCGGCCTTTGCCAAGTTTCCGTTTCTGGCCGAACTGAAAATGTGGTTGCTCGAGCAGTTCGAAGTAAGGGCGGCACTGATGAGCGGTTCGGGCTCCACTGTTTTTGCGGTCCTGGAAGAAGGAGCACCTGGAGAGGCACTGGCGGCACGGGCCCTGAAGGAGATGGACCCGAAACTCTGGTGGTGGGCCGGGAGGACTTCGCCGGTTATTCCTGGCTGACCAGGGCATAAAGGGTGGTGCCGGGAGGAATCTCCTGGAGATCTGCGGTAGCAGGTCGCAGGCCGGTCTCCTCATCATGGAGGAAGAGAATGACAGCGTCATCGCCATGGGCCTCGTGGAAGTGCTCAAGGGTAAAGACCTCGGTGAGGAGGGTCTTCTTGATGATTCCTTCCCGCGCCGCAAGGTTCTGGAGCTTCTGGAAGGTGGGTTTCTCGCTGAAGCAGATACGCCCCCGGCGATGGGCGGCGACCGCGGTGGACGGGTGATGGTCCTTGTCGGCGGGTGCAACTTGCCAGACGTTGGCCTTGCCGAAGATATGGGAGAATTCCTGGGTTGCCAGGGAATTGACCTCGTCATTTGGGGTGCCGGCGATGAGGTGGCGGATACCGGGGAATTCAAGGTTTTCCTCGGCATGCTCAGAGAGAATGTTTGCCCGGATGGCATGAAGTCCGTCCATGCGTGCGGAAGCGACCTTGCCGTAGCGGGTATCAAGGAGCATGACGGAGTAGCCGTCCTCGTGCAGGGCGGATGCGATCTTACGTGTCCAGGTATCAGCCCCGGCAAAGAGGATTCCGTCTGCACTCCTGCTGGCGATACCAAGAGAGAGCGCAAAGGGCCTGGCGATAAGGCCATACAGGAGAACAGTGCCCATGATGATGAGGAAGACAGCGGGAACCATCTGCTGAGCCTGCTGGGCAACAGCGGTATCGATGATGCCCTCGTGAGCAGCGTGATCGAATTCAATTGCGAATACAGATGTGACGGCTGCGGCAACGATCCCGCGTGGTGCGAGGGCTGCGAGAAAAGCACGTTCACGGTTGTCGATGTTACGGGAGCCGAGACAGGACAGATAGATGGAGGCGGGACGGACGATGAGGACCAGTGCTCCGAGAAAGGCCAGGCTGGGGAGGGCGATGGCGGAAAGGTCAGCGGGATCGATCCGGCCAGAGAGGAGGATGAAAAGGAGGGAAATAATGAGCACGCGGAGGTTTTCCTTGAACTCAAGAATGTTGCGGACCGAGACCGATTTCTGATTGGCAAGGGCTATTCCAAGGACCGTTACGGTCAAGAGGCCGGATTCTTCCTGGATGGCATTTGAGACGGCGAAGGCAACTGCCACGACCGCTAGAAGGAAGACGCTTTCGAGAAACTCCGGGATGTAGTGTCGCTTGAGGAGGAATTCGATGATCCTGGCGAGGAGGATCGCGAGGACGACTCCGACCAGCAGGGTTTTCAGCAGGGCGAGGGCGACCGCTCCACCGGCAGCCTGCAGTTCCCCGGCGACGGCGACCTGGAAAACGAGGACTGCCAGAATGGCCCCGATAGGATCGACCACAATCCCCTCCCATTTCACGATGGAGGAGATTTTGCGGGTAGGCTTAATCACACGCAGGAGGGGCCCGACCACGGTAGGCCCAGTGACTACCAGGATGGCCCCAAGAAGGGCCGCTACCCGCCAGTTCCACTGGAAGATCCAGGCCGCACTGATACTGGTGAGAGCAAAAGCGATGGCGACTCCGAGGGAGCATAGTCGCAGGACAGGAGCTCCGGCCTGACGGAGTTCCGAGAATTTCAAGGTAAGCCCTCCCTCGAACAGAATGATTGCGACAAATAGACCGACGATGGCAAGGAGGGTGTCTGTTTCTCCTCCCAGGTAATCGTCAATCTGGGCGCCCGTGGTGATGGAAAGGCCGAAACCGAAGGCGAGGAGGATCAGGATGGATGGAATCCTGATCCGCCAGGCGAGCCATTGCGCGAGGATACCGAGGGCAAGGACAAGAGCGAGGTAGGCAATGGGTGGCATGGCTGAATTCTGACTGGCCTGACCGTTCCGGAACATTTCTAAACTCAGTTCCCTCAAAGAAATCCTGCTGATCCGGACCTGAGGGGATGATTCTACCTGATTTCTGGCAGTTCGTGGTTTTCATGGGCAGCGAGAGAGGGCACCAATGGGTAGTGCGAAACCGATTCTACCAGGACTTTGATACCGAGAGACTCTCCGGGGACAGGCCAGCGGAAGGGGATTTCCGCAGTCCTTTCCAGGTGGATCGCGATCGGGTTCTTCATACGCCTGCTTTCCGCCGGCTTCAGAACAAGACCCAGGTCTTCTGGAGTGGGGAGTATGACTTCTACCGTACCCGGTTGACCCATTCGCTTGAGGTCGCCCAGATTGGTCGTTCCATCTGTTCCTGGTTGCTGGCCTCGACCGAGGGATTTTCCCCGGAGCACACCATCGACGGAGATCTGGTCGAGGCGATATGCCTCTCCCATGACCTCGGGCACCCGCCCTTTGGCCACGCGGGGGAAAGGTCCCTCAACCACTTCATGGCTCCTTACGGGGGATTCGAGGGAAATGCGCAGACCCTGCGTCTTATTACCGAGAGGATTTTTTCGCAGCGCCGGACGGGAATGGATCCCTCAAGGGCTTTCCTCGACGGTATCCTGAAATACAAATCGGGCTGGGGTGAACTCAGGTCCGCTGAGGGACGGGAACCAGACAATCACTTCATCTACGATGAACAGGAGCATTACGTCCGGTGGACGCTGGGCGGGCAGGATTTCCCTGAGGAGCTTCATGCCGGTAAGACGCGAGATAGCTTCAAGTCGGTGGAGTGCCAGGTGATGGACTGGGCCGATGACACGGCCTATTCGCTTAATGATCTGGCGGATAGCGTGCGAGCGGGGTTCCTGGCAGAGGATTCAGTGAGGAACTGGGCGGAGAAGCGGGAGGTGGAGACCGGGGAGCAGAGCCCGCTGGGGGATCTCATCCGGGCGATCAACCGGGGCCGGATCGATTCCTTTGTCGGTCACCGGATCGGACTTTACGTCAAGGCCGCGAGGGTGGAGGAAGAGAGTAATTTCCTGAGTGGGGAGAGTAATCGTTATCGTTATCGGATTACAGTGGATGAGGCCACGCAGGCAGAGAGTGAAATTTTCAAACGACTGGCCTTTGAGGTGGTCTTTCTCTCGACCCAGCTCAAGCAGTTGGAGCACAAGGGGAGCCTCATGCTGCGTAGGCTCTGGGAGCTCTTTCACCGTCGCTACGTGGAAGGAAAGTCCATCGATGGCCAGTTCTTCCAGTTGCTCCCTGCCGAGCAGGCGAATGAAATTGAAGGGATGGAGGCCCCGGGAGAGCGGGCGCGCCTGGTCTGTGATTTCCTGGCCGGGATGACCGATGGCTATGCGGTGCGCATGTACCAGAGACTGTTCTCACCAGGATTCGGCTCTATCGGTGATCTGGTGGGCTGACTGGCCAGAAAGGAGAACGCCCCGGCTCCAGAGAGCACGGGGCGTTCAAGATAGCTTTTGCTAAAAAGCTTTGGAGGCAGGAGCCAGTTACTTGGCTTCCTTCCACACTTTACAGACGAAGCGCTTGGCCGTCTTTCCGAGGGCCTTGACCACGTCGTCCTTGCTGATGCCGCCTTTCTCAGCCATCACGATGATGGACTGGGTCTTGGGGGCCTTACCGGCTTTAATCTCGACAGTCTTGACGCCTGTGAGTTTTTTGAGCGACGAACTGACGCTCTTTTTACATCCGGCTCAAGTGACACCCGTGAAGGTGGCCTCGTATTTGACGTCTGCACCATAGGCGACGCCCAACAGCATAACCGCCAGGAAGGCGATAAGGTGGTGTACTTTCATTGTTCTAGAACAGATGGGGTTGGCCATCCGCGCGGAATAATACGCGTGGGAAAATAAATCTCAATAGCATCTTAGTATTCTCTCTATTTGTCCTGAAATCATTTAAGTAACTTATTTTAAATGGATTGCAGGTTATCAGGTCCGAAAATAAACGAGATGGCCCGCCGATTCCCGGGCTTCCCGGAGCAAAACGGGATAACGGGTTACCGGTAGGACCGGAGCCAGGCGGAGAGATCGGCGATATCCTGGGCAGTGAGGCCGAGGGTGACGGGATCATACATGAGTGACCGCTTGAAGTCCCTCCGCCTCTCGATCCGCTCTCTTGGGATGAGTTGGGTGAGGCCGCCGGCGGACTGAATCACGACCGGAGGTGAGTCGCTTCGCCCGAGGTCGCTGTTGTTGAAGGCGACCCCGTGGATGAGACTCCCATCCTTGAGGATAATTTCGGTGCCATTGTAGCCGTGGGCGATCTCGGCGGAGGGGTTGGCGATAGCACGGACGATGACTTCCTGATCCTGGTTGCGAGCCCATCCCCTGAGGTTGGGCCCGTAGTCATTCCCCTGTCCATCGATCTGATGACAGAGGATACAACGGGCGGCAGTGGTCCGCCCCCGGGATGGGTTCCCCTTGAGTTTCAGGATCTCCTCCACCTCGGGAGCAGGCCCCGGGGGTGGTGGGACGGGGGCAGCCACGAGGGTGATGGATTCCGGATCGTAGATACCCCGTTCCTTGAGTCCTTTGGCGAGGTCGTGCCTGGCCCATTCGCCGGCAGCATTGCGCAGGAGCCAGGCGGTGGCCTCTCCCTTGACCGGAGATCCCTCGGAGGCGAGCTCAAGCATTACCCGGGAGGCTCGTTCGTCATCGATAAAGGCAATGGACTCTACTGCAAATTTCCGCTGGTCGAGAGAGAGGGAGAGATCGGTGGCACGGGTCTTGAGGTGATCGAGAGAGGCGGCTCCCCACAGGCGCCAGGTCAGGCGAGCGAAGCTCTCCGTCCAGGCAGCAGGCGGACCCGGTTGCAGGGCTTCATGGAGGGCTGTCCATATTACGCTTTCCTGGTTTGCGGCTCCGAGCCCGATGGCTTCCAGAGAGTTCTTGTCGGTGGTGTCGCAGCGCCGGGCGAGGTCAACAAAGATCGACGAGGTGCGGGATGTGGGGAGGTCACGAAGGGAGAGGGCGACTTCCCTCCGGACCTGGGGGGAAGGATCCCGGGCGAGGTGGCGGGCGTGGGGGATCATGTCGTGGCCAGCCCGGCGCAGGGCCCGGTAGGCAAGAACCCGGTGCTGGGAGCGCTTATCCTTCAGAAGAGTGAAACAGGTAGCGATGCCCTCCTCCCCGAGATAGGGCAGGAGCCAGACGGCCCGGGCCGCGACCCACTGGTTCTGGTCCTGGAGCAGGTTCTTCACCGCGGGCAAGGCCCTGGTGCCTGCGGACCGGAGGCTGCGGAATCCGAGGTGGCGGACGTTTACGGCAGGACTGCGTAGGGCGGTGATCTGGCCCGCGATGGTGTTGAGATCGATTGAGGGGACGGTTGGCTTGAAGTCCTGCGGGGCGACACGGTAGATGGTTCCTGAGAAGGAGCTGTCCATGTGGCCGGAACCTCCCACCCTAGGGTCAAACCAGTCGCAGAAGTAGAGTGCTCCATCGGGGCCCACCGTCACGTCACTCGGCCGAAAGAAGCTGGGGGCGACGTTGTCGATATTGCTGTTCTTAGGGCCCCCTCCGACGAAGTCGGATCCGTCGTAGTCCCTGTCCGGGTTGCTGGTGAGAAAGCTAAAGCGCTTGAGCTCGAAAGTTCCGCCCCTCGGTTTGGGTTGGTAGCCAAGGATGGTGTTGAGCCCGGTGTCGCAGCTCAGCAGGGTGCCGTTCCATTTGTCACCGAGAGCGCCATTTTCGTAGAAAGTGATGCCGGTGGGAGCGCCACCGCCGTAAACATCCCCGGCATCCATGGTTCCTGGATCGTCCTGCCGCCAGTGGATACGGGCATACGACTGTCCGGATCGGCGTACGGCCTTGTTGCGCTGTCTGCCATCGCGGGTGAAGTATCCGGCACAGCCATATTCGAGGGCAAAGGAGGTGCGGCACCCCCTGGGGTCATCGTTGTCATTCTGAAACATGTCCCCGAAAGAGGTGATGATCTGCTCGTAGGTATTACGCAGCCCATGGCTTACGATCTCGACCCCGGACCCGTCGGGGTTCATCCGGACGGCGAATCCCGAGATCCAGACATGTCCATCTCCGGAGGTCTTCCCGGTCGTGGAAAGGTGGTCTGCCGGCCAGTTGGGTCCCCGGCTGCCATAGGTCCCCCCGAGATAGAAGGTCCGGCCCGACTTATCGGTGAAGACTGCTCCGCAGTTGCCATTGTTAAAGTAGAATTTCCCCTCCGGCCCTGCCACGAGGGAGTGCAGTCCGTGATCGTGGTTGATGGCATTGAACCCGGTGAGGATGACCTCCCGCTTGTCAACTGCTGGGTCGAATTTCAGGTCGCGGTTGACGTCGGTGTAGGCCAGAAGGTCCGGTGGTTGGGAGACGTAGATCACATTGTCGAAGACCGCGATCCCCATGGGGGCGATGAATCCGGTTTCCTGAACGAAGGTATGAGAACGGTCGCACTTGCCGTCGCCATTGGTGTCCTGCAGGACCACAATCCGGTCGCCGGCAGCTCTCTGTCCCTTGTTGCCCCGGTAGTTGACTCCCTCCGCGACCCAGACCCGACCGGCGTGGTCGATATCCATGTTGGTCGGGTTGTAGAGTTGGGGGGTGGTGGCCCAGACGGTGACCTCAAGAGAAGGGTCCACCTTGAACATTCCGGGCGGGATGGCCCCGGGGGCCTTCCCCGGTTTCCAGGCGTCCTCCGCGAGGAGCGAGGTGGCTGCAAGCAGGGAAAGGCCGGGGAGCAGGAATGGGTTCATAGGCTGTCAGGACTTTGCGCAGAAACCGGGTTCATCCCAAGAGGATTTCCCCGAGATCCGGATCCGTTATTCGCCTCGTTTCTTCCAGTCGAGTTCTTCCTGGGTCCAGGGTTTGGTGCGGTTCCTGAATTTCTCCCGGGTGGCGGCTACGTGCGAGGGCAGGATCGGGCTGCCGGCATTTCCCCACTCACGGCGTGCGTAGGTGAGGACGGAGGCCACCCATTCGTCATCATTGGCTGCTCCGAAGGGGGCCATCAGCCCCTCGTAGGCCCTGCCGTCGAGTTCGCCGGTCAATCCATGCAGCATGATCTGGATGGCGGCCTCGCGGTTTCCCTCGAGACGGGGGGACTCGGGCAGCGGTGGGGCGAGAAGATTCCTGCCGTCCGGACTCTTCAGTCCACGTCCATCGGGAGCGTGACAGGTGGCACAGAGTTCGCGGTAGATGGCTTGGCCCTTGTCGAAAAGGAGTTTTTCCTTTGCGCCAAGGGGCGTGGACTGGTGGGCAAAGTCTCGACCGTAGGTTGGCAGTCCTGGCCAGGAGAACATGAAGGAGATCGACTTGAGCTGTTCCCGGATTGCCTGTTCGGGGCGCTTTTCAAGGGCGATGAGTCCCGCGGGTTTGGCGGCAAACTGAACCAGTCTGGCTTGAGGAGGTTTCTGCCGACGAGAGGTGAGAGTGCCCGCAATGACCTGCAGCATCGAGGTGGCCCGGTCGGTATCGGCCTTCGCAATTAGATCGAGGAGTCTGCCAAAGGCGAGGGGCCCTCCGCCGGAGACAGTTCCGGTAATGCAGTATTGCTGCCATCTGTCCAGTTGGGTTTGGTTCTCTTCACTAAGTGGTTTTTCCCGGAAGGTGGGATGGACCAGGAGGGAGGTGAGAAATTCGACCAGTCGAGGGCGGGGAGCTGCAGAGGCCACGGCGTTGATTACCCTTTCATTCATGGGGTGGGCCGCGACGCAACTGGCTACGAGATCTCGCCCCTGATCGTTGTCCACCTGGCTGACGGTAAGAATGACTTGAGCGATGACCTGAGGGTCCGGATCAGATACAAGGGTCCGCAGTTTCTGGTAATAAGCGGGTGGGGTTTCACTTCGGAGGGTGTCTTCCATCGCACGGATGGCTGCCACCCGGAGGCGGGGGTCTCGGTCCATGATAAGGGTGAAGATTGTTTTGTCATCGACTTGTCCCAGGCCGTTGAGAGTCCAGAGGGCATGTAACCGGCCAAGGGCGCTGGTGTGGCCTGTCGCCATCTTGCGCAGGGAGGGGACGGCAGCCTGAACCTGCCTGGTCACGAGAAGGCTCTGGGCGGTGTCTCGCCACCAGCCGTTGGGATGAGCAAGGTGCTTTACCAGCTCAGCAGAGGAGGCATCTAGCAGGTTGGGTTTTGGTCCGGGGGTGATCCCATCGCGGATCACCCGGTAAATCCGTCCCCGGCCGATATTTTTCTCGTAGCCAGCCTTGAGAATTTCGCCTCGCAGGTAGTCAGTGATGTAGGCTTTCTCCTGGATGATGCCATGATACATGTCCACGATATAGAGACAGCCGTCCGGGCCGGTGTAGAGGTTGACCGGACGAAAGTTCCCGTCGGAGGCGGAGATGAATTCGCCCGTGGTCTTTTCGTAGCTGTTGGTCAGTTCGATATGTCCCGAGCTGGTATAACGGGTCCTTGAGCGGCGGATGAGACGCCCTACCGGTTCACAGACGAAGTAGTCGCCGTTGATTCCCTCACCGAGCCGGTCTCCCCTGAACACGGTCTGTCCGCAGGCAGAGGTGAATTGACGCAGGGTTCCGTCGGTCGGTCGGGCCATGCCGGGGCCGCTCTGGAGATCGGGAGTGATCATGGTGGGCCAGACTCCATGGTAATCCTCCATGGGGCGGATCGCTGCGGCCATCGGACCACGGCGAATCTGTCTCCGGGGATCAGGTTGGTGATAGCGAGGGGGCACGAAGAGCGCGATGGCAGGGAGTCCATTGGTGGAGAACAGGAGGCGGCCCGTGTCGTTACGGGTCAGGCCCCACTGACCTGCCACGAGCACACTTTTGCTGTGGAGTTTCCGGTTGATTAACTGGTAGCAGCGGTCGTGCTGGGACACGTGGATCCAGTTGTCGATTCCCCACAGCAATCCATTGGCCTTATGCTCGACGTTGCTGGATCTCATCGAGAAACGGTCGAAGACCCGGACCTTGCTGTCTGCCACTCCGTCTCCGTTGAGGTCCCGGCAATACCAGAGATCCGGTGGTTCACCGACGAGGAGTCCGTCATCGACGGCAAGGATGGCGCGTGGTTCGACAAGATCGTCGAGGTAGACCGAGTGCCGGTCCATCCTGCCATCGCCATCGATATCCTCATGCAGGGAAATTCTGCCTACCGGGGCCCGGGCGTCAGTGCCATCGATATCCTGCATGTAGCCGCGCATTTCGGCCACGAACATCCGGCCATTTCCATCCCATGTGATGGCGACCGGTTCACGGATCTGGGGTTCGGAGGCCACCAGTTCGAGCTGGAATCCCGAAGGAAGCCGGATGTGCTTCATTGCTTCCCGGGGAGGAAGGGGTTGGAGGACAGGGTTCTTCTCGACGATCCGGCCGGGTGGTGAGGCGTGTCCCGGCAGGGTGGTGGCAAGGATGAGAAGGAGGAAAAGGGAGGCAACTCTCATGAGTGGGTGGGAATGCTGCACGGCAGGGGTCCAAGATCAAGTGAACCGTGCATGAGCTTGATTTCCCGTGGGCGGAGGGTTTTGCACAGGGGAGAAGATTTGTTCCTTGTTATTGAGGCTCTCCGGAAAATGAGGCAGTAGAGAACCGTAACTTTGACCTGGCATGGGCAAGACCCGAACTTTTCATTATTTTCGTCCCTTGGAAGGCGGCCGGATGGATTTTCGTCCTGATGAGCTCCTGCGTTGTGACGATTTTGAGATCGAGGCGATTGATCGTTTCAGAGGATCTCTTGAGTTGCTCGTGATTCCGGTTAGGTGCCTCGGGAGGGTGCATGAGGCTCTTGGGGAGCTGGGTCTCCATCCTTCCCAGGAGTTTTTCGAAGAGCAATGCCGGGAGGTGATTTCCGTCCCGGAGAAACATGTTGATGAGCAGACGGGCAAGGGACAGGTGACCTTCAGAGTCTGCTTCCGGGATCTTCCCCGCTCTCTGGCTTCGATCAATGCCCGGGCTCTGGTTGTGCTGTGCCTCCACCCGCTGGAGGAAAGGGATAGTGCAGGAAGACGGAATTACAGGCTGGCAGGGTATTCCCATGTGAACTGTTTTGACTACCGGGATCACCCGACCGGGAGGATTCTCCCCTCCTATTACTACAACCTCCTGCGAGTCAGTGGCTACAGTGAGGAAGGAAAGGCGCCCTACCGGCAATGTGGAATGTTCGCGACTATCTTCTCAATCTTTGATGAATTGACCAAGATCAACGGGGTTAATGTGGGATATGCCAACTTTGGCAGGGAGAACCGGGGGATGAAGCGATCGATGAAGACCCTCTCGCGGTTGTTCGGGAAGGGATACAACAAGTTTCCAGTCGATTCCTATATCAAGATCAACCGTCTCTACCGGAGCAGGAGGTGGAGTCGAAAATTGGTAGACATATCCGGGGATGAGGACCGGATCAGAGAGTTTCATGAGAAGAATCTTCAGGCCCGGGGCGGAGCTCTGCTCCATCAGTATCCTACCTACGAATCTTTCAGGGAGATGTTCGAGGGGGTGAGGGGCTACAGCCCAACGAGTCGGATTTACATGCTGCCGGGCAAAAGTGGGGAAATGCTTGCGGCGGCCCTGGCCATGAACTGGGGGGATTATTTTAGTCTAACTCTCGAGAACCCGAGGGGGTTCTTCAAGTTCGTGGCTGCCCTGAAAATCACGGATAGAATCCTGTGGTCAACGAACTCGGTGGGTGAAACCAGGGATGTTGGGAGGCTCTGGAAGGGTTTGGCCTATCTTTATGAGACGGAGCACAGGGTCCATCTCTCTCTCATGATGGCGCAGCCCGGGGACCCTTATGCACGCTTGAAGCGAAGTCTCCTTCGCGACCCATTTGTCTATTTTACGATGTACAACAGGGTCGCGGAATATGAAGCCCTGGAGTCATCATGCAGGCAGGACGATGGTGTTATTCCGATCTTCACGGAGACTCCGCTGACCTGATCATCCTTTCGAGATCATTACGACCTCGTCGCCCGGGGGAGAATGGAATAGACCTGTGGGGCAGCCATTTCTCACCCTGTATGGCCTGATTTCATGATGAGAGCATCTTCCAGATTGATTCCTTTTTTGAGAGTGAAGAACCCCGGGTTAGCGCTTCTGTTTATCTGTCTTGTTCTGGAGGCAGGGAGAGGAATGGCGCAGCCCGCGGATCAGGAGAGAATGGAGGGGCTGCGGGACCACGCGGAGACCCTCCTCCGGCATGGTCGAGATACTTATGGAGAGAAACATACCCCGCTGTTCGTGGACGCCCTGGAGGTGAGTACCCTCAGGGCCCCGGAAAAGATGTATATTCATCGCCTCGGGGGACCGGGGCCGCGATCCAGGCAGCCGTTTCAACCGGTTATCTCCTCAAATCTTGCCTACCAGGGAAATCTCATGCGCTTCCTGGTCGGGGTCAGCAATCTGACTGGCGATGAGCGTTACAAGGAGGCCTACAAGGATAGCCTGCGCTACTGTTTTGAGCATTACCGGGCACCAAATGGCCTTCTGCAAATGGGGCACCACCGCTGGGTGAACCTGAATACTGATCACTGGGATGGAAATGACTGGCCTGCCGGGAAGAGTGGGCATGAGATGAAACGTGATTACCCATACTACCCCATCTTCTGGGAGTCCGACCCGGTGGCAGCCCGCCGGATGATGACCGCGCATTGGGATTCCCATATCCAGGACTGGGGATTCATGAATTTCACCCGGCATGGCAGCTACGTGAAGGAGTTGAACGAGGAGACGGTCTGGAGTCAGCCCATCACTGAACCGGTGGTGGGGATTGTGAAGGGAAACCTCACCTTTTTTGATTCGGGCTCCGACATCATCTATGCGGGGGCCCAGCTTGGGCGCCTTAACAATGATGAGCGTCCGCTGTTCTGGGCCGAGCGCCTCTATGCCCGCTATTCGGAGAGTGCTCACCCGGATACAGGTCTCCCCCCGTGGCATCATACATCGCTGCGGACCTTCGGATCTGAAGAAGAGCCGCTACCCGAGTATGCCCTGATTACCTCAGGCTCGGCGGGCTTCATGAATGGCGGGGGAATTGCGATGCTCCGGGTGGGAGAGGAACTCGGAGCCAAGGGGCGGTATTATCGCGAAAGAATGCTCGGGCACCTCAAGGCCTATGCCAGGCACTGCTACCGTCCTGAGGTTAACCAGATGCGCAACATGCTCTTCGACGGAACGGATCTTGCCGAGCGGGAGAAAGAGAATGCGAAGCCGGGCGAGGAGGTTAAGGCCTCATGGCAACCGTGGTCGCCGACCCCGACCAACATCCTCGCATATGCCATCTGTTACCGGCAGAGTGGAGATGAAGAGATCTGGAAGACCCTGCGGGCGATGTGCCGGGGGAATGACCTTGGGGATATCGGCGGAGGAAAGGGGAAGTCCCCCCGGCTTAATCTTGCCACGAGTCAGGAGGATTCCCTGCTGATCTTTCCGCTGATGGAACTCTTCAAGGCTACGGGCGACAGGTCTTACCTGGAGTTAGGTCGGGTGATTGGCAACAATGCCTTCCGGAAGCACTTTCGATCGGAACAGGGACTCTTTACCGCAAGCCCGTTGCATCGCATTGCCAACCTGTGTTCCGCGGAACCACTGGCTTTGCTGACCCTGGAAGCTGCCCTGCGGGGGAAACTCGCGGATGTTCCTGCTTACGCGGGCAGCAACGAGGGGGAACAGGCGCCATATTTGAGGCCCCTCAAGTCCCGTCCCTATGCCCCCGAGGTTTCTCATCTCTATTATCCTCATGTCGCCACCGCTCTGTGTGATGACCTGCTCCCGGCCTCTTCCGGAGATGCAAGTGTACCTGTCATGTCGTGGCAGAATGTCCGCAAGCCAACCAACGAGGCGGTGGTGAGCTTTCCCGATGTGCTTGAGGGACCGGCCATGGTTTCCGGAGTGATCGATCATGCGGAGGCCCGGAACTCGGTCAGTGAGATGATCATCGATTCCAAGCATAGTTATACTTTCATGGGAAACCTGAACGGAACCGGCGACCTGGCCATTACCGTGAAGAGTGGCGAGCACGCATGGGCGCCGGGGTCGACCTGGACCACCACCGGGTGGTCTCCTGCCGGGACCTACGACCTGGTCATGAACATCGCGAGGGGAGCTAAGCTCAGCTTCCACGGTCTGGTCCAGGAAGCGCAGGGGGTTCATGCCTGGTGTCCGGGGGCAGGCCTTGTTAAGAATGGAGAGGGAGTCTGTGAACTTACGGCAGATTACGCTTCTATCTACAATCCCGACCAACGGAACAATCGGGGGTACCGGAGCTCTACGATCGTGAATGCGGGAGTGCTCAAGATCAACAATACGAGCGGATCGGGGATCAGCCCGAAGTCAGTTCTGAAAGTAAATCATGGGGCGACCCTCAGTGGAAATGGAGCGATTGGAATGGGAGGAAGCTCTGCGCTGGTAGTCGTGAATTCCGGGGGCAGGATCGAACCGGGAGATGGGGTTGGAACCCTGACCCTCCGGGATGGCCTCAAGCTTAACGATGGGGCTCGCATGCAGTTTGAGATCGGGGATCAGGTCGACCTGTTGAGAATCAGTGGAGGGACCTTTCAGGGAAGCAGCAAACGGAGTGTGGTGGTGACCATCAAGGACCTGGGCGGGGTCAAGGCGGGCCGGAGTTACAACCTGATTGATTTTACCGGGGCAAGTTTCATCGATGTGGATGCCAATGATTTTCGCCTGGACAAGAGCCAGAATTTTCAGGGGACCTTCCAGTTAGTGGGAACTAAACTGCAGTTCAGTGTTTTCGCTCCGCGATTGGTTCCCGAAACCGCGCCCCCGATGCCGCCTGCTCCCGTCCTTGCTCCGAAGTCGGATCTTCCTGCGGATCGGCAGCGACCGACGACCTATTACACATGGGCAGGGAGTAACGGCGGAGAGTGGGATGATCCTGCCAACTGGAGAGGGGCAAGGGTTCCCAACGTCAAGGAGGCGGAGTGGGCGCAGTATCATTTCGAGCAGCCTCGGATTATTTCCGGGGTGCAGGTCTACTGGTTTGCTAACGGAGGGGATCGTAAGGTGCCGGAAAGTTGGCGGGTGCTCTACCAGCACAGGGGTGAGTGGAAGGCAGCCGAAGCCCTTGGGGACTACCCTGTCGAACTGGACCAGTTCAATGAAGTGAAGTTCAAGCCTTTCAGGACCGACAGCATCAGGTTGGAGGCTCGACTACAACCGGGTATTTCTGCCGGTATCCAGGAATGGCGCCTAATTCCCTAGGCCGGCGACCCTGAGGGTCTTTACTCAGAATTTCCGTCCTCTTTCTGATTCCGTTTCTGGGAGAGGAGCCACTTGTAGAAGTCCGGGTTGTTGTAAGTGCGGGTCCAGGAATCATGGCCTACTCCGGGATAGACCGTGAACTTGATAGTGGCGCCGCCCTCTTCAAGGACCTTGATGGTCTTCTGCTGGTCCGCAAGACGAACCACGTTGTCGCGGTCTCCGTGGAAGGCCCAGACCGGGAGATTGGCAAAGGCCTTCTGGAGAGACCCCTTGTCCGTGATCCGGTTCCCATGGCCGCAGATTGGTGCTGCCGCGGCGAAGTAGCCCGGGTGGCGGCTTACAATCTGGTAAGTGCCAAACCCGCCCATGCTCAGGCCGGTGATATAGACCCGGTCTGGATCGATCCGCCCGAGGCGTTTCTTCTCGAAATCTATGATGTTTTTCACCTTGTCGATGGGTCCCTCGGGATGCCACCAGAAGGACTTGGCGCTACCTCTGCCCTTGCGGCCATCGTTGGGGCACTGTGGTGCGATCATTATGAACGGAAAGTGCTTTCCTTTCGCGATCAGCTTCGGAGGGCCGTGGACCAGGACGCGATCAAGGTTGTTGCCCCGTTCTCCCATTCCGTGAAGGAAGATGACGACTGGGAGCTTCTCCTTGCTGGTTGCGTGTTCCCTGGGCAGGTAGAGCCAGTAAGGGACCAGGTCGTCCTGCTCGGGAGAGACCTGAATCATCTTTCCTGCTTCTGGCTGGGCGGCAAAGGACCCCAGTTGGGTCAGGAGAATACAGGCCAGGGCAATGGTTCCATGGGGTATCTTCTTCATGAGGCGACAGGGTTCGGGGCCAAGTCCACTCCGTCAAGTCCCGGGTAGGCCGGGGGCATGGAGGGGAAGTTTCCTTCAGGAGAAAACCGGCAGAACCGATCCATCACACATGGGAAGGGGCCGGTCTTCAATATCGTGAATCCTGCGATCCGGGGGGATGCCGAGGCAGTGGAAGATGCTGGCGTGCAGGTCTGCTGGCGTGGCAGCGGCGCTGTCGGGGAAGGCTCCATTCTTGTCGGATGTCCCGTAGAGAAGCCCTTCGCTCACCCCGGCTCCGGCGAGGGCCACGGTATAGACGCTGGGATAATGGTCTCGACCACCCGCTCCGTTGACCTTGGGAGTGCGTCCGAATTCCGTCAACAGGACGACGAGAGTGTCATCGATACGTCCACTTTCGTGCAGGTCGTCCAGCAGCGCCGATAATCCTTGGTCGAGGGGTGGCAGCATCTGCTTTTTCAGGCGATTGTAGCCGTCCGCATGGGTGTCGAAATGGGCTCCCGCGCTACCGTTCAGGTCCCCCGCTGCAGCGTAGACTGTGACGAGGGGCACCCCGGCTCCGGTCAATCGCCGGGCGGTCAGAAGGCTCTGCCCGAGGACATGAGGTCCGTAGCGTAGATGCTGGCGCTCGGGTTCGTCGTTAATCTTGAAGGCACGGCGGGTCTCTTCATCAAGCAACATGTCGAAGACCCGTTGTTGATAGTGCTCAAGGGGTTCAGTTGGCTGGGCGCTGCCTGAAAGCCGGGTCAGCAGGTTCCGGCGGTCCGCGAGGCGTTGTTCGTTCACACCGTCGATGAAGTCAAAGGAGAGGTGGCCGGAAACGGGGGACTTTCCGTCATAGGGCGTGCCCTTGTCTGGCTTCATGATCACGGGGTCGTATTTCATCCCAAGGAATCCCGCGTGCTGGCCGTTAGCCCAGCCTCCGTCATAGATGGGATAAGGGAGGGCGACATTGCCCGGAAGTTTGCTTCCCGGGTCGTGCCGGGCATGGGCCACCATGGAACCAATGCTGGGCCAGTCCTTACGGGTCCG
>Ga0163179_10001533_pt1 | contig 16342 bp, 15 predicted proteins | sample AtlANTMetagenome_FD_109643 | JGI IMG/M metagenome (GOLD analysis project Ga0163179, IMG submission 109643) | Marine eukaryotic phytoplankton communities from the Atlantic Ocean - Atlantic ANT 2 Metagenome | ecosystem: Environmental > Aquatic > Marine > Oceanic | place: North Atlantic Ocean... | reverse complement strand
TCTTCGTCAACATTGGGATCAGCATCAATGGATACGAGAACTCCGTTACTATCGTAGTTGTAAATCACGTTACAATCAATCCCATCTCCATTCCAATCTCGATCAAAGGATTCTCTCGCCCAACAATCACCATCATTGTCGACATCACCCACACTCTTCAATTGTGAACCGTCCCACTCAGATGGATCTTCATCGATTAGTCCATCACCATCATTGTCAGTCACCCATTCGGGTAAATCCGCACCATCGGCCATGGCATCAATGTAGAACAGCAAAACCAATCCAACCAGAATCACGCCAACTGCACCCAGTACCCAAGTCGAACGCTTCTTTCGATATTGGCGCATGGTAAATTCGGCAATCGCCGTCGCCTTTCGATCCAATTTAGTCCAAACGGTTTCGGAGAGATTTCGCTTTGGAGGACCAGGGACCATTCCCGGTGGTGAATTTGGTTGCATTATGAACGGCCCCCAATCAAGTATCCTAGTAGAGATTCTAAGTTGTCATCTGGATTCTCAATGGCAGTGACCTGCACTCCGGATTGAACGATAAGGGCGGGTAAATCTTGGTGGACGTCAGAGAGGTTGTTGGTTTCAATAATCAGTTCCTCAGGATTTGGGAATCGAACACCATACACAGAGGGGTGATGCAAGACGGTTCGACCCAACTCACGAGGATTGGGAGTCCTCAATAGGATACGGTGAGGAATATGATCCAGTAATTCACGAATGGCATGCAGGTTACCCAATGCCAACAAACGTCCATTGTGCAGGATGACAATTTGCTCAGTGATGCGCTCGATCTCGGATAGAATGTGACTGGTGACCAGGATGGTTTTACCCATCGCTCCCAACTCACGGATGACATTCATGATCGTGGTTCGAGCAAGAGGGTCGCAGCCTTGAAGCGGTTCATCAAGTACAATCAAATCGGGATCATTGACCAATGCGTGTGCAATCTTGACTCGTTGTCGCATTCCCTTACTGTATTTCCCGATCTCCTTGTTGGCCACATCGCTCAGTCCAACGAAATCGAGTACATGCATCGCCTTCTCTTTGGCTTCGTCTCGTGTGTTTCCGTGGAGGCGAGCCAAAGTCGTGACAAAATCCAATCCAGTCATCCAATCATACATTTTCTCTGATTCACTGACATATCCTAGGCGATGATAAGGTGCTGGGTTCTTGAACGGATCAGTTCCAAACAAACGGATCTGTCCCTGACTGGGGCGAATGCGACCTACAATCATCTTGAGCAAAGTCGATTTGCCCGCGCCATTCATCCCAAGTACCCCAGTAACACCACCGCTGATGGCCAAACTGACATCGTTCAAACCAATGACTTGACCATACCATTTGGATACATGATCTGCCATGATGGCAGGAGCATCAGGAATCTTTTGCCATTCTTGATTTGGCTGACCTTCTCCAACTTGTTGTAAATCAGGTATCATTCACGGGTCACCTCCAAAGAATTGACTCGACTGATTAGTACATACAGTGAGACACCATTCATCACTAGTAGCATGACAAATGACCATGCAACAGGGAAATCATAGGTTGGGTTGAGGCCCATCATCCACTGTCCGGTATGAGCCAAGTTGTCGTAGGGGCTGAGCAAGTACATCGTATCTCGATCAAACAAGAGTTGTATGAGGAAAGCCAAAATTCGGCTCCCAAAAATCACACCAAGGAAAGATGCAGCAGGGAAGAAGCGTCCCGTACTAAGGCTTGAGAGGGCCAAACCGATGCTGGTGAAGGTAACAACCAGCATGATTGCCGCCACCAATCCACCGATGAAGTAAGTCGTCGTATCCAAAAGGAAAGCCCAGCCTTCGTTGTTCAGAATAATTCCTGCAGCGAAGTATGCACAGTAAGAAATTACAATCACTAATGATAAAATTGAGGCAGCTGAGATGTACTTCATCAGTGTGTAATCAGTTCTTGTAACCGGCCTAGAGAAGTAAATCGCAGAAGTTCCATGCTGGCGGTCTTCGGAAATCAATCCACCAACCACCACTGCGGTTAGCAAAGGCCAACAACAAGTATTGTGGAATGTACCCAAGACGTGACCCCAGAGATTCGCCCGATTGATTCCGTAGAATTCCATCAAAAATTCGATGTTTGTTAATACGGCCAATAACAGTGAGAAAATCGGGAGTAAAGAACCGAATAAAATCAAGACAATGATGAGTTTACTCGTCAATGGCCAAGGCCGATGCCCCTTGGTAAACAAGCCGTAGACATGATGTCGTAAAATGGACCAATTGCGAACCCATCTTGGATTGAGTACACCTCTCCATGGGCGATAGACTTGGTGGAAAATAGTCCCTGCATCCGAAGTTGCACTTTGGGCGACAATTGCGACATCTTGACCCTCGCCATCATCTGTCCCATACGCAGCTTCCATCCGTGCTTTACCGGTGACTGAAAGGCCTGATTCGCCTAGGAATTCGGATTCCTTTGAGGTGTCAGGAACCGCTGCTTCAGGCTGCCCCAGTAGGTCACCTAAGTCGAAGGAATCATCTTCATTCATGCGACTTTCCTCCCTTGAATCGCAGCAGCATTGTCCATCGCAGGAGTCGCTCCTTCGAGCAAGTCACTACTCGATTTGACCGAGTACCCCAAGCGATCCATGATCACAATGAACAAATCCTCCAAACTGGGTTCATAATCCTGCATTTTTCGGATTTGAACTTCGGTTTGGGCTGCAGCTTCGATGATGGTACCATAAGTGGAGTCATCGATTCTGGTGATCCGCATTACTCGACCTGTTCGGCGAACAGATTGCCCCATGTCCTTCAATTTCTGCTCAAGTTTACTGGCGCCGCCCCAAACGAAGATTTCTATTTCACGATCAATGGCCTTGAGGTCTTCAATTCGACCTTGCGCAATGACTTGTCCCTTGTGAATCATGAGCATTCGCTCACAAATTCTCTCAACATCATCCATCAAGTGACTACTCATGATAATTGAACGGCCTCCTTGCTTGACTACTTGGAACAACGTGTCGAGCATGAACTTTCGAGAACGAGCATCGAGACCATTACTCGGCTCATCACAGATGAGTAGGTCGGGGTCGTGAATCAAAGCACAGGCCAATTTCGTGCATTGCTCCATTCCAGTGCTAAATGTGGATATGGTTCGATATCGCTGGTCCTTGAGTCCAACGTACTCCAAGACCTCATGGGCCCTCTGTGTGGCCGCAAATGGATTCATTCCTAGGAGTTCCCCTGAATAGCGTACTTGGTCTATGGCGGGCATATCTGGCGTCAGACAATCATATTCGGGCATGTATCCTATTCTTTGACGTATTTTTGCACCCTCTGTTGCAATGTCGTGGCCCAGAACCTTGCCCCCTCCACTGGTGAGTGCAATCAACCCAAGCATGGTCTTCAGAAGCGTCGATTTACCGGCACCATTAGGCCCCAGTAGTCCGGTAGCACCAGGTTTGACCTCAATATTGACACTGTCTAGAGCAACATGTTCGCCATACTTCTTGACGAGGTTGTTGGTTTGAATAATCCAATCCTCTGTCAATAGACCAGCCCCGTCGATTCTACGAATCGTCGGGGGGACTGACCTGAAGATGCTCTATGAACCATGCCCCGGGCTGACAGGCTATTCGCCAATCCCATCACGAACTTTAATCGCGATGCCTTTGGAGAAGACTGCAACCTCATCTCGAGTACAAAGTGACACACCATGCCCGATAAAAATCCCGTTTTGATCTTCGATTAAACAAGGTAAACCAGGGGTCAAATCACCCTTGACATCCAAAATGAATCCATGCATCACATTCCGTCCTTTGCGAGTAAAGGGGACAGAATCTTCGTTGACAACAACGGTTGGAATGTCCGTTCCATGCAGGCGCTTGGCGCCCTCCAACGTCAAGCTCAAACCACCATCCCGCATTCTCGGTGAGAAGAGATGTTTTCCATCAGAAGAAAGTACATTTCGAACCCGGTGTGTTTTGCTATAGACAAATGTACTTTTATCCAATAATTGATTCGTAAAGGTGGCGTCAACGTCTAGGAAATAGCGTACCTTATCCTCAATCATCTTCCGGTCTAAATCGACTTTTTCAACTTCATTTTCTTCACCGACTCCAAAGACAGATTCGATCTGTTCCAAATTTGTCTGCTTACCATTCTCTACAGAGATGCGGACGCTTTGTTCGACACCCTCGATCATTGCTTCAAGATCGAAATCTCGATCAGCATCCGACAATGAATCCCAAATGGATCTTGGTCCCATCAAATGTGTCCAAGGGCTGACATCTTCGAGGCTGTATGGTAGTAAACCCAGTGGAGTCTCAATGAAGACATTTGCATCTGGCCAGCGTCGAGCGATGGTATGCACCAAACCACCAATCTTGTCCCGCCACGGTCCTGCGGCCCCTGAGACGAGAACAGCTCGTTTTGAATCAGTGACATACGAAGTCAGCAAACGGCCTAAAGCAGCAACACTTGGAGGGGAAGTGGGTAAGTCCTGACTTGTCCTTACGCCCCCGTCTCGAAGTGGATTTGTTGCGGCGATCAATCCTGGTGGCATATTCTCATAGAGATACTCTGTAGCTTCGCGTAATGCCGCATTTGTATGGCTACGTTCTTCCACGAGTTTCCAGATGGTTCCATCTCGAATCGCTTGTCTGCAGCGAGCCAACTCGGAGGCGGTGACTTCCAAATTGTGGCGTGCCAATAGTTCGCAACGTGCATCATCAGCGAGTGCCATTACACTGGAAGGCGTATGTCCGGCCAACGCTTCAGTAGAAATTGGAAATTCTGTGAGTTGTCCAAGTTTGACCGTACCCCAAGGCATCAACATGCGGTCATCCCTAGCAAACAGTGCATAAGCCGCTGAGTCAAACAAGTCTGCACCCAATGCGACACAAATCGGGAAGAGATGTGGGTGGCCACATCCAAACATGTGAACGGGACGATCCCAAGGAATCTGTTCACGACAAGCAAGAATGATTTCGACTAAATCTCGATATCTTTGGCGCTCCATCAGAGGCACTATGCCCCCTATGGGATGTACAGCAAATGCGTGTTGAGCCATGCCATGCGCGCTTTCCGCTCTCAAATCAGCGTGTATTCCGCCTTGGATTGGACCGTTGAGCATTGTACCATCAGCGGCATCAAGTGATGCTTTAGAACGAGCCAGGGTCTCCTTCACTGCCTCTGAAACTTCTTCTTTGGTCATGTCAGGCGTACCAAATACATCGAGCATTGTCGCAATATCGACGCCGATTTCACGCTGAAATTCAACAATCTCCTCTACACCAACCTCGACATCCCCGTAAACGTAATTCTGAAACGTACCTGAGTCGGTCATGACCACACCTGGATAATCCAGCAAGTCATGCACTCCATCACTCAGCGCTTTTGACTTGAGTTTTTCATGCTTCCAAATGACATAGGAATTGGTGATTAGTGCCTCGAAACCATATTTTTCCCACAATTCTCGGGGCTCGACGGTTCGTATATTCGGATTGATGACGGGCAGCAGGCATGGAGTATTGAGGACATGCGTTGATGTGTGGAGTTTACCGAGACGGGCCCAACCGTCGCGTTCAGTCATCTCAAACTTCCCATGGTCGCCCTCTCGGCACGGCCTAGCCTCACTGGTCATTGAACCGTGGCGCACCACTCATGGCTTTCATCCATTCGGAAGTGAGTGCAATTTTTACCCCGATGCGAAAACATGAGTTCATAACCTGAGAGTTGCACCTCTGCGCATGCGCTCGTGGACATTTGCCAAGTTTATGCGCGAGATCTTGAAGTCCGGTCCTGCGGATTTAGATTGGATTCAGGCACAGGGTTTGCTGGCTGTCAAATTGGCGCAAATATTTGCACTTCGCAGTGACTTAATCCCAGTCGAAAAATGTCGACAACTACAGCAGCTGTACCAACATGCTGCAAGTATCCCTTCTGAAGCCGTTTTTGAAAACCTCGAATCCCGTGCCCCAAATGGGTTCTTTGACGCCTTCGAGGACATTGACAAAGTTCCTCTCGCTGCTGCATCTGTTGGGCAAGTTCATCGTGCGACTCTCAAGAATGGTGAAGAGGTTGTCATCAAAGTCATCAAGGCTGAGAATGAGATGGCCTTTCGTCGAGATGTCAAGAGGATGCGGCGATGGTTGCGTATCTTTCTGATCTTCATGCCCAAATTGCGCAGAGTCGGCAATCCCGTAGCATTGCTAAATCACGTCGCAGATTACACGACAAGAGAATTAGATTTACGAAATGAAATCGCTGGTGCAGAAGAATTGATGCGTATCCAGATGGATGTAAAGGACACCTTCACCATGGATAAACTTCGATTCCCGAAGTATTATCCTGAACTTTCAAACGAACATGTCTTGGTTTCCGAATTCATCCGTGGTGATTCGTTGGAGGATGGAATTGATTCGGGAACATTACCTTGGTCAACATTGCTCGACTTATTCAGAATTCATGGCGCTTATCTGTTCGGAATTGGAACATTCCACGGCGATTTGCACCCTGGCAACTGTATCATCGACAAAGAGGGAAATTTTGTTTTCATTGACAACGGCGCGATTTGTCATGCTCCGCCGATGATCAGTGGGGCATTGTTTAGATTCTTCGAACACCTTTCGAATAGCGAATTAGAATCTGCATTCGAAGCATTGCTTGGAGTCTCTAAGAAACAGCTCAGTGAAAAGCGGAAGCGGAAGTACATGAATACAATGTATGGAATTTACCAAGACTTTGAAATGCGTACTGTTGGCGAACAAAGCTTGACTCAAATCATGATGAAAACCGTTCGTTGTGCTGTCGAGATTGCTGGTGCGGATTTTGGTGAAGAAGCTTTTCCAATCATCCGTGCTCTAATGTATCTCGATGGATTGGTGATTCGAACCCATCCTGATGTCAAATTGATTCGATCAATGAGTCCCTACCTTGAGGAATTTAGGACTAGTTTGCCGATTCCTGAACCAACTGAGGGTTTGGTACAACAAATCAGTCATTAGAAACCCCAATCCAATCATTTCGGTAAACTGCTAGGGTTCATATACCCCGGAAGCCCATGGATATACGAGAGTTATGGCTGAAATTTTGCGAGATATAGATGCTGAGACTGAGCTTCAAAACGTGTTGAACAGGGGCGACAGAGTCTGGGTGATTGGAGATGTACATGGCCATGCTGATGCACTAGAGAATTTGATTGCAGAATTGGATCCAAATCCAGGTGACAGAATCGTCCTGATCGGCGACTTAATCGACCGTGGTCCAGATTCTCGAATGGTCATCCGTATCGCCAAAGAACGAGCCGGTACATTCGTCGTCAGGGGCAACCACGAAGATTGGGCATTGAATGGTATCGAGGGCCATGGAACCCATACATGGGAGGCCAGTGAAGATTGGTTGATGGCAGGGGGGAAACAATGTCTTGACAGTTACAGAAACGCTGACGGCGAATTGAATACTGAAGAATGGAGAAGTGATTTGAAATGGATGACGGCAATGCCTCATTGTTTGATTCTGGATGACTGGGTTCTAGTCCATGCTGGATTGGAACCAGGCATCCCGTTGGATGAACAAAAACCGCGTCAACTCATGTGGATTCGAGATGATTTTCACTCCTCCACAATACCTGTAGACCCTCGCCGTGCAGTGGTTTTTGGCCACAGTATCACTCATGTAATCCTGGGTGAAGAAGTCGGAGAAATATCCACGAGTAAAGTAAATCTTGAGGACGGACGACCATTGTGGTTTGGCATAGAAACGGGTGCTTGTGACTCCAAATCAGGTTGGTTGACCGCAATGGATCTTGGAAGCGGAGAATTGGTCCAAGCCAAGGGTGATGGAGAAATTCGAAGGCCACAACCCGCATTCAAACAAATGTCACATTCCCAAACTTGAGAACAAACTCTCGCCCCAACTCATCAAAGGTATCGAGAAGGCTCTCACTAAAGCGAATGCGCCAAACTTCTCCCGTCGCCAGTAAATCCGCTTGGATGCCTTGCAAGGTCCCTGGCGCAGCACCACAGGCAATGCAAGCTCCATCCAAATTGAGAATCAAATCTACACCTAGTTCTTCTTGGGAGATATGTTCAACCTTAATGGCACCACCATGTCCTTCCAGAGCCGCGCGAACCATACCTAAACGAGCGATGATTGCGGCCACCAATTCATCTGAATCGATCAGATTCTTGAGCGGTGTCGCACGAAGCCTCTCATCCAAAGCTGGATCTGCAGATTCTGCAATTCGCTTCGCAGCCTCTTCTTCCTGAGATTGAGTTGCTTCTGCTCGATACAGATTGGCCAACTCATCCTCGTCCATGCGTCTCCGAGTGACTACAACTTTCTATTTCCTTCGCACCTACGGTGCGTGATAAGTTTGAGCACAGTTTGATAAGTATAGTTCTGCGAGAGATTAATACTGGAGAGGTGCCCATGTCTGACAAAGTGATTCTACGAATCAAGAATCTTCATGTTTCAATTGAAGATACTGATATTCTGCGCGGTCTAGATTTGGAAATCAAGGCAGGTGAAATTCACGCATTGATGGGTCGGAATGGAAGTGGAAAATCAACACTCGCCAATGTCCTCATGGGGCATCCCGCTTACGAAATTACGGATGGCACCATCGAGTTCTTTGGAGAAGATTTGACTGAGATGGAACCGTGGGAGCGTGCCCGAGCCGGCCTATTCCTTTCCTTCCAATATCCTCAGGCGGTCCCCGGCCTACAAGTCGGAAATTTCCTGCGGAAATCCGTTCAGGCCATTCGTGGAGACGATGCACCCGGGGCCCGAGATTTCAGAGCTGAGCTCAATAAGGCCATGGAAGAATTGGATGTAGACAAGCAATTCTTGGGCAGGTATGTCAATGATGGATTCAGCGGTGGTGAGAAGAAACGATTCGAAATTCTTCAGTTGTTGCTCAACAAACCCAAGTTGTCTGTTCTAGATGAAACCGATTCCGGACTCGATATCGATGCATTACAGACCGTATCGAAGGGCATCAACGCATCGACAAACGATGAAACTGGTTGCCTCATCATTACTCACTATCAGCGTATTTTGGATCATGTCAAACCCAGCCATGTCCATATCATGATTGACGGGAAGTTCGTCAAGACTGGAGGGGCTGATTTGGCGCTCCAAGTTGAAGAAAAGGGCTATGAGTGGCTTACTCCAGGTGCAAATTGAGGTGAAAAGATGGCAGAGAACACTGAGGCAAGAGACGCGGTCGGAGATTACCGATACGGATTCCACGACCCGGAAAACCACACCATACGATTTGACAGCGGTTTGTCAGAGCAAGTAGTTCGCGATATATCCGCCCTGAAGGATGAACCCGAATGGATGACAGACATTCGTGTCAAGGCTTACCACCATTTTGCCAATCGACCTATGCCTACATGGGGAAACATGTCCATGCTTGAGGAAATTGATTTCGATGCAATCACTTACTTCCTCAAGTCTAGTAATCAAACCGAGAAAAACTGGGATGATGTCCCCGATGATATTCGGAATACGTTTGACCGATTGGGAATCCCTGAAGCCGAACAGAAGTGGCTATCTGGTGTTACTGCACAATACGAATCCGAAGCAGTCTACCACAGCATCCGTGAAGATCTTGAAGAACAAGGTGTCATTTTCTTAGATATGGATTCTGGACTCAAGGAATATCCTGAGTTGGTCAAGAAATGGTTCTGCACCGTCGTCCCTTATGCTGACAACAAATTCAGTGCGTTGAATACCGCGGTCTGGTCTGGTGGATCATTCATCTATGTCCCCAAGGGTGTCCATGTAGAAATGCCTGTACAAGCTTACTTCCGAATCAATGCCAAGAACATGGGACAGTTTGAGCGAACCCTCATCATTGCAGATGAGGGCTCATCCATCCATTATGTCGAAGGTTGTACTGCACCTACATATTCCACGGATTCTTTGCACTCAGCAGTCGTTGAATTGATTGCACTACCTGGTTCCCACATCCGATATTCAACGGTACAGAACTGGAGCGCCAATGTGTACAATTTGGTGACCAAGCGTGCCGTGGCTCATGAAAATGCGACTGTCGAATGGGTGGATGGCAATATTGGCTCGAAGTTGACAATGAAATATCCCTCAGTGATTCTCAAGGGTGAAGGTGCTCATGCTGAGGTCATCTCAGTGGCTTACTCTGGTAAGGGTCAGCACCAAGATGCCGGCGCCAAGATTCATCACTTGGCCTCTAACACCACCAGCAAGATTCTGTCAAAATCGATTTCAAAGGGTGGAGGTAGAGGCTCTTACCGAGGTATGGTCCAAGTTGCGAAGAAGGCTGAAAACTGCAAGGTCAACGTCGTTTGTGACGCTTTGATTCTCGACGAGGATTCCCGAAGCGACACCTACCCAACCATGGAAATTGCAAATCCAAGTTGCCGATCTGAGCACGAAGCCAGTGTCTCAAAAGTCAGTGATGACCAAGTCTTCTACTTGATGGCAAGAGGCCATTCCGAAGAAGAAGCATTGGCACTAATTGTCAATGGATTCTTTGAACCATTCACCCGAGAACTACCCATGGAATATGCTGTTGAATTGAATAAATTGATGGCGCTTGAAATGGAAGGAAGCATTGGATAGTCAGGGGTTGCTTACATGGCTTATTCGGGACTTGAAATGCCAGATCGCGCTGACCATTTATGGCGCTACACACCTTGGCATCGCATCCACCCTGGTGGAGAACTTTCCGATATCCCTGAAGCACATGGCGCCGTCCTCGAGCTACGCTCATTGGATGGTTCGACTGAACCCGCTGGTGTCACGCTGGAAGTTGCAACCGAAGAAGATCTTGAGCGACTTTGTATCAGTGGGAAAGAAGATGTGAGTACTCAATTCATTCAAGCCATATCCACTGGAAATGCCGTCGTCTTGCGCGTCGAGAGGAAGGCCAAGCCCAGCCAACCTGTTTTGCTAAACATCGAATTCAGTGGCGAAGTCTCTGCTTTGCACTTGCTGATGGATGTAGGTGAATTGGCAGAATTGGAACTCATCACACGTCTGCACGGAGATGCAGATTGGACTGGATTCTTGCGCCAAGGTATCTTTGGCAATGCATCTCATGTCAATGACGTTGTCATCAATCACCTTGGAGATGGACGATTGCTACGAACCGATGGTATTCATCTAGGTCGCGATGCACAGGTTCGAGGCGGGACAATCGGTTCAGGTGCGTCGCGCTGTAAAGCGGATATACGCTACACGATGGACCACCCGGGCGCCTCACTCAAAGTCAATGGGAGCATCTTGTCATTGGATGGAATGCACAATGATCATCACGTCGAAATCCTTCATCTAGCCCCCGAAACGTACAGTCGATTGGACTGGCACAGTGCTTGCTCCGGAAAATCCCGCACCATTGGGACTGGAATGCTTCGAATTGAAGCCGGCGCAAAGGGTGCAGATGCAGGACAATTGTTCCACAATTTACTTCTCAGCAAAGATGCCGAAGCTGACAGCATTCCTGAGTTGGAAGTGAGTGAAAATGATGTCGTCGGATGTGGTCACGGTACAGCGAATGGACCCGTAGATGATGACCAGATGTTTTACCTTAGCACCCGGGGATTTGATGATGCTGAGGCACGGGATGTTTTGGTGGCCGCGTTCCTCAATGCGACCCTAACGGAAATGGGTAGCGATGTGTTGCATGAACACCTGCTGAATACCTTGACTCGAGATTTGGCTGTTGAACTTTAATCAGAACATGCCTTCATATCTCATTGTCCAGTCCGAAGGACTGGTGAAGTCACATGCCACTGGACCTTGAAGCGATTCGTGCAGACTTCCCGATTCTATCTCGGAAAGTCTCGGGCGGCAAGGATTTGGTGTATCTCGACAATGCTGCAACCACACAGAAACCGCAGTCTGTCATCGATGCCATGACACGATATTACGAGCAATCCAATGCCAATGTCCACCGTGCAGTACACACTTTAGCAGCCGAAGCCACCGAACAATATGAGGCCTCACGTGACACCCTGGCCGATTGGTTTGGAACCACCCGAGATAACCTCATTTTCACCAGCGGAACCACGGAAGCAATCAATCTGGTCGCTTGGGGTTGGGCACGTTCAAATCTAAATTCAGGAGATGCAGTGGTGATCACTGAAATGGAACACCACGCCGACATTGTCCCCTGGCAGTTGCTGTCAGAAGAGAAGGGCATTGAGATCCGAGTCGTACCAATTGATACAGACCGCGATATGCTCGATATGGAAATTTTAACCGCATCCCTGCCTGGATCGAAACTGGTCTGTGTAGTCCACACCTCAAACGTACTCGGTGTTGCCAACCCAGTTGCAGACATCATTTCACAAGCACATGCTGCTGGTGCCAAGGTGCTCATTGATGCCGCTCAAGCAGCCCCTCATGAGAGAATCCATTTCGATGATATGGGTGCAGATTTTGTGGCCATCAGTGGACACAAGATGTGTGGTCCCACCGGAATTGGTTGCCTTTTGGCCACCACCGAATGCATTGACGAGATGGAACCGTTCATGTCAGGTGGCGACATGATCGAGACGGTGACGATGGAGAAATCGACGTTTGCCAGTGGACCACAGAAGTTTGAGGCCGGTACCCCAAAAATTGCCGAAGCAATCGGTTTTGCAGCAGCTGCAGATTACCTCTCAAATCTCGATATGGAGGCCGTACACACTCACATCCGCGGATTGGCAATTTACACAGCGAATGAACTCAAATCAGTCTCGGGGATCACGGTCTATGGAGACCACAGTGTTGCTGAAGGTAGCGGTGTCGTCTCCTTCCTTCACAATTCGATTCATGCAGAAGATTTGGCACGATTCATGGATGCAGGTGGATTTGCAATGCGGACTGGACACCACTGTGCCCAACCTCTGCTGGATGCTTATGGCGTAAGCAGTACCAATCGCGTCTCATTCTATCTCTACAATACACAACATGAGGCCGAGGCCTTTGTGGAACATCTACGATACGTGGTCGGCAAGTTCGGCGGGTGAATTCATGACTTGGCCTGAAGCCCTCCAAGATGCAATCGATACCTTCGCGGATGTCTTTGATCCGATGGAGCGATACGAGATGCTGTTTGAATGGGCGGCGGATGTCAATGAATTACCAAATGAGGAGTGGAATGACTCGAACATGATTCATGGTTGCCAATCGCAAGCTCATGTCATGTGCCATTTGGAACGGGGGCTGTTCTACATGCGAGGGGGTGCAGATGCACAAATTGTGCAGGGCCTGATGGCCATCACCTGCTTGGCCGTGAATGGTCGACCCCCACAGGAAGTTGCGGATATGGAGCCCACGTTTGTCGATGAAATGGGCATCAAGGCATCCCTGACCCCCAGTCGTTCCAATGGATTCCTCAATATGTTCAAACGTGTCCAAGATGAGGCACGTTCACTGACGGAGGGAGCATGATGAGTGACAAGCAGGCTGTATTGGATGCATTGCAAGCGGTGGATGACCCAGAATTGGAGATCAGCATCGTCGAGTTGGGGCTCGTGTATGACGTGCGATTCGAAGGCACACACATCGAAGTCGATCTGACACTGACCAGCCCTGGATGTCCTGTTGCTCCTGAAATCATGGCCGCGGCCCACCGTGCGGCGTTGACTGCGGAAGGTGTGGAGAGTGTTCACATCAATTTGGTCTGGTCACCCCGATGGGACCCGAAAAAACACGCCTCAGAAGACGCATTGATGGACATGGGTATTTTCTGAAACTAAAATCAGAATTTAGGTGCTGGATTTCGATTGCACTTGTCGGCTCAAAGGTTATCCGCCGAGCATGTTCGCGGGACTCGTGGATGAATTTGAAGAACTGGAGTCGGAACTCTTCGATGAATCCGAATATGATTCCAAATCCGTAGCTGGAGACTTGGGTACAATCATTGGGAAAACCACAAAAAAACAATCTCAGGGAACATTCTCAGTTGGAGACTATTCAATAACCTTGGTTGAAAATTTCAGTGATTGGTCCGGGATTGAACAATTCGAACCCATTCGAAATCAAGGCGGAATCAATCACCTGATTGAACATATCGATGAAGTCATTGAAGAGCAAATACAAATCGATTTTCAGAAAAGGCAAATCGAGATTGATGACAAGGAGGTCAGTCCCACCTCCAAAGGTTGGCTCCTTACTCCGTTCATTGGAATAGGGTTGTTTTTTGGTTTGGGCGAAGTGGGTATCGTGCTTGGCTCAATCGTATGTTTCTGTGGATTCTTTCCCTTTATTGCAGTTTTATTGGGGACTATTGTCGACCCTAATAATGAGTATGAAGCAGAACTCAATCAAGAAATTGAGAGGGGAGGGGGGATCTATAGACGCGGAGGTATTTCGGGAATCATCCATGGTTTAGATGTGTATTTCAGATTGTCAATTGAGCACAATGATGTGGAAGTTAGAGATGCATGGGAAATCTCTCCTTCAGAAATATTGGAAGTGTTTGGAAGTGTTTACTACGAAGGGGGTGATAGTGGCTATATTGAAGGGCGCTTCAACCCTCAGTTTACACCTCGTGGACAAAATAATCGAGTGTATCTTTGTTATCAAGGCGGAAGAAGTCATTCCAATAGTAAAAAACACATCAATCGGGCTTGCACTGAAGCGATAGAGTATGCAGAAGTTGTCCGAGGAAATTGGCAAGGTCCCATAATCCTGCATTCGCTTCCGGTAATCGATGAAATTGAAAACCCAAGATTGTTTAATATCGGTTCCAAAGAGAAAAAAATCAGCAAAATATGCTCAAAGATCACGGCAGAAAACAAGAAACGCCTGAAAGAAGTTTACGACGAAGTAAAATTCTTGTGAAATTATTCTGAACTTTGCATCTCAGTAGCTCGAACGGTATTCGACATCAACATGGCAATCGTCATTGGGCCCACACCGCCCGGAACGGGCGACAATGCGCCCGCAACCTCACCCACATCGGGATGAACATCTCCAGTCAAGTGGTAACCTCTTTCAGAATCATCATTGACACGATTGACCCCGACATCAATCACGGTCGCTCCCGGCTTGACCCAGTCTGAAGTGACCATGTTAGAACGGCCAACTGCGGCAATAATCACGTCCGCTTCACGGCACAATGCGGCCATGTCAGCGGTTCGTGAATGGGCAATGGTCACCGTTGCATCTGCTCCTTTCTGTGCCAATAATAGAGACTGTGGCATACCGACAATTCGGCTTCGACCGATGACCACGGCACGCTTACCGCTCAAGTCTACATCCGCCCAATCTAGCATGCGCATGACGCCTGCGGGCGTGCAAGGCAACAAGCCACTCGCATCGCCCTGGACCAAGCGGCCCAGATTCTGTGCGTGGAACCCGTCCACGTCCTTGATGGGATCAATCAAATCGGTAATCGCGATTTCATCCATGCCGGAAGGAAGAGGAGATTGAACCAGAATGCCATTGACGTCAGGATCGGCATTGAGAAGTTGGACGGTTGCAACAACCTCTGCGTATTCTGCATCAGCTGCGATGTCAATGCGGGTACTTCGAATACCCAAACGTGCGCATGCGCGCTCCTTGGCGCCTACGTATACGTGTGAGGCAGGATCATCACCCACAATCACAACAGCCAAGTGAGGAGGAGATGGGAGTGCAGCAATCCGCTCTGCGAGTGCCGCTTCCACCGCAGCACCGCACGCATTGCCGTCAATCCGGGTCGCGCCCATGGTCCGCGGGGGGTGCATCTCGCTCTTGAGCCTTCGGCGACTTCAAGAAGGGAAGGCCATTCCCGAAAGACGCGCCAACATAGCTTAGCTGGTAGAGCGGCTGATTTGTAATCAGCAGGCCGGGAGTTCAAATCTCTCTGTTGGCTCCAAAAACGCGTCAAATGCATTATGTGCTGCTTGCATCTTGAACTACAACATGACGAATGCGAAGAATGTCTATGCCCTGATGCTGGCCCTCGTGATTGTGCTGTCCGGTTGCTTTGGTGCAACCTCTGATGAAAGCGATGCTCAGGACTCAGGATCAGATGACCGAGAACAAAATGATGACAGTGAAGACATGGATCGAGAAGATGTCGATCGTGAGGATGAAGACCGTGAAGAAGAACGCCAAGCAAGAACTTGGTACTCTTCGGCTGGCTTGTACCAAACTTATTGGGATGATGGACAATATACCGGATATTATACCAATGATGGTACATATCTAGGTAGTGTGATGAATTATTCTAATAATTCTCTTGATGAAGATGATTACAACTACAGGCAGATTAGCAGTAATAGCCAACGATGTTTAGATTGGGGGCCATACTACGATTCTTCTACCGGTGAACTACTAGGTGAAAGATGCAATGAATGGGATTATCCTGAATCTGCTTCCCATTGG
>Ga0163179_10001532_pt1 | contig 16343 bp, 9 predicted proteins | sample AtlANTMetagenome_FD_109643 | JGI IMG/M metagenome (GOLD analysis project Ga0163179, IMG submission 109643) | Marine eukaryotic phytoplankton communities from the Atlantic Ocean - Atlantic ANT 2 Metagenome | ecosystem: Environmental > Aquatic > Marine > Oceanic | place: North Atlantic Ocean... | reverse complement strand
GAGTCTTTACCAGTAGCGTTAGTAGCTCCTTCAGTTGCTGCTTAATTTCTAATTTTTATATCACAGCATCTTACGAGAGTTTAACTCTCGTAAGGTATTTTTTCCCTTAACATAAAAGGTATTTTATTTTTAACACATTCAACAAGTTAGCTTTTTGGCGAAAGTATTTAAAATTCTAATATTCGTTACGAAAACCAAATTATAGAACTTTGTATATGCTTTTTTTTAGGTTTTCTTGAAAACTTAGAACCGCTCTATTTGCTTTGCCACCTATCAGATATTTATTTTCGTATTCTACGCCCCAAACTTGTCCATAAGATAAGAAACTAATGTAACCGCTTAGCATTAAGAAGAAAAATGATAAATAAACAGCTTTAAGGCTTGGGTCTTCTTTAATTTGGAGTCCCGTACCGTTTACAAAATCAACAATTTTTAGAGAGTTTGTTTCATTTATTTGAAAAACTGAACCAACTTTTGTTTGTCCTATACTATTACCTTTTTCATCGTAGACAGAAACTGTTCCAAGTAAATCATTTACTACAACAATTATTTTGTTATTGTTAATTGTTATTGAACCTATCCAAAAACTCCTTCCTTCTGCATTTGATTTTTTCAATGGTATTTGGAATAGTTTGTTATCGTTAAGTTGTAATTTTAGACCTAATATTTCCCAGTCAGTTTGATATATGGTAACACCTTTGTATACTAGTGGTTCATTGACAAAAATTGTTTTTCTTTTTAGTTCAATTCCATTAGAGTCAATTAAAGATAAGTCAGAATAGAATTGATTAGTTTTAGACCCTTGTGCGTAAGTAATCCAAAAGTCGTTAATTCGCCAGGATAATGTTTGTGGAATCTGACTTAATCTACCGTAATTAACTAAATTATGTAAGTGAAAAATTTCTCCTCTTGGAACTAACTCTTGTGAACTATAAGCTTCTAACGAGCCATAACTCGTACCTAATAATAATGTTAAGATACTAAAATGGACGATAATAGGACCAACACGACCTAATAATCCCGAGTATGAGTAATTCTTTTTATTTTGTCGGAAGGTATGGTAATTATTAGAATAAATATTGTATAAAACTGCGTTAGTTAGTTTTTTGTCAATATTCGTTTGAAAGTTACATGTTTTAATTTGTCCTCCTGGTCTTGAAAAAGTCCACATACGGAATTTTTTAAATGAGGGGACTTGCGTTGTAAATGTACATGATAAAAGTGTCAAACCAAAGAAGGCTAGTAGACAAAAAAACCAGGGTGTTGTATATAAGTTACACAAGTCAAAAAAGGTAATAACTTTCCAATTTATTAAAATTGAACTTGTATCTGGATAATTTTCTTTATAAAAGGATAAACTTTGGTTTTGTTCGATGAATGTACCTAAAGATATCGCGATTACTATGAAAAACAGTAGAACAATTGCTAGTCGTAAACTAGCTAACTTCTTTATTAGACGGTCAATCTGAAATTTTTTAAACATAAGCATTCTTATATACTTGCCAAATATAACGAAGTATAATATCTTTATTATATAACTAAGTAGCCGAGATAGCTCAGTTGGTAGAGCAGTGGACTGAAAATCCTCGTGTCTCCAGTTCAAATCTGGATCTTGGCAATTTCTTGTCAGTCCTTTTAGATTATAAAAATCTTAAAGTAAATCCAGAAATATTGAAAGAAAATTACAAGTATCCTTGACAATTTGATTAAGGTCCCGTTATTCTTATATAAAGACCGGAGAGGTGGCAGAGTTGGTCGATTGCGTCTGATTTGAAATCAGATGAAGTGCAAGCTTCCGTGGGTTCGAATCCCACCTTCTCCGTTAGAGAATATATCAATATACGTATATATATTTTTTTTTCTAGTGCAGTTTATAGTTATAAATCTCGTTAGATATCGAATAATATTTTTTTTGCCGTGCTAAGTCTAAAGTACAGTTATAAATAATGTTAGTAATTTAGAGTTAATTGGATTTGAAACCTTTTTTAAGGTAGGTTTTGATTGAGTAAATAATGTTTTTTATCGGGCAAGAAGGGATTCGAACCCCTGACACCGTGGTTCGTAGCCACGTGCTCTAGTCCACTGAGCTACAAGCCCTATATATAGTCTGTATACAAATTCTAATATACAAGTGAGTCTAAGTCAAATCAATGTTTTATTTTTTGACTTCACAATATCATCTAGTATTCCATCAAGTTTTATTTGATACACAAATCCCAAGATTTATTATGCTTCCTTTTTAAATTTGTCGAATTTTTTTAATCGGCACGGTATAATTTATTTATCAAAATTTTTTTCAATACCTTAAATTTTAAGTTCGAACAATATATGACACGTTTTTTTAGTATCCTTTTAATTTTGGTTACGTTTTTTAAGACACCTGATATTGCGTCAGCAGATGTTAGTGGTTTAGTTTTATGTAAAGATTCTTCTGTATTTCAGCGTCGCTTAGAGGGCAGTGTTAAGAAATTAACTGCTCGATTAGCTAACTATGAACCAGGAACGCCAGCGTATCTTGCGCTTGAGCAACAAATAACTCAAACGAAAACCCGTTTTGCGAAATATGGAGATCAAGGCTTATTATGTGGTACAGATGGTTTACCTCATTTAATTGCTGATGGTCGTCCAAGCCATGCAGGTGAATTTGTGATACCAGGTTTAGGCTTTCTTTATATTACAGGTTGGATTGGATGGGCTGGTCGCAGTTATTTACAATTTGCCAAAAAAACAGATAAACCAAACGAAAGCGAGATTATCATTAATGTTCCTGTTGCTTTAAGTATGATGACGGGTTCTTTTATTTGGCCTTTTGCTGCATTTAAAGAGCTTACATCTGGTCAATTACTTGTACCAAGCAATCAAATTACGAACTCACCTCGTTAGATTGAGATAGTAATTAATATTTTAATTATTTTAAATTTTTAAGAAAAACTAATGGACAAAAATTTACAAAAATATCTTTCAACGGCGCCAGTTCTTTTAACTGCATGGATGAGTTTTACCGCAGGTTTTATTATTGAATTAAACCGTTTTTTCCCTGACTCGCTATCCTTCTAAAACAAAAAAATTTGTTATTTAAGCCCTTTTTAATTTGTTAATAAGGGCTTAAGTGAGACATTTTTTAGCCAAAACAGATTTTAATTAATAGTCTTCAATACTTTACAAAGTATCTATTAGTTTAGATTTAGGCGCTAAAATGTTATTGTTTTGTGGGATTAGATTAATTGACAATTGAAACGGCTGTGAAAAAATTTCAATTATTCTTCCCCAAAAATTCCATGACAATATATCATATATAATTAAATAAAGAATCTTAGATAAATATCTTAAAAAGATCGGATAGAATTTTCTATTTTATAAATTTTTTCGGATTTGTTTACTTATATTAAAGTTTGTTGTTTATGATTCAACAAAATTTTCAATTCTCTGGATTTTCTTTATTACCAAAAACCAAAAATATAGTTTGTTTAGTTGATAATACCTCTATAGAAAGGGCCGCTGATTTATTTTTTAAAATACATGGTAAATTAAATTTTACTTTGTTAAATAATAGTAATTTTTTGTTGGGTACAGATTTACTTCGTGCTAATATAAGACGGGATTTGGTACAAACTGTTATTTTAACAACAGAAGAAAAATTTTTAGAAGTTGGCCAAAAATATAAAAATTCCCCCAATTACAAAATCGACTCAAAGCAAATTTTTTTTGATCTTGTAAAGAATTCTACGGAAAATTTTATACTTAAATATTACGGTTCACAGCTAAATTTAAACCCATCGGTTTTTGAAAATTTAGATTATATCCAAACAATTTCGGCAGATTCAGAAATATTAGTATCAGTTACTTTTTTATCTTTGTTCAATAAGCAGTCACAGGTTTTTCAGTCAACCTTTGTTCCAATATATAGTTTTGCAACAGATCAAATACTTGAGCGGCTTTTGGATAATTTAATTATTGAAATTAGTAATTGTAGCATGCGTGTTATAATTAACGAATTTTCATTAATTTTAGACGTTAGACAAAAATGGTATAAAGCAAATTTTTTATCACTACGAAGTCTCGAACGTTTTAAGAACAATCTTGCTTGGCAGGATCGGTTATATTTGTACATTAACAGGCCAAAAAGTCTTTATAATAGCGAGTATAAAATTTGGATTATTCGTTCAGGTGCAGTATATTCACGCACAATTTATGCTAACCGTTTAAATGAAATACTAGCTCTAAATGGTCGGTCGCTACTAATTGTTAACTATTTTGAGCTACAAGATTTTCTAGCAAGTCGTTTAAATGAAATCATCTTTTTTATAAGCAAGGGGACAAAATATTTTCTAACCTCAATTGTTGGGCAAACAATTGGTTTGATTTGGCGCGGGATAATAGAGAGCTTAAAAAAGTAAATAATTTTATTTTTTTAATTTAAAACTCTATTTAAAAAATATTAGAATATTGTTAATATATAATATAATTTTATAAATTTAATTTATCTTTTGTATCATGAGTGTTTTTATAGGTTACATTTTACTTATGACTTTAATGTTTAGTTTGGCAGCAGGCCTTTACTTTGGTTTAAAGACTATCAAATTAATATAATACTTAGTTTCTAAAAGTTTGGAATGAGAACTTATATAACAGGGTCAAGGCAATTAAGTAATATATTCTGGGCTATAGCTGTAACAATAGGTGGTTACGGATTTTTTTTAACCGGTTTATCAAGCTACTTTAAAGTTAATTTTCTTTTATTTTCAGATGTAAAAGAATTAACTTTTGTTCCCCAGGGTATTACTTTGCTATTTTATGGGAGTGTTGGCCTTATTTTGGGAATTTTTTTGTGCTTAACAATATTATGGGATGTTGGGTCTGGTTATAATGAATATAACAAAAAATTAAAAAAAGTATTTTTGTATCGACAAGGGTTTCCAGGTCCTAATCGTACTTTTGCTACGTCTCTTTCATTTGATGAGATTCGTTCTATAAAAGTTCGTGTTAAGGAAGGATTAAATCCTGTACGTCAGTTAATCCTTTGCCTTAAAGATAGACGTGAAATACCATTGTCGGGTATAAACCGGCCAATTTCCTTAAGTACAATTGAAAATGAAGCAGTTCGCCTAGCTCAATATTTGAATATATACCTCGAAACAGAGTAGTTTTCGATTTTTACTTTATACATTGGGCGAATGACGGGGATCGAACCCGCGAATGCTGGAACCACAACCCAGTGCCTTAACCACTTGGCTACATTCGCCTTTACTGTATAACAGTATAGCAAAAAATTGAAACTTATTCCATTCCAAATTTATCCATTTTTTAAAAAATTATTTTTTTTTAATATTGCCATAGTGGAAAGAAAAGTTGTCTAGTCCAAATAGTTAAATTATTAATTACATATAAAAGAAACCTATCATTTACAACGTTAATAATTAATAATAATTTAACGTTTTCAACCTTTCGATGTCATGCAATTAGTCCACCAAAATTACAAAACCAACTTTATTTACTAATTTGTCAAATTAAAAATTTGACACCACTCTACAATACGTTATTAAAAACTAGGAAATGACCATGCTTATTAGAACAGTGCTTTATCTTTTTAAGCAGTACTGTTCAACTAATTTGAATAAAATTAAAATAAATGTTTAGTAATAGAAATAATGTCTATAGGTTTCTTTTACCTAATTTGCTAGAAATTCAACGTGCAAGTTACTGTTGGTTTCTTGAAAAAGGTTTAGTTCAAGAATTAGACCATTTTTCTACTATAAAGGATTATTTGGGAGAATTAGAATTAAATTTCGCGACAAAATTTTATTTAGTAAAACAGCCTAAATACAGTCTTAATGAGGCACGTCGTTTAGATATTACCTATAGCGTTAGAATTTTCATTAACGCTAAGCTTAGTTACTCTAATGTCGTGGACCCTCTATATGAGCAGGTTTTCCTTGGTGAAGTGCCATTGATGACTAATGAAGGTACGTTTTTAGTAAATGGAATTGAGCGTATCATAATTAATCAAATTGTTCGAAGTCCTGGTATTTACTATAATACAGAAGTTAATAGGCAAGGTATAAAAGTTTACGGCGCAAATTTAATTTCAAACCGTGGTACCTGGATTAAATTTGATATTGATAAAGAAGATTTTGTTTCAGTAAAAATTGATAAGACGAAAAAATTTTCAGCATACTTGTTTCTTCGCGCCCTAGGGTTAGAAGATCAGGAAATTTATGAAAATATCGAGAATTCTGAATACTTTAGATTAACAAGTCAATTTGATGAATCGCTATCACGGGAAGATTGTTTATTAAAAATCCATTCTTATCTACGACCAGAGGAATCGCCAACTGTTAAAGGATGCCAGCAATTACTTTATTCCAAATTTTTTGATCCGAAACGTTATGATTTAGGTTTTATTGGTCGTTATAAAATAAACCGTCGATTCAATTTGAAGATTGACGAGAATATTCATATCTTGACGTCAACAGATGTTGTTCAAATTGTTAATTACTTAATAAATTTTCGTAATATATCGATTCAAAGTGATGACATTGATCATTTAGGTAATAGACGTATTCGCTCAATTGGAGAATTGTTGGTTAATCAAGTTCGCATTGGTTTAAACCGATTAGAAAGGATTATTCATGAACGTATGTCCATTTGTGATCCAAATTATTTACGTGTTAATACATTAGTTAATCCAAAACCTTTTGCAGCTTCAATTCGTGAGTTTTTTGGTTCGAACCCTTTATCTCAGTTTATGGATCAAACAAATCCTTTAGCGGAGTTAACACATAAAAGAAGGATTTCTGTTTTAGGACCTGGTGGAATAACACGTGATCGAGCAGGTTTCTTAATTCGTGATATTCATCCAAGTCAATATGGCCGTATATGCCCTATTGAGACACCAGAAGGACCAAATGCAGGTTTAATAGGCTCTTTGACAACTTACACTCGCGTTAATTCATTTGGTTTTCTTGAAACTCCTTTTTATAAAGTTAGAAAAGGTTTAGTTTCCAAAAATTCTTTTCCATTTTATTTAGATGCTTTAACTGAAGATAAATTTAAGCTAGCTGCTGGGGATGTAAAAATTGATGCCCAAAATAGAATAATAAGTAAATTTGTTCCAGTCCGTTATCAAAGGGAGTTAATTACTGTAAATTCTGAAGATGTTGACTTTATTGCTATTTCACCGATACAAGTAGTTTCATTAGCAACTTCACTTATACCATTCCTTGAACATAATGATGCAAACCGAGCACTTATGGGTTCTAACATGCAGAGACAATCAGTTCCATTACTTTATGCAGAATCCCCATTAGTGGGTACTGGGCTTGAAGGGCAAACAGCACGTGATTCTGGAATGGTGATTTTAAGTTTGACGAGCGGAAAAGTAGTTCGTTTAGTAGGTAATATTATTTCTATCAAAGATAGAGAGAATAATAATCTAATTTATTACTTAAATAAATACCGACGTTCTAATCAAGATACTTGTCTAAATCAGAAAATCTTGGTTTCTCTAAACGAAAAAGTATGCCGTGGCCAAGTTATTGCAGATGGAACTTCGACTGAAGGTGGAGAATTAGCAGTAGGGCAGAATATTTTAATCGCTTATATGCCGTGGGAAGGTTACAATTATGAGGATGCTTTTGTTATAAGTGAACGTTTGATTTACGATGATTTATATACATCTATACATATTGAAAAATTCGAAGTTGAAGCTCGCCAAACTAAACTTGGTCCGGAAGAAATTACGAAAAATTTACCAAATGTGAGTGAACAGTTTTTATCTAAGTTAGATGAAAATGGAATTGTATATATTGGCGCATGGGTTACACCTGGGGATATTTTAGTAGGTAAATTAACACCAAAAGGTGATGCAGATTATCTTCCAGAAGGAAAACTTCTTCGAGCTATTTTTGGTGAAAAATTACGAGATGTTACTAACACTTCTTTAAAGTTATCTCATGGTAATTATGGTCGTATTTTAGATGTAAAAATCTTCACTCGTAATAATAATAGCAATTTACCACCTGGTACAAATGCAGTTGTAAAAATTTATGTGGCTCAGATACGAAAAATTCAAATCGGCGATAAAATGTCCGGTAGGCATGGTAATAAGGGTATAGTATCCAAGATTCTCCCCCGACAAGATATGCCTTATTTACCAGATGGAACTCCAGTAGATATCCTTTTAAATCCGTTAGGTGTTCCTTCTAGAATGAACGTGGGACAAATTTTTGAGTGCTATTTAGGTTTAGCTGCCGAACACTTAAATTTACGTTTTAAAGTTGTTCCATTTGATGAGTTGAATGGTGCAAATGCATCGAGGGGTTTTGTAAATAACAAATTAAAAGAAGCCTCGGCTAATAATAAACCATGGCTATTTTCAAGTGCCTATCCTGGAAAAATGTTACTTGTAGATGGTCGAACGGGTGAACATTTTGATAACCCTATAACTATTGGTCGTTCTTATATGTTGAAGCTTGTTCACCTTGTTGATGACAAAATTCATGCTCGTTCTACTGGACCATATTCACTTGTTACTCAACAACCGTTAGGTGGAAAAGCTCAGCAAGGTGGGCAGAGATTGGGTGAGATGGAAGTTTGGGCTTTAGAAGCTTTTGGAGCTGCTTATACGTTGCAGGAATTACTAACAATAAAATCTGATGATATGGAAGGCCGTAATGAAGCATTAAAGGCTATAGTAAAGGGCTATCCTATACCAAGGCCAGGTATACCAGAATCTTTTAAAGTATTGTTACGTGAACTTCAAGCTTTGTGCTTAGATATTGCTGCGTATAAATTCGAAGGCCAATTTACTCCTAAGGGTGATCGTGAAGTAGACTTAATGTTTGAAACGTCTGATTTATTGGAGCGTACAAATCTTAATAAAATTTCTAAACTAAAAATTGATAGTTAAGAAAAAAGCTTTTTTTGTGGGTTTTTCGATTAAGCAATTAATATTTCTTGAATTTAAAAATATTTGTTAGATGGAAAGAGCTTTTGATTATGTAAAAATTAATCTTGCATCGCCGGAGAAAATAAGACATTGGGGAGAACGTGTCCTACCTAATGGTCAAACTGTTGGTGAAATAACAAAACCAGAAACTATAAATTACCGAACTTTAAAACCAGAAATGGACGGTTTATTTTGTGAACGGATTTTTGGTCCAGCAAATGATTGGGAATGCCATTGTGGAAAATATCGAAGAGTTCGTCATAAAGGTATCGTTTGTGAACGTTGTGGCGTAGAGTATATTGACTCTAAGGTTCGTAGACATCGAATGGGCTTTATCGTTTTAGCTTCACCAGTTACGCATGTTTGGTATGTTAAAGGCCGTCCAAGTAAAATTGCGTCAATTTTAGATCTATCTTTAAAAGAGTTAGAACAAATTGTTTATTTCAATTCTTATATTGTTACTGACCCCGGTACAAACCTTAATTTAAAGTATAAACAGACAATTAGTGAAAGTGATTGGATTGCTTTAGATTATGATAACGAAATGACAGGTAAAAATGTTCAAATTGCAGTTGGTGCTGAAGGTATTAAAAAGTTGTTAAACGATGTTAATTTAAAAGGTGAAGCCCATTCACTTCGTGAATCATTACCTTTAGCTAAAAGTGTTTTCTTTCGCGACAAATTAATTAAAAGACTTCGTACGGTTGAACAATTTTTATCATCAAAAATTGAACCTAGTTGGATGGTTTTAGATAATTTGCCAGTGTTACCGCCTGATTTGAGGCCTATGGTGCAATTAGATGGTGGACGCTTTGCAACTTCTGATCTTAATGATTTATACCGTCGAGTTATAAATAGAAATAATCGTTTAGCCCGTTTAAAAGAAATAATAGCTCCAGAGTTAATTATTCGAAATGAGAAGAGAATGTTACAAGAGGCTGTCGATGCATTAATTGACAATGGTAAAAGAGGACGCGCTGTAGTTGGATTAAATAACAGGCCTCTCAAATCTTTGTCTGATATTATTGAGGGAAAACAAGGTCGTTTTCGCCAAAATTTACTTGGCAAACGGGTAGACTACTCAGGTCGATCAGTTATCATTGTGGGCCCTGAATTAAAGTTAAATCAATGTGGCTTACCAAGAGAAATGGCTATTGAGCTTTTTCAACCATTTGTGATTCATCGTTTAATTTATGATGGGCATGTAAATAATATAAAAACGGCACGAAATATTATTAAAAAGAACGACCCACTTGCTTGGGAAATTTTATCTAATATTATGAAGGGCCACCCAATTCTTTTAAATAGAGCACCTACACTCCATCGATTAGGTATCCAATCCTTTGAACCCATTTTAGTAGAAGGTCGAGCCATTAAATTGCATCCCTTAGTTTGTCCAGCTTTTAATGCTGACTTTGATGGTGATCAAATGGCTGTTCATATTCCTTTATCTTTAGAAGCACAGGCTGAAGCTAGGCTACTAATGCTAGCTCCAAATAATTTTTTATCTCCTGCAACTGGTGAAGCAATTTTAACACCAAGTCAAGATATGGTACTTGGATGTTTTTATTTAACTGTTGATAACCCAGCCGAATATTCTAAAACTAACCATTATTTCGCCAATTTTGACGACGTATTATTAGCTTATGAACATTCTGTTATTCAGTTACATACTTTTGTTTGGGTCCGTTGTACAGAAACTGAAATTGATAAGGAGGAAGAATATGTAGTCCAGTCCAATAATGAGAGTAATGAGTTTGGCAACTCTTTTATTTCAACAAATGATTATAAAGTTAGGCGGAATAACTCCGATAATATAGAGGTAAAGTATATAAAAACGACGCCGGGTCGGATTTTGTTACATAAGGGTTTCGAATAATATATCGTGTATAAAAGGGTCATTTTTGACCTTACTATTTTTGAATATAGGTTTTATTTATATAAATAAAAGAAAATGAAAACAACTCTTCCTTTTACTAATCGTTTAGTAAACAAAAGAGAACTAAAACAACTAATTTATAATGCTTTTTTAAATTATGGATTAGTATCTTCCACTACTATAGTTGATCGTATAAAAAATTTAACCTTCCATTATGCGACGAAATCAGGAATTTCTATTAGTATTGAAGACCTCCGCATTCCTTATACAAAACACGAACTGGTTGGCTTAACAACTGATGAAGTGCAAATTGCATTAAAGAAATATAATATCGGTAATATAACTTTTATTGAACGTTTTCAAAAAACAATCGATATTTGGAATAATGCAAATAACTTTTTAAAAGATGAAGTTTTAGCTTACTTTCGGGAAACTGACCCTTTAAACCCACTTTATATAATGGCTTTTTCTGGTGCGAGGGGTAACATTTCACAGGTTCGTCAATTAATGGGTATGCGTGGTTTAATGTCAGATCCGCAAGGGCAAATTATTGATTTACCAATCAAGAGTAATTTTTGTGAAGGATTAAGTGTTACAGAATATATTATTTCATCTTACGGAGCCCGCAAAGGACTTGTTGATACAGCCTTACGAACAGCAGATTCAGGTTATTTGACTAGGAGGCTCGTTGATGTTGCACAAGATATTATAGTTCGTAAAGAAGATTGTCTGACAACTGATAGTTTACTTGAATCTGAAATTTTTCGTAAAAAAAAGTTTGACCCTTCTCGATTAGTAGGGCGTTTATTAGCACGTGATTTATTAACGGAAGATGGAAATATAATTGCAACTGCTAATACTGAAATAACATTTTCGCAACTTAAAGAATGGAAAAAATTAAACTATACATCATTGGAAGTTCGTTCTCCTTTAACCTGTCAATCTATACGTTCAGTTTGTCGTAATTGTTATGGTTGGCATTTATCATACTCGAAAATTGTAGATTTGGGCGAAGCTGTTGGTATTATTGCCGCTCAGTCAATTGGTGAGCCAGGTACACAGTTAACAATGAGAACATTTCACACGGGTGGTGTTTTCTCGGGCGAGGTAACAGATCAATTAAGAACTCCTTTTCAAGGTATTTTAACTTATCCTTCAGATGTAAATGCTTTTTTATATCGAACTTTACATGGTGAAATTGGTTTTCAGGTTAAAGAGAATTTAGTTTTACATCTTGAAAATCGTAAAAAAACTCGCGTTTCATTTAGTCTTCCTCAAGGTAGTTTATTACTCGTAAACGATAAACAAAAAGTATATGGAAAGGAAATTATAGGTGAAATTAAAAAGGATGCTAATTTAATTTTAGAAGAAGATAGAAAGGATATATCCAGCGAAATAAATGGTGAAGTTTATTTTCCATCTTCGGATATCAGAAATTTTGAAGATACATCAGAAGATAATTTTATTAGCCACAAGGCAAGTTTAATATGGGTATTACAAGGAAAAATCTACTCTTTTCCAAAGATTAATCACTTTGTTAGCAATATAGGATCGACGTTAACAAAAAATACTATTTTAACTTTTGGCTCGATTCGTAATAATTGTTCGGGTATCGTAAATTTCGATTTAAAATCAGAAAATCCTAGCTTTAATATCCGTAATTTTTCTTTAACAGTCTCCAATTTATTTGGTGCAAAAGAAAATGAGGATACGTATACTATGACGTTAGTTAATAATTCGAAGAAATTTAAATTTCGACTAGATGCTCCTCCTAACAAAATTTTAAAAAAGTGTGACACGCTTGCTACCTTAGTTGACGATTTATACACTACAGAAACTGGTGGAATTGTAACATATAGCATCGAAGATACCCAAAATACCCAAAAGAAAAAAAATTTAAAGAAAATATTTGCAGGTAAATTTTATTGGATACCGGAAGCTACTTATTATTCGTCAAATTTTGAAGTTGAAAACGGTGAATTTGTAAAGAAGGGAACTGAAGTAATTTCGGGTATTTTCTCAACAATTTCTGGGGTAGCACAAATAAATGAAGTAGATCAAGAGCTTTTAATAAAACCTATTGAGTTACTATCTGTTAACAAATTAGAAAAAACTTTTGTTAATAAATCGGCTCGATTTGTGAAACCTGGGGAATTTTTAATCAAGGATCGAGTGGTTGTTCAACGTTTAGCTTATCTTGAATTTTTAGAAATGCCTGAGTTTCAATATTTAATGGTTAGACCTGTCAAAACATACCATATACCTCGTGTTAATTCTTTTGCTTTAGCACAAAACTTTTTCCCAACAATATCAAAGAAGTATCTTCGTATCAAAATTGTTACACGAATTTTTTATAAAAATTGGGAACGAGTTCCTTCAATAAAAGGTGTTAATCTTCTTCAAACGTTTCTTTTCCTTGATTTGAAAAAGCAAATACATTCTTTTTATCCAAAGCTAGAATTTATAAATTACAAAAAATCTTCCTCTAAGCAATTGAATTTAAAAGTTTCTTTATACGAGGTTGTTGATCTGAAAAATTTTGGTGTAAAGAATTTAGGCGATAAACTCGGAATTAGATTATTTCCACTTGTTAAGGATAAACAATACATTTATCAGAATACAACATTAGGTTATTTTGAAACATTTTTAAAGGAAACAGCTTTTTTAGCAACAAAGGATGTTGATAGTGAAAATTATAAAGCTATCTTACTTTTTCGGAACCAAGATTTACGGAGTATTCGTTATGATAAAAAAGATAAACTACTTGTTCAAGTTGGTGATTTAGTTAGGGTCGGAACCTTTTTAACTAGTAGTATTAAATCTTGTTATTCTGGACAAGTTTATAAATTTATCAATAATGAGATATTAATTCGACTAGGAAAGCCATATTTAGTTTCAGAGGGAACAATTGTTCGGGTAAAAAACGGTAATTTTATAAAAGATGGCGGTACCTTAGCGACCTTAGTTTACAAAAAATTAAAAACGGCAGATATTGTTCAGGGTTTACCAAAAGTTGAAGAAATTTTGGAAGCGAGAAAAATAATAAATGCCTGTTTATTATCCCCAGAACCAGGTTCTATAGTTTCGACCAGCCAAAATTGTTTACAGTTGCTGAATTCGAAAAATGAAAAAATAGATATTCAACGACCTTCTAATAATAGTGCATCATTTTTGAATTTTAAGATAGGCGACTTCGTTGATGTGGCGGAACCATTATCAGAAGGTCCTATTAGCCCACATATGAAATTGCAAGTGCTTTTTACTTATCACAAAACTATTTACCCTATACTTAAAGCTTGTCAAGCTAGTTTTAAAAATTTGCAACTATTCCTAGTCTCAGAAATTCAGCAAACTTACTCAAGTCAAGGTGTTGATATTGCCGATAAACATATTGAAGTTATTGTTAAACAAATGACTTCAAAGGTTTGTATTGAAGATAGTGGAAACACAACATTTTTACCTGGAGAAATTATTAGTCTTCAAAAAATTGAAACTCTTACTAATGTATTAAACGTAAACGATGAGAATATGCCAACTTATACACCAGTATTGTTAGGAATAACAAAAGCATCGTTAAACAGTGATAGTTTTATTTCTGCTGCTAGTTTTCAAGAAACAACACGCGTTTTAACAGAATCTGCAATTGAAGGTAAGAAAGATTGGTTGAATGGTTTAAAAGAAAATGTAATTATAGGCCGATTAATTCCAGCTGGGACTGGTTTTAGCTATAATGAAAATCGAATGATGTTAAAACGCGAAGTTAAGGAGCTTGAATCGTCTTTTAAAAAAGACGTAAAGGAAGTAAAAACAAATATATTAAACTTTACGGATAATTTTTAGATTATCACAAAATTGAGTAATGAGGGTTTATCTAAAAATTTGGATTTACTTAATTTTGCAAGGTTTATTTCTAGCTTTTTTTAATACAATATATAGATTTATTTGATTTTTAACAAAAATATACTATATTAGTAAAAATTATTTACATTTATTAAAACAGGTTAATATGGCTCGTTATACAGGGGCAAAACTTCGAATTTTAAGACGTTTAGGTGATTTACCAGGTTTAACTAGCAAGGTGCCTAAAAAAAATAGTCGACCGGGCCAACATGGTATGGTTACAAAAAAATTGACACCATATGCTATTAGATTAGAAGAGAAACAAAAGATTCGTTTCAACTATGGTGTATCAGAAAAGCAATTAATGAATTATGTCAAGCAAGCGAAAAAAATTAAAGGTGTAACAGGTACGATACTGTTACAATTGCTTGAAATGAGGCTGGACAATTTAGTCTTTAGATTAGGTTTAGCTCCTACAATCGCATCTGCAAGACAATTGATCCGACACAAGCATATTAGGATAAATCAATCTTGTGTTTCTATACCAAGTTATCAATGCCAACCAGGCGATACAATAACTATTAAAAATGCTGCGAGCTCAAGAAAATTAGTAGAAACTAATTTAGAGTCCCCTACTTTATCAAATATTCCTCAACATTTAGAGTTTGATAAAGAGAAGTTAACAGGTAAGGTTCTTAGTGTAATAGACCGAAAATGGGTTGCATTAAAACTAAATGAGCTTTTTGTTATTGAGTATTATTCTCGTAAGATCTAAGCTATTTTGGTGCATTTTTATTAAATTAAGATAAGTTATTTTGAAATATATTTAAAAAATGAAAAGATAATATCTATGAGTGTTGTTACTTTAGAAGAGTTGGTAAACGCTGGTGTATATTTTGGTCACCAATCAAATAGATGGAACCCTAAAATGTTTCCATATATTTATACAAAGAAAAATGGAACACATTTAATTGATTTAGTACAAACGGCTTGTGCACTTATACATGTACATGATTTTGTTCAAAAACAAGCAACAGAAAATAAGAATTTTCTATTTATTGGAACTAAGAGACAAGCAACAAATATAATTGTTCAGGAAGCTGAAAAATGTAACTCTCCTTATATAAACCATAGATGGTTAGGCGGTACATTGACAAATTGGCCGACAATCCAAAAAAGAATTGAATATTTAAAGGAATTAGATGCAAAAGAAGAGGATGGTACTTTAGCCATATTGCCAAAAAAAGAAGCAGCTGTATTAAGACGTGAACGTGAGAAATTAGACAAAAATATCGGTGGTTTACGATCTATGAATCAAATCCCTGATATTGCAATTATTGTTGATCCAAAACGTGAAGCGACTGCACTTTTAGAGTGTCGAAAATTAGGTATTCAAATTATTGCTATTGTTGATACGAATTGTGGTCCAAGTTTAATAGATATTCCAATTCCAGGAAATGACGATTCAATAAAGTCGATTCAGCTAATACTTTCAATTATATCTAATGGGATTTCACAAGGTCTAGTCTCGTCCAAAGATTAGTTTTAGTAAATTTATTTTTAATTGTAGGCACCAACAGTACATCAAAAATGATGTATTAATCTTTAGAAATTGTCTTGGTTAAACCCTTTGTTAAATAAGGGTTTAATCATTTAATTAAATTGTAAAAAGTTTTT
>Ga0163179_10001531_pt1 | contig 16356 bp, 15 predicted proteins | sample AtlANTMetagenome_FD_109643 | JGI IMG/M metagenome (GOLD analysis project Ga0163179, IMG submission 109643) | Marine eukaryotic phytoplankton communities from the Atlantic Ocean - Atlantic ANT 2 Metagenome | ecosystem: Environmental > Aquatic > Marine > Oceanic | place: North Atlantic Ocean... | reverse complement strand
CATTACATCTAAATCATATATATTTAAAAATTCACCTGCTTCTGTCACTGCTGTTCCTGTCATTCCCGAAAGTTTTCTATACATTCTAAAATAATTCTGTAATGTAATAGTTGCAAATGTTTGTGTAGCATCTTCAATCTTAACATTCTCTTTGGCTTCTATTGCTTGGTGAAGACCATCAGAATATCTTCTTCCATCCATAATTCTACCAGTTTGTTCGTCAACAATTTTTACTTTATTATCCATTAAAACATATTCTACATCTTTTTCAAATAATGTATATGCTTTTAGTAACTGATTTAAAGTATGTATTCTTTCGCTTTTCTCACTAAATTCAGCATAAAGCTTTTCTTTTTCTTCAGCTTCTTTTTCAATTTCTAATCCTTTTTTTTCAACATCAGCTATTTCTATTGAAATATCTGGTAACACAAAGAAATTGGTATCGTTGACATCAGATGATAAATGTTCAATTCCCTTATCAGTAAGTTCAATTTGATTATTTTTTTCATCAATAGTAAAGTATAAGTCAGCATCAATTTTAGGCATTTCCCTATTGTTGTCTTGCATGTAAAAATTTTCTGTTTTTAAAAGAGATTGCTTTACTCCATCCTCACTTAAAAATTTAATTAAAGCTTTATTTTTAGGAAGACCTCTGAATGACTGAAGTAATTTAAAACTACCTTCTTCAATATTACCATCCTGATAAAGTTTTTTTGATTCAGATAGAATTTTAGTTACTAGTTGTCTTTGAATTTGAACCAGAGATGATATTTTAGGTTTTAATTCATTAAACTCATGATTACCTCCTTGCGGAATTGGTCCTGAAATAATTAGTGGAGTTCTTGCATCATCGATTAAAACGGAGTCAACTTCATCCACAATAGCATATGAATGCTGTCTTTGTACTCTATCCTCATTTTTGTTAGCCATATTATCTCTCAAATAATCAAAACCAAACTCGTTGTTTGTTCCATAGGTTATATCGGATAAGTAAGCATTTTTTCTTTCCTGTGAATGAGGTTTATAATAATCAATACAATCAACACTTAAGCCATGAAATTCAAATATTGGAGCCATCCATGCACAATCTCTTTTTGCTAGATAATCATTAACAGTTATTACATGAACTCCATTACCTGAGAGAGCATTTAGGTAGACTGGTAGAGTAGCTACCAAAGTTTTACCTTCTCCAGTTTGCATTTCAGCAATTTTACCATTATGTAATGCAATTCCACCAATCAATTGAACATCGTAATGTATCATATCCCAAATAATACTTTTTCCAGCAGCATCCCATGAATTCGACCAAATTGAATTTTCTTTTTTTAGAGTAACATATGATCTAGAGGTTGATAGCTTTTCATCGTTATCATTTGCTTTAACTATAATCTCAGTATTTTCTGTAAACCTTTTTGTTGTTTCCTTCACTACTGCAAAGGCTTTTGGTAGAATTGAGTTCAAATATTCATCAAGTTTATCTAAAAAAGCTTGTTCCCATTTTTCAATTTTTTTGTAATTGTTTTCATTTTCTTCAATGTTGTCAGAGTTATTAATAATCTCTTTAATTTCGTCAATCTCAGACATAAAAGGCTTCTTTAAATCTTCAATTTCTGACTTAAAGCTAGCAGTTATCGAACGCAGATCATCATTGCTGATATCTTTAATTTCATCCTCGGATTTTAATATTAAGTCAACAATTGGGGAAACTTCCTTTATGTCTTTTTTTCCTTTATCGCCAAGAAAAATATTTAATATGGAATCTACTAAACTCATTTTTACGTACGTAAATTTAAGCAAAAAAAAAGCCTCTAGAGAGACTTAAATGTATTTTATACAAATAAATAAAAACTAATACTCTTCCTCATTCCACAAATAATCATCATCAGTTGGAAAATCAGGCCAAATTTCTTGAATTGATTCATAAACTTCTCCGCCATCCTCATCTTCGATTGCTTGTAAATTTTCAACAACTTCAAGAGGAGCACCGGTTCTGATAGAATAATCAATCAATTCATCTTTATTGGCAGGCCAAGGGGCATCACTTAAATAAGAGGCTAATTCTAGAGTCCAATACATATTTCTAGTTTTGTGCAAAAATAAATTAATAATTCACTTTCACAAGCTTTAAAAAAAAAAAATAATAAACAATTTATAATTATTTAGTTTTTAGGGTAGTAGCTAAAAAATGTAACAATATTATGATTAGAAAGAAAAGAGATATTCTAAAAATATAATCACCGTATTTTACGTAAAATGTTATTTTTTTTAATATGGGTACATCAGACTTAATAAACCCTTCCTCACCATAGCTAATTGATTGAATAATTTCACCCTTATAATTTATTACTGCAGAGATACCTGTATTTGCACTTCTAACAATATTTCTTCTATTTTCGATTGCCCTTAGCTTAGCATATGATAGATGCTGTTTGTGACCCTCACTAACATCCCACCATCCATCATTGGTAATTATCGCAAACAAGTTTGATCCTTTCCTTGTGTATTCTGTTACATATTCCCCATAAATTGATTCAAAGCATATAATTGGAGAAATATTGAAACCTTGACTCGATTTAAAATTTTTTCTAAAACTATCATATCCTCTTGAATATGATAATCCACCGAAATCAAGTAATACTTTACCTAGAATAGGTTCTATAAAACTCTTATAAGGCATTAATTCAACTCCAACAACTAGTTTTGATTTGTTGTAATATTGATTGTTTTTAGTAATAAAAGCTGCACTATTGTATAGATTTAGCCATCTTCCATCATTTAAATTATTAGAGTATTCTTTTATATCAATGCTATCATAAAGAATTTCAAATAATTCTAAACCAGTTAGAATCTCAGAATAAGATTTATCCATTAAATCATTTAGCATTTTTTTTAGTTGATTTTCATTGTAGCTATCAATTTGTATTGCATCAGAAAAATAGGTTTCCGGTAGAATGATTGTAGAATTTTTCACTTCATTTTTATCTATTAAATTTTCAAGATATAAGAAGTTGTCAAGATTACTTTTTTTATATTTTTCGCTGTAGGGATCTATATTAGGTTGTACAATAAAAATTTTTTTTGAATCTCCTTTCAAATCAATTTTATGATATATATATTTTGATATTATTATTGGAGTGATAAGTAATAAACTAACAGTAATTAATTGTTTTTTTAAAACTTTTTTTTTCAAAAATTGAATTAAAATTTTATAAATGAGAATATTTATAACGAGAACCCACAATGTTCCTCCAAATGCACCTGTATATTCGTACCATTGTATCCATTCAATTTTTTCAGAAAAAACATTTCCAAGGTTTAACCATGGCCATGAAAAATCCCAATTAAGGTGAAATTTTTCAAAAGATATCCATAGACTAACTAAAAACAGTAAACTCAGTTTTGAATTTATTTTTTGTGACACGATTTTATAAAAACTGAATACAATAGTCATTAGAAGGGAGTTTACTAGAATAGCAAAGAGCATACCTTCAGTTGTTGCATAGTATAACCAGCCAGTTGATATAGAGTTCCATATGATAAATGTTAAATAAATGAGTGAAAATAGACCAAAGGAAAATTTTTTATGATAGTTATTAATAAGATATAACAAAGGAACAAAAGCTATAAAAATTAGAGATGAAAAACCATAAGTTGGCCATGATAGACCCAACAATAAACCTGAGAATAGGCTTAAAAGCAAAGATTTTAAAATTTTCAAATTATTAATAATTAAATTTGCTATTATAAACTTAAGGTAACAATTGAAATTAATCAAAATACTACCAAACTTTCTAACCATTCTGAATGCTCTTTGTGGTTGCATTGCAATTCTTTGCATATTCAATGATAATCTGTCATTTTTCAATTCTGCGTATCATTCAGCTTTAGTTTTAGTTCTCCTAGGAGCTTTACTAGATTTTCTTGATGGTTACCTTGCTAAATTGCTTAATGCTAAATCAAAAATTGGAGTTCAGTTAGATTCTATGTCAGATCTTATTACATTTTCACTAACACCATCAATACTGATTTATGATTTACTTCAGAATCAATCACCAAATTTTGAGTTTACTCCATTTTTTGCATTCTTTATTCTGATATTCTCAATGATAAGGTTGGCTAGATTTAATACTTTACCCTCAAAATCCTACTTTTTAGGTCTTCCAACACCAGCAAACGGAGTTTTCTTTATGGGAATACCATTTATGTCATTTTCTATTGAGCCAATTATAATAGTAATCACAATAATTATTTCATCATTTCTTCTAGTATCAAATATCAAATTTGAATCATTTAAAAAAGATTTTACAAAAACCAATAAAGGGTATTTTTATATTCTACTATTCATTTTAATACTTTCAGCTGTGATATGTTTTTTTATATATCAAATAGACATTTTTAATTTAGTAAGTTTAGCGATTTTGATTTATATATTTTCTTCTATGCTATTTAATTTTTATAAATCATTTTAGCTGAATCTAAGTCTTCTTTTTTAATAAATATTTTGTAAGAATTTAGGTAGTTTGAAGCTCCAAATCCAGCAAGTGTAGCAGAATAATGATCATCCTTTAAAATATATTTTATTTTATTTTCTGAAAGTTTTGTTGTTAGATGGTTAGCTTCTATAATGGAACCAGAAAAAAAATGAATATATTCTTTACTCATATATTTTTTTTCCTGAAAATAAAGTTTTTTCCTAAATATAATTTTCTTACAATTTCATCTTTAGCTAGTAATTCTGGTTTACCGCTTTTTAATATTTTGCCTTCGAACATTAAGTATGTTCGGTCAGTTATCGCTAAAGTTTCCTGAACATTATGATCGGTTATTAAAACACCTATATTCTTATTTTTTAAATGTGATATTATTTTTTGAATTTCCTCAACAGCTATTGGATCAACTCCAGCAAATGGCTCATCTAGTAATAAAAATTTAGGGTCGGTAGCTAACGCTCTTGCAATTTCAGTTCGTCTTCTTTCTCCACCAGAAAGTAAATCACCACGATTTTTTCTTACTTTATTTAAGCTAAATTCATCGATCAAACTTTCAAGTTTCTCATCTTGCTCCTCTTTTGAAAGATCTCCTAATTCTAAAACAGCTTTTATGTTATCCTCAACAGTTAGTTTCCGAAATACAGAAGCTTCTTGAGCAAGATATCCAATCCCATTTATAGCTCTTTTGTACATTGGTTCATCAGAAACATCAATATTGTCAATTAAAATTTTTCCAGAATTAGATTTTATTAATCCTACAATCATGTAAAAACATGTTGTTTTACCTGCTCCATTTGGACCTAATAAACCAACAATTTCACCTTGATTCAATTCTATGTCTACACCATCAACAACTTTTCTTGATTTATAAGATTTTTCTATTTCAATTGCTTGTAGTTTCATTTATTTCTTTTAATTACTACACCGGAAATATATATACTAATTTGATATAAAACTACTATTGGGATAGCAACAATGATTTGACTAGCAATGTCTGGGGGTGTGATTACCGCCGCTAGTACTAAAACGCCAACCAGTGCAAATTTTCTATATTTTCTAAGAATTTCAGGATTTACTAAACCTATTTTAGTTAAAAAATAAATTATTATGGGTAATTCAAAAATTAAGCCTGAGGCAAGGACTGAAGCTCTAACTAAACCAATATAACTATTTAAATCAAAGTCATTAAAAACCTCATTACTAACTGAGTAATTTCCTAAAAAGTTTACAGATAATGGACAAACCACATAATATCCAAAAAGAACTCCAGTAAAAAAGAGAAGACTCGAAACAAATATGAATCCTCTTGCATATTTTTTTTCGTTTTGATAAAGTCCTGGACTTATAAAGCTCCAAAACTGATAAAGCACATAAGGAAAAGCAATTACAAATCCTGCTGCAATTGATGTCCAAATATGAGCGGAAAACTGACCGGAGACGGTTCTACTTTGAATTCTGAATGGCATTTCATTTATACAAAAACTATCGTCTAGACCAATAAGGTTGGAAATATTACATAAAATCCTATAAGTAGGAAAGTTAACGTCTTTAGGTCCAAATATTATATTATCAAAAATAAAGTCTTTGAATATAAAAGCACCAATACCAACTATAAATATTGCAATAAATGAACGAAGAACATGCCATCTTAAATCTTCAAGATGATCTAAAAATGACATATCATCAGGATTTAATTTTGCTTTATTCATAGACCAGCGTTTATAATATCGTGGATATGTAACATGCCTAGATATTTTTCTTTTTTAATAACTACGAGGTTTGTAATCTTATTGTCATTCATAATCTGAAGAGCATCAATAGCTAGTAGAGAATGTTTGACTGTCATTGGAGCTTTCTTGATAACTTTTGAAAGAGGAACATTTAGTGGATCATCATATTTTTCAAGAATTCTTCTTACATCACCATCTGTTATAATTCCAACTATTTTTTCATTTTTTAAAACAGCAGTTGCACCGAGCATTTTACTTGATATTTCATTTATCGCATCACTAAACTTAGAGTCAATTTTAACTTCAGGTTTATTTTCAAAATTTATTAGATCTCCAGTAGTAGTGGTAAGTTTTTTTCCGAGAGTTCCAGCTGGGTGGAATTTGGCAAAAGATTTTTCATCAAACTCATTTAATGTCATAAGACATATTGCAATCATATCACCAACAAGTAATTGTATTCCACTGCTTGTAGTTGGAGCTAAATTATTAGGACATGCTTCTTTTTCTATTGGCGTATAAATAGTAAATTTTGAATTCTTACATAAATAAGAATTTTTATTTGCTGTTATTGCAATTACATCAATTTTTCTTTTGTTTAAATTATTTATTAATTCTATCGTATCAGAATTATTTCCACTTTTAGATATATAGATCAATGTATCATCTTTTGTTATTGTTCCAAGATCACCATGTAATGCATCGGAACCGTGCATAAAAATAGATGGGGAACCAGTTGAATTTAAAGTTGATGAGATTTTCATTCCAATTATTGCGCTTTTACCTATACCAGTAACAATGATTCTCCCTTTAATTTTTGAAAGATGAGCTATAATTTCATCAAAATCTTTATTAATAGATTTTTTTAGCTTATTTATTGCATCTATCTGTATATCAATAACTTGACTGCTAATTTCAACTGATTTACTATTGTTCAAAACTTATTTATTTATATTAAAAATCCAATAAAAATTAAGCTTATATTTAAAATAAGCTATGTGCAAATATACCTTAATTCCTTTTAAGGAATGAATTTAAAACACAATCTAACACCACTACTAACTAAACATTTTGGTTATTCTGAATTTCGTGAAAACCAACATGAAATTATCAATTCTATTTTACAAAATGAAAACACCTTAGTTATTATGCCAACAGGTGGAGGGAAATCTCTTTGCTATCAGCTATCTGCTATTGCTTCTGAAGGTACAGCAATTATAATTTCTCCTCTAATAGCATTGATGAAAAATCAAGTTGATGTTTTGAAAGGTCTTTTTAACATTGATGGAGTTGCTAATGTTTTAAATTCATCATTGACTAAGTCTGATGTGGAATTAGTTAAAGATCAAATTAAAAATGGAATTACAAAACTTCTTTACATGGCTCCAGAATCACTTACCAAACAAAAGAATATAGACTTTCTTAAGGATCAGAAAATTTCTTTTGTAGCGATAGATGAAGCACATTGTATTTCAGAGTGGGGGCATGATTTCAGACCGGATTACAGAAAGATTAATAACGCTGTTCAAGAAATTGATACAAAACTTAAAATAATCGCCTTAACTGCAACCGCAACACCAAAGGTTCAGGATGATATTATCAAAAATTTAAACTTAAACAAGCCAAATATTTTTAAGTCATCTTTCAATAGACCCAATCTTTTTTATGAGGTTAAACACAAAACAGAAAATGTAGATAAGGATATTGTTTCTTTTATAAAAAAAAATGAGGGTAAATCTGGAATAGTTTATTGCTTATCAAGAAAAAAAGTTAATGAGTTTACAAGCCTTCTCCAATTAAATAATATAAATGCATTGCCTTATCATGCAGGTCTTGAAAATAATACAAGATCTACAAATCAAGAACATTTCTTAATGCATAGATGCGATGTTATTGTGGCTACCATAGCATTTGGAATGGGGATTGATAAACCAGATATTAGATATGTAGTTCATTATGATATTCCAAAATCTTTAGAGGCTTACTATCAAGAGACAGGTAGGGCTGGAAGAGATGGTGGAGAAGGCCACTGTTTAGCTTTCTATTCTTATGATGATATTGAAAAGCTAGAGAAATTTTTATCATCAAAACCTGTCGCTGAAAGAGACAAGGGTATGGCATTACTTGAGGATATTGCTTCATATGCTGAAACATCTTCAAACAGAAGAAAAATATTACTTAATTATTTTGGTGAATCATTTGATGAATTGAATGGTTTAGGCGCTAAAATGGATGATAATTCATTAAATCCAAAAAAGAAGATTGAAGTAAAGGATTATATAAACAAAATTCTTGAGCAAATTTCAAAAAACAGTCAAACCAAAAAAATTAAAGAGTTGGCAAAAATTATGATTACTTTGGATATTACCATTCCTGACGAATTTTATAATCAAAACAAACTTAATCGAGATATTAAGAATTGTGCAAATACTGTATTTTGGAAATCAGTTATCAGAAATATGATGCTCAATGGACTTATTGAAAAAAAGGTTGAGGATTATGGGGTAATTAAAATATTAGAAAAAGGCAAGTCATTTATGAAGAATCCAACAGCACACCTCATGTCTATTGATAATAATTTTAATGATGATTCTTCAACAACCCAATCATTGACAAAAAAACAAGAGACTAGCGATGAAGTGCTATATAAAATACTAATTAATGAAAGATTTAAGTTATCAAAGGATTTTAATATTCCCCCTTTTGCAGTTTTTCAAGAATCATCAATTGAGGAAATGACATTCAAATATCCCGTAAGTTTTTCAGAGCTTTCAGCCATAACTGGAGTAGGCGAAGGTAAATCAAAAAAATTTGGGGAAAGATTTATATCTATAATTTCCAATTATTGTGAGGAAAATAATATTGAGAGGGAACAAGACTTAATTATTAAATCTTCTGGCTCAAAATCAGGATTAAAATTATTTATAATTCAATCAATAGATAAAAAACTAACTATTGATGAAATTGCTGAATCTAAAAACTTGAGCTACAGTGAAATTTTAGAAGAAATTGGAACTATCGTTTATTCTGGAACAAAATTGGATTTGTTTTATTTGATAAATGATATATTCGATGATGAGTCACAAGATGAACTATATGATTTTCTTATTGATTCTGAGGAGGATGATTTTCTTGAATTTTGTGAAGAATTTAGTGATGATTTTGAGGAAGATGATTTAAAATTATACAACATATATTTTTACTGTAAAGTTGCATTTTAATTATTTCCACTTTATGTTGCACCCAATACTTGGCTTTTGATTCTTATCAATTTCTTCTCCGTTAATTAATGAGTCTATAGCTTTTCTTAAGTCGTGCCCTGTCACAGGAATATCATTTCCTGGACGAGAATCATCTAGTTGTCCTCTGTAAACTAGTTGTTTATCACTATTATATACAAAAAAATCTGGTGTACAAGCAGCATCATATTTTTTAGCAACTTCTTGAGTTTCATCATACAAATAAGGGAAATTGAATTTTTTTTCTTCAGCTAGTTTTTTCATAAGTTCAGGAGAATCTTCAGGATAGTTCACTATATCATTACTAGAAATAGCTATAAATGATATTTCATTATCATATTTTTTTGTGATTGAAACAATTTCATCTAAAACATGAATAACAAAAGGACAATGATTACAAATAAACATTATTATGGTACCGTTTTTGCTAAAATAATTATCAGAAATGACGGGTTCATTATTTCTTGTGTTAAGTAGTTTAAAATTAGGAGCTAGCGTTCCTAAATTAACCATATTTGAAGGTGTTCTTGCCATAGTAATTACAAATTTAATTTATAATTTTATACTATGATTGAAACAATCACAAGTTTTTTTTCAGAAATAACTTCAGCTCAAAGAGGATCAATTTTGGCTGCAGGGTTAATGTTTTTCTGGGTTCTTGAGGGTTTTTTGCCTTTTAAGATGTTTAAATATAATAAGCTTAAACATGCATCAACCAATATGTTTTTAACTCTAACAACAATTATTGTTAATTTTTCTTTTGCATTTTTAATCGTATTAACTTGTGATTTTATTTCACTCTCTGATTTTGGATTGCTTTCCTATTTGAGTATAGTTGATTATCCAATTATTTCTATTTTAATTACATTGATGTTGCTTGATTTGATAGCTGCTTATTTTTCTCATTTTGTACAACATAAAGTTAAAATACTCTGGACCATACACATGGTTCATCACTCAGATAAGCATGTAGACACAACCACAGCAAATAGACATCATCCAATAGAAAGTGTAATTAGATTCTTTTTTACATTATTAGCTATATTAATTTCTGAAGCATCTATTGAAATTGTTTTCTTATATCAATCCCTCTCAGTAGCCTTTTCGCAGTTTAATCATGCTAATATAGGATTGAGTGATAAAGTTGATAAACTACTTTCATATGTGATCGTATCCCCAAATATGCATAAGGTTCATCATCACTCCTTTATGCCTTATACTGATTCTAACTATGGAAATATCTTTTCAATATGGGATAGAATTTTTGGGACCTATATGGAATTAGATAGAGATAAGATAGTTTTCGGTATCGATGACAATTATGATGATAAAAATGATATTGTGAAAATTCTGAAAAGACCTTTTAGAAAATCTTAAATATCTTCAAACTCAACTTCATCAGATTTTTCATCATCTTTTTTATCCTCTTTAACTTCATCTTCTTTAGAATCATCATCTGATGACTCTTCCTCTTGTTTAGACTTAAAATCCTTATCATGGATTTCACTAATAACTTCTAAGCCCTTTTCATCAATAATATATTTAGTCATTTCACCTAAAATATTAGAGAAGTTCTCAAAATCTTCTTTATATAAATAGATTTTGTGCTTTTTAAAGTAAAAAGTACCATCTTCATTTGTAAATTTTTTACTTTCTGAGATTGTTAAATAATAATCGCCAGCTTTAGTAGATCTTACATCAAAAAAATAAGTTCTTCTACCTGCTCTTAAGACTTTTGAATAAATGTCTTCATTTACATGTTGTTTATTTTCTTCCATTTCAATTTTAATTTGAATCAAAAATGGTTAAAAAACTACTATTAACAAAGACTAATATTATTTTTTTGTTTTTTGCTTGTCATAGGTTTCTTTGTAATAACCATTTATTTCACATAGCTTTTTATGAGTTCCATACTCAATAACTTTTCCATTATTTAACACTAAAATTAAATCACATTTTTCTATTGTCGATATTCGATGACTTACAATGATTTTAGTAATATCTTTTATTTCTTTCTTTAGGTTATTAATCACATTGTGTTCGGTTTCCGTGTCAAGCGCAGAAAGACTGTCATCAAGTATTAAAATTTGTGGTTTTTTTATAAGAGCTCTTGCAATTGCTAATCTCTGTTTTTGTCCACCAGAAAGATTAATTCCTCTTTCACCTAAGATTGATGAATATTTTTTAGGAAAAGACATGATATCATCATGAATGCAGGCAATTTTTGAATAATATTGAATATCCTTAGTTTTAGAATGAATATTTCCAAAATTGATATTATTATAAATGGTGTCTGAAAAAAGAAATGTTGTTTGAGGCACGTAACCAATATCACGTCTAATAACTTCGATATTATGGTCTCTTAAGTTTTTATTATCAATTAAAATTTTTCCTGAATCTGAGTCATAATTTCTAACAATAAGCTCTAGAATTGTTGATTTTCCAGACCCGACGGATCCAATTATTCCAAGGGATTGACCACTATTGATTTTAAAATTGATTTTACTTAAGGCTTCAATATTGGTTTCTGGATATTTTAAACTAACTTCTTTAAACTCTAGTTTTCCATCAATCTTATAATCATTTTGATTCACATTAATAATTTCATTTTTTTCTGAAAGAAATTCATTAATTCTTTTTTGAGATGCTTCAGCCTGCTGAACTATTGAAGTAACCCAACCTACAGTAGCTACTGGCCAAGTCAACATATTTACATAAATGATAAACTCTGCCAGTACACCAAGATTTATTTCACCATCAATATATTGGTTTCCACCAATAAAAATTACAAGAATATTACTACAGCCTATTAGTAAAAGCATCATAGGAAAAAACCAAGATTGAAATTTTGCAAGATCTATACTTTTGTCTTTTGTTTCACTCGAAAAATCAATCATAAAATCATTAACCTTGTCCTCAATTGTATTTGATTTAATAATTGATATTCCACTAAAAGATTCTTGAGAAAATGTAGTTAGCTTAGATAATGACTCTTGTACACTTTTACTTTTGATGTTAATTTGCCTACTCAGTTTGTATATCAGTATCGATAGGATTGGTAATGGTATGATTGTATATAAAGTAAGTTTAGGATCAATACTAATCATATAGGTTATTATTATAACAAATAATGAAATTGTATTTATTGTATACATTAAAGCTGGTCCAACATACATTCGAACCTTGCTAACATCTTCACTTATCCTATTCATTAAATCACCAACACGATTATTTTTGTAAAACTTTACATTTAATTCTTGATATTTTTGAAATATCTCATTTTTCAAATCATATTCAATAAATCGTGAAACATTAATCAGGGTCTGTCTCATTATAAAAGTAAATAGACCAGCAATCAAGGCAGAGAGGATTATGAAAATTATGTTCTTGAGTAATCGTTCTTTTAAATAACCCAATTCTACAGAATTATTTAAAGTATATTGCTCTATTAAGGTTATTGAGTTTCCAATTAAATTTGGTGCCACTAAAGCAAAAATTCTGGCAATAATTGTTATAATAATACCAATTATAATTTTGCTCCTGTAATCATAAAAAAACTTATTTAGGTATTTTAATTCACCCATAAAATTGATTTTCAAATATACATTTTAATTGATGTTTATAGTTTAAAAATATTTACATTTGCCATCAAGTTCATTTAAATGTTAAACAGAAGGCACATAAGAATTAAAATATTACAATTATTGTATTCAAAGACCACTGGAAAAACAGATAATAGATCCCTCTTAAAACAATTTGAACAAACATCTCAAAACTTTTATAAACTTTTTTTAACTCAATTAATTCTCTTAAAAGAAATTTTTAAAGAATCTATCAGAGTTGTTGACCTAAACGAAAAAAAATATTTTAAAGAAGATTCTAAATTGATAGTAAAGCTATTTTCTGAAAATAAACTGCTAAAATCTATCAACTCAGATAAATTTTTAACTAAAGCTTTTGAAAAATATGAATTAAATTATTGGACCAATAATATTAATAAAGTTCGATATATCTTTCAAGAGATATTGAAAAGTGAAATTTTTATTAATTATTCAAAAAATGAAAATTCTTTTGTTCAAGACGTTTACAAAAATGTGATTGCTACTAATGATGAACTATTTGATTTTTATGAGGACTGTGAAATTGGTTGGGTTGATGACTTTCCACTTGTTAATACAATGGTTTTAAATTGGCTAATTAATTCTTCAATTAATAGTTCAACTCAAATTCCAACCAAAATTTTTAAAGACAGGTCTGATAAAAAGTTCGGTAAAGAATTGTTTAAAATTGCAGTTAAAGATGATAAGAATATAGATGATCTTATAAATGAATATACGCCTGAATGGGACAATGATAGAATCGCTGTTATTGATATGATTATTTTGAAAATGTGTATAAATGAATTCACAAGCTTTCCATCAATTCCCGTAAAGGTTAGTATAAATGAATATGTTGAAATTTCTAAAGAATATTCTAGTCCAAATAGCAGCACATTTATCAATGGTGTTTTAAATAATATTTACAGAAAATTGGATAAAGAAGGAATGATAAATAAAAATGAAAGGGGTTCGCAATAATTTTTATAATTTTATGATATGAAATTTTTTATGAAAGTATACGGTTATTTATTCTTTAGCCTTTTGGCTGCATTATTTGTTGGGTTTGTTTTTAAATCTTGTGATTCTGATCCTTCAAAAAAGATTAAAGCAGAGAATGTAAAAGCAACTGAAGAAAGACTTGACATGTCTTATGATTCACCTGAAATCGAGTTTGATTTTGACACATATGATTTTGGTGAAGTTAAGGATGGAGAAGTGGTTGAGGTTGATTTTAATTTTACAAACACAGGAAAATCTGATTTAATAATTTTTGATGCTTCTGCAAGCTGTGGATGTACTGTTCCAGAATATCCTCAGAATGTAAATATAGGACCAGGTCAAAAAGAAAAATTAAAAGTTAGATTTGATACTTCCAATAAACCTGGAAAACAAATGAAGTCAGTAACTTTAACAACAAACACAAATACTGGTAAAAAAATAATAAGATTATCAGGTTTTGTTTTAAATAATTAATATGGAAGGATTTGGTCAATTTCTACCGATAATACTGCTTTTCATAGCAATGTATTTTTTGTTTATTCTTCCCCAGAGTAAAAAAGCAAAAAAAGAGAAAAAATTTATTTCGAATATAAAAACCGGAGATAGGGTAGTAACAAAGAGTGGTATGCATGGAAAGATTGTTGAGATTAATGATAGTAATAATACTTGTGTTTTAGTCACTATGGCTGGTAAAATAAAATTTGATAAATCTGCAATTTCTTTTGAATTGTCAGAAGCATTGAATAAGAAAGATTAAAAACAATAGATGATTTTTTATAAAGAGCTTTTTCACAAAATCGAAAAAATTTTGTGGAGTGTTTTTCTAAAGCCCTTTTTTTTCTCAATTGACCCTGAAAAAGTTCACCATTTTGTAGTAGGTGCAATGAAACTATTTTCACCTATTTTTTATCTAAGAAAATCATTCTATCATTTTAAAATAAATGGTAAAAATCATCCATCACTTGAAAAAGAAGTTTTTGGTATAAAATTTCCTAACCCTGTTGGCTTGGCAGCAGGATTTGATAAAAATGCCGAGATATATAAACAAATGTCTTCATTGGGTTTTGGCTTCGTTGAGATAGGTACAGTAACTCCAGTTTCGCAAGGCGGAAATCCAAAAAAAAGAATTTATAGATTAGTTAATGACAATGCTTTAATTAACCGACTTGGTTTTAATAATGATGGAGTTGATAAAATTGTAGGTAGATTAAGGAACAAGGGTAATATTATAATTGGTGGTAATATTGGTAAAAACAAAGTTACACCAAATGAAAATGCAAAGGATGATTATCTCATTTGTTTTAAAGCTTTATATGATCACGTTGATTATTTTGCGGTAAATGTGAGTTCACCAAACACACCAAACTTAAGAGATCTTCAAAACATAAATGATTTGCGTGAAATATTGAATCCATTAATTAAGGAGAATAATAAAAGAGATACCAAACCTATCCTAATTAAAATTTCACCTGACTTAAATGATGATGATATAAAAAAAATAGTCGATATGGCACTTGATCTTAAAATTGACGGTATCATTACATCAAATACAACAATCAGCAGAAGTAATTTAAAATCTAATAAAAAATTAACCAGTGAAATTGGAGGTTTAAGCGGAAAACCTTTAACAATCAGAAGCACAGAAATTATTAGATTAATCCATGACTATTCTAATAAAAAGCTTCCAATTATTGGAGTTGGTGGAATTATGTCAACACAAGATGCTTTAGATAAAATAAATGCAGGAGCAAGTCTCATACAATTATATACAGGTTTTATTTATAACGGGCCATCATTTGCTAGAAATATCAATAAAGAAATTATTAAATCTTTAAATTAATTTATAGATTTAAGTATGATATTTAAAAGCAATCTACTACCCAAAAATTTACAGCAATACGAAAAACTTTATAAGCAAAGCGTTGATAATCCAGAAGTTTTTTGGACTGATGTTGCTGAATCATTTATTTGGAAAAATAAATGGTCAAAAGTAGTTGATTTTGATTTTTCAAAACCAAGTTTTAAATGGTTTACAAATGCAAAATTGAATATAACTGAAAACTGTCTTGACAGACATGTTCAGGCTCATCCTGATAAAACAGCCATTATTTTTGAGCCAAATGGTCCTAATCAACCAGCAGAGCATATTTCATACAGAGAATTACATAGTAGGGTGTGTAAGTTTTCTAATGTTTTAAAAAATAACAATATTCAAAAAGGAGATAGAGTTTGTATTTATTTGCCAATGGTTCCTGAACTTGCTATTGCCGTCTTAGCCTGTGCTAGAGTAGGAGCTATACAT
>Ga0163179_10001530_pt1 | contig 16358 bp, 10 predicted proteins | sample AtlANTMetagenome_FD_109643 | JGI IMG/M metagenome (GOLD analysis project Ga0163179, IMG submission 109643) | Marine eukaryotic phytoplankton communities from the Atlantic Ocean - Atlantic ANT 2 Metagenome | ecosystem: Environmental > Aquatic > Marine > Oceanic | place: North Atlantic Ocean... | reverse complement strand
TTTGGTTGGTGCGCTTTATTGGGCGTGGGTCGGTGCGCAGCGAGATGGTGCATCTTGGTGGCGCGTAGCGGTCGTCGGCGTGTTGCTTGGTTGGACCCATCTGCTTGGAGGGCTACTGGTTGGCGGCGTGCTCGTCGCGATGCTTTTTACCAACCGCCGGTCCGGTATAAAAGCGCTTTTTGCAGTCGCTTTGGGGACGCTCCCGGTCGTGATTAGCGCCGTTCGCCTGGTGCAGGACGGCTCGACCTTCAATCAACCGGAGATCTTGGTTGGCGCGAGCCTCCAAGATTTCTGGGCACGTTTTGGTGTCTGGCCTTGGTTTGTAGGCGTGTTCGCTTGCGTTGGGGCCTTCGGCCAGCGTGTTGTCGCACTTCAGTGGCTATATGCATTGCTGTGCGTGAGCGGTATGGTGGGGTTGTCGGTAGCCGCTCCTCATCAATTTCCGTACTGGACCGTTTTGATGCCGCTTGCTGCCGTTTTAGCGGCTGCCTTACCCGAGTCGACTTGGCTCCGGGGGAATAACGCAGGACGAATAGCGCGTGGTGTACTTTGGGGCGTTGTGTTTGCACAAGGGGTCGTTTCGTTGCGGACCACGGCGTACGATGTCGGCCGTATCCAAGCTGACCTTAAGCTGGAGCGCGCGCTTGACGTTGCGATGGAGCGAAGCCAGGCTGGAGATGCCATCTGGTTGATATCTCCAGCGCTTGAGCCTGATGATGACAAGCGCGCAATTTCTACAGTGCTTTGGCGCCTGCCTTTCGGTCGCGCCTTCCCTGCCGTCCGCCCTTTCGATTTTGATTACACCGACTACCAATTCGGGCAGCCTCGAGATTTTGACGGTCGCGTTGTGTATACGTTTACCGACTTTTGGGCGGACCGTATGGACAGCGTGTTGGCGCACCATCTGGAGGGGGGGCATGAGGTCTGGATCGTGCTCTACGATCACGGGCCTGCGCACCGTTACCCCGAGCGCCTTGAGCATTTGCTGCGTCCTTGGAAGAGTGGGTTTGAGAGCGTGGGTACAGACCGTTGGGGTTTGGGAGTCGACAGGTTGGCTCACGTCACAGCTCGTGCCGAGAGGACCTCTCGATGAACGGAGGCGCGTCACTGGTTGAGCCCGCTGCTGCGTGGACAACGGTGGTGGCTCCGTTTTTGGTGGCGCTGTGGTTCCTGTTTTCGGTCGGGGCCGGGGCGCGTCGTGAGCGGGTGCGCGCTGAAGTCATGAGTTTTGCGCTTCGTAATCGGTACTGGATTTTAGGTGTCACGCTCCTCGCACTAGTCGTTCGTTTGGGCTGGCTGCCTGTATTTGAGCGACACATTTATGACGGCCATGAGGCTGAGTATTTCGCATTGTTCATGCATGAACGTGTACCGACGAGAGGGGGGACCGTGATGTACCCCTTGATGCAGTGGACCTATTGGATTTTGGGCACTGCGTTCACAGGGGAACTCTGGCCGGTGCTGTGGGCTGTCGGCTTAGGACTCGGGTCAATATTGTTTATGGCGGTGGCTGTAGGTTCTGCTTTTGGGCCGACTGTTGCCGGTCTCGTCGCGGTGGGTGTGGCGGTGATGGGCAATCACGCGTTTTGGTCGACGTCGGCCTACAACGTGATCCACCCAGCGTTCTTCTGCTGCGTCTCGTTAGCCTGTGCGTTTCGCTGGAGGCAGTCCAAGGCCGAAGGGCGGCCCGCGCTTTGGCTGTGGAACTTACTATGGTCTAGCGCACTGCTGGCCGTGTGTTTAAGGTTGGAATCCGGTGTGTTGCTCGTCCCTTTACTTGCGATCGTTGTGGGAACGATTCGTCAGGTGAGTCGTCGAGAATGGAGCACGCTCATGCTCGGGGTTGTACTCGGGGTGTGCGCTATCTGGCCGCTGCTATTCCCGGGCGGCTTGCCTGGTGAGGGGGAGCGATGGCTTTCATTTCATTTGAATTGGAACGCCTTCATTTATTCGGGTCCTTGGGCGCATCCGCTTTGGTTGGTGGCTGTGATCGCGGGAGTAGGCTTTGCCCGAAGCGCCACACTCCCATGGATCAGCTGGTTTCTGGTGAGTCACCTGGTCATGGCGACCTTTGATGACTTTGGTTTTCGACACATGTTGTTGCCGAGCATCGGGCTACTCGTGATCGGCTGCGCGGGCCTAGAGCGTATTTGGCGGCGCCAGGGCGTGATTCGCTGGAGCGCTGTGTTTTTAGGAGCCAGTGGGTTCGTTGTTGCGGTCATGGACACAGCTGACATCGCCTCGCGTTTTTATCAGACTGTAGAGGCCTGGGAGGAGTCTGTGCGCGCGCGATACGTGGACGTGGCACTTCAAGATTTGACCCCCGAGTCGCGCCCGAATTGCGCGTTGATCGCCGAGGCTGATGTGATTGCTGAAGAGCCTCCGCTTTCTCACTTCAACTTGATCGCGCATGAGGAGGCAGAGGCCTTACGTGCTCGGACCGGCTGTCTACACTGGTGTCCCGATGTGCAGGATGGTCGATGGTCTAGTCGAGCCGTGCTTGACCGCGCGATTCGTGTTGAGTCGCTTTACGAACTGACACCGATCGGGATGGTGAGGGAACCCGCGTCGGGGTATGCGTGTCTTCTGTATGAAGTGGGGGCTAGACGTCCGAATTTACGGATATCCAGGACCACGAAATAGCTGTACCAACCCGTCGGTAGATGACTACACCACCCGTCTCAATTTACGACCTTCTCAAAACGCTCGTTCGACGTGAGCGGGCGTTGGTGTTGATTCGTACGCTCGCCGAAGCGGCTTTGCTTTGTTGTGGCGTGGTGTGCGTCGTGGTGACGCTCGCATATTTTGACATCGCGCGCGCGACTGCCTTGGGTGCTGTCGCTGTGTTGTCGCTTGGTTCTTTTGCTTACTGGGCGCGTCGAAGCCTTCGGGCTTGGGCACAGTCTGGGCGCGTCACAAGGCAAGCAGCGCTCGCAGAGGCGGTAAACCCCGCGTTCCGAGGCCGGTTGGTGCTGTTGGCAGAGCGCTCTGCGGAGGGGCGACCGGGAGAGTCCGAGGCCCTGCTGGCGCTGGCGGAGCGCCGTGCGGCCGCATTAGCGGCAGATTTGTCGCCTAAAGAGGTACATCCGCCCTCTTTTTGGCGGTCCGCTGTTTGGCGCGCTGCGATCGCTTTGATGGCTGTGGGCGTCTTTCAACTCGCGGCGCCGTATTCGTTGCAGAGTGCTTTTGCGCGGCTTTCAGGCAGCCAAGCAGGCGCAGAAGAACGTATTGCCGCGCTAGACCCTGACCGCGTGGTGCTCGGGGATATCGTGTTGGAGTACCGGTACCCGGCGTACCTCAACATAGACACGATGCGAATCGAAAATTCCACCGGAGATATCAGCGCGCCTCCAGGAACGCGCGTTCAGATTTGGGCCCGTACCGCGGAAAGCTTCAGTTCGGCACGACTGGTGGTGTCCAACGCCGAAGGCACGGTACGGACGGATGTTCTTATTCAAGAAGGTAGGAATCTCTCGTCGTCACTTGAGGTCGTCGATGCCGGCAGCTGGAAGATTGTCTTTCCAACGGAGGCCGGTGAGCGCTTTTCTGCAGAACATGTGATTGCCTTGGACCCAGATTTGGCGCCGGAAGTTTTGGTCGAGGCGCCGGCGGACCGGCTCGAGGTCGCGTTTGATCAGCCGCTACCGGTTCAGTGGACGGCGCGTGATGACTACGGGGTCGTCCGGGTCGAGGCTGCTCTGGCGGGCTCGGCTTGCACTGATGCGGGAGGATGCGACGAGACCGCTGCTGGGCGATTCGTGCTGCGAGAGCCCCTGGATCCTACGCGCCAATTGAGCGGGGCAGGGGGCTTTACGCCGAGTGACTTGGGCATGCTGCCTGGCGACGAAGGGTCCATAGTCATCGCCGCCTACGATAACGATGCCGTCTCCGGTGCAAAGGCTGGTCTATCGAGGCGGCTGCAGGTCTTGGTCCTTGGACCTCGGGGACAACAAACACGTCGTGCGAGAATGATTCGGCAATTGCGTGACCGGTTGCTGATCGTATTGGCAGATTTTTTGGTTGAACCGTGGCCCGTACGGGACGGCAACCAAGGTCTGGCGCGTTGGTCCGGCACAGTCGCGGAGAGAATGGAGCCCATTGAAGCGCTCGCAGAGAGCTATTGGGACGGTTTCACGCCGGATACTTTCGAGGGAACCGCGGTCGTTGAGGTACAGCGAACGACGACCGCTTTATTGGGCTTTGTGATCGAAGTTGGAAAGGCCAGCGATGGCGGCGAACCGTCGCGACAGGATCAAGCCACCTTGGATACGCTCCGTGACGAGGTAGTCGTCGCTTTAGAGCAGGCGGTATTGAGCCTCGCTCGCGTTCTGCGTCTGCAGGCGTTGAATAAGGTGGCGCAGTTGACGCGGTCGGCTGCCGAGCGTGCAGACGAGTTGGCGGAACAGGATGCTTCGGCTGCAGCCGCACGCGCGCAGTTGGATCGACTTCAGCGGCAACTGAGGCAGCTTGCAAACGCGGTGAAGGATCTCGGGACTGGAGAAATGTCCGCGTTTATCGAGCGGCGGACGAAGGACGGTCTGGCGTTATCACAAGAGGTCCGGCGCGCTTTGGCGGAGGGACGGGTCGATGATGCCGACGTATTGTCCGATCGTTTAGCGCGTGAGTTGGGTCAGATGGCCCAGTCGGTCGAAGATATGCAGGCTGCTGCGGAACAGGAAGCCAATGAGCTGATGCAGCAGGCGCAAGACTTGGGTCAGGCCCTTGCCGAGCTTGAAGAAGAAGAACGAGCGCTAGCCGAAGAGACAGCAGATCTTCGCGAGCGGTTCGGAAAGGGCACGTCTGACTGGGCCGATCAGTGGCAGGAGCTCATTCGGCAGGCGACGGCGCTGAACACGCGAATGGCGTCGGCTTCGGAGCGCGTGGCCGCTGATCCGCGACGCACCGGTGGTGAAAAGAACCGGATCGCTGATGTTGTCGATGGGACGATGGGGCTACTGGACGCCGTTAACGCACGTAACGTGGTCACGGGTATAGAACGCGCGATGGGCTTGGAGCGACGTCTCGGCGGATTAGCTACTGTATTGGAAACCTATGCTATGGCGCGGCGGGCACGTGGCGAAGGTATGGTTGAAGGTGACGTGGCATTACGCGGAGATGCGCGGACCTCGATTGAGGATGTACGCCGTATACGTCGGACGTTGCAGAGTTTAGACGATGACGCCCAGAACCTCCCCGCGGAGGCGTTAACCGCCGCACAGGCGCTCTCTCGGCAGCAGGAAGCGTTGCGCGAGCGGGGCGAAGGCTTGGCGGAAGAAGCTAAAAAGATCGCGCCCGAGTTCCCAATGGGAGCTCCAGGGCTTGAAGAGGGCCTCAACGCGGCGCTTGAGGAGATGACTCGCGCTGTACAAGGGCTTGAGTCGGCAAGATTAGTCGAAGGTGAGACTGCTGAGCGCGCTGCTGCGGATCGACTTGCGGACGCACGACGTGCCATTGAAAGAGCCATGAGAGACGCCCAGCAGATGGCGCAAATGAGTCAGGAGGGGGCCGGGCAAGAGCAGGGGTCGGAAGAACAGCCGCGCGGTAAACGTGAGGGGCCCGAGATGCATGCAGAGATGATGGAGATCCCCGCACCAGAAGAATTCCAAACGCCTGAAGCGTACAGGAAGGCCTTGCTCGAGGGCATGGAAGGCGCGGTTCCAAAGGAGTTTGAGGCCTTGAAGAGACGGTACTATGAAGAGCTCGTACTTCAGTAAATCGCTATGCGTAGCTGCGCTCTTTTGCGCCGGCGTCTCGACCTTCGCTGTGTTGAGAACGGCCGTCGCACAGGAGAGCGATGTCGTGGCGGCCCAACGCTGCCTCGACCGGGCGGATTTGAGCTGCGCGCAGCGGGCGTTTTCACGTCTCGATAAATCGACACTGAATAGTCTCGAGGGCAGGGCAATTGCGTCTCGTCTCGCGTTTTATGAAGGTGAGTATGCGCGTGCTGTCTCAGAGATTCGCGCTGCAGTAGAGGAGACGCCGGAAGGCGATAGGCTGTCGCGTGACAAGTCCTATCAGCAGATGTTGGCGCATTATGAAACCGCATTAGCCGTCACGACGGACTACGAATCCACCGAGGACCCCAAGCACGCTGTACGCTTTGCCCCAGGCGCCGACATGATCCTTGGCGAGGAGGGCTTGGAAGTATTGGTCGCTTGCGAGCGCGAAATTGCGCCGCTTTTGGGCGGGTCGCCCGATCACAAGATTGTCGTTGAGTTGTTCCCTACTGCAGACGCGTTCATCGATGCGAGTGATGACCGTTCGCCTGCGTTCGACGATCAAGGCCGTGTGATCGAAGGCACAACACGTTGGCGTAGAGCCGTGCAAACCACGGGTGTCATCGGGCTTTCCAAGTGGACGAGACTATTGGTCACGAGCCCTCGCGCTAAACCGAGAGGCTACGACTGGAAGGACACGCTTGCGCATGAGTACATCCACTTGGTCGTCGCAGCCCGTAGCGCGGATCGGGTGCCGGTATGGCTACAAGAAGGGCTGGCCAAAGCGCTCGAGTCGAGATGGAAAGGCGACAGCAGTGTGAAGATCTCGCCACATCAAGAGACGCTTTTACGAGAAGCGCTCGCCGCTGATGATCTGGTCACGCTGGAGGAAATGCACCCTTCGATGGCGTTGTTGCCCACAGCAGAGCGTGCTGCGCTGGCCTTTGCGCAGGTTGCCTTAATGGTGGAATATGCCATTTCTGAGGGTGGAGAAGGCGCTATTCTCAAGACGATCGACGCCGTTCGTGATGGCGCTGATGCGAAGTTGGCGCTTGCAGAAGGCGCTGGTTTTTCCGAGTTCTCGGCTTTTTACGAAGGCTGGCTGACCTACGTACGTGCGTTGGAACTGACGAGCGGAAATCTTTCCGCGCTTCCTACGGTATTGGACGCGTCGGGAGACGATTTTGCAGAGGATCCTCTACTCGCCGAAAGGAAGGACTTGGCGGACTTTGCGCGGCTCGGAGATCTTTTGATGGACGCCGACCGCCCTCTTGCCGCGCTCGTTGAGTACACTAAGGCCACTCCGCCAGAAGAGCCCATCAGTCCGCTGCTCGCCGTACGGCTCGCGCGCTGTCACCTGGCTCTCGATGCACCGGCTGAAGCCACGCGCATCCTCGAGGAGTCTGTTCGGCTCTACCCGGAATTCGCGCTCACTCACAAGCTGCTCGGTGACCTCCTGTCTCGAGATGGCGCGAACATTCGTGCTATCGCTGCGTACAGGAAAGCCCACGACCTGAATCCCTATGACGCGGAAATTCAGTCGGCTTTAGTGGGGCTATATGAGGCTGCCGGAAAACAGAAGTTGGCAGACCGACATGCCCGTTATGGCTTGATACTCGCGGCCGCTGGACGGCCTTTAGGGGCGTCCGCAGCGCAGAACTGATCGCGTCGCTTTAGGAAAGCGCGGCGATCAGCTCGGCCTTTTTCATTTTCGAGTAGCCACTCATGCCGCGTTCTTTGGCCAGTGCTTTGAGCTGCGCGACGGTCATTCCCGAAAGGTCTACGGCTTCCGTTGCAGGCGCAGCAGCAGCTTCTGGCTCCGGTTCTGGCTCTGGAGTCGGTGCGGGTTCTGGCGCCGCCGCAGGTTCTGGCTCCGGCGCAGGTTCGGGCACAGGCGCGGGTTCGGGAGCAGGTGCGGGTGCTGGGGCCGGGGCGCTAGCTTGAGCTGGCGCACTGCCAGGATCCGTTAGTTCATCCGCAGCGTTGTCGTCGCTGGCGGTCGCGCCGCGAAACATGTTCAGGATTCGTCCGAGAATGCCCATTTTGTATCTCCGAGCTTTGTACTGAAGCGCGCTTCAGTGGCCAGCAGTCGCATAGCCGATTGAAACGCGCGCTCAAGGGGGCCCGGTCAGAACCTGTCGGTTTAAACAGTAGAACCGTTCATCCGATCGACTGAGCGTACGCTCCGGACAGTCTTTTCCATTGTCGAATAGCTGACTTTGCGTTCTTCTTCGCGACGCGAAGCGAGGCTTTCAACTCGTGCATCTCTTGTAGGAGTTCCTCGGTTTGAGTGTTCCACGCGCGTCGGCGTGCTCGCACCCAAGCCTGTCGTTCCTTTTCGAGATGATCCAGCCGCTCTTCAACAGACCTTTCTGCTTCAAGGACCTGGACTTGTAGGTTCTGTTGCAGGGTGTCCGCACGTTCAGACAATGAAACGGTGTGTGCACTGATGGCCTCTGCGAGCGCCTCTTTGCGCGCCTGCAGTCGCTCGCTTTGTTCCGACAACCAAATTTTCCACGCGGGGGATTGATCTATATCGAAGACCCTTTCTGCAAATGTCATGCGCTGGGACTCGAATTTTGCGCGCAGCATGACGTCTTCAGGTGTTCGTTTCAGATCGCTGGTGATGCCGATGTGTTGTAGCGTCCAAATCGTCCATTTACCTGGGTCGAAATTGTACCACGCAGGGCCGTTCCGGTAGTCGTATTGGAACGCGTGATGGAAGTTGTGGTAGCCCTCTCCAAACGTGAAGAGTGAGAGGAACCAGTTGTCGCGTGCGGTATTTCGCTTCGACCAAGGACGTGTACCCACGATGTGGGCGAAAGAGTTGATCGAAAACGTGAAGTGGTGCACCAGTACGACGCGTAGAAGTCCGGCGATCAGGAGTGCGCCGCCCATCCGACCGGTCCAAAGTCCAAGAAGCACGGGGATACCTACATTGAAGGCGATGCTAATCGGCATGTAGTAGTTGTGCTGCCATCGGACGATGGGGTCTTTCCATAGATCCGGGACGTTGTTGTGTTCACCCCAGCGTTCGCCTTTGACGAGGATCCAGCCCATGTGGGAGTACCAAAAGCCCCGCTTTACGTTGTAGGGGTCGTCGTCTGTGTCGACATGCTTGTGGTGGTAGCGATGGTCAGAGCACCAGGCGATCGCAGAGTTTTGCCACGCGGCAGCCCCAAAGATGGCGCCGGCGAGGCGTAGGGGCCAGCGAGCCTTGAATCCCCGGTGTGAAAATAGCCGGTGGTAGCCGACGGTTATGCCCATTCCGGTGAACCACCAGAGCAGCGTGGCGACAACGATTTCTTGCCACACGATGCCGTAGTTAACGATGTACCAGGGCACGAGTGTCGCCGCGAACAGTGGGGTCGCGACCAGGAACATCGTGTTTACCCAGAGGATTTCAGCCTTTTTCGATGTCTGTTCCATGCTGACCTCAACGGAAACAAGAAGCGATTTGGTCTCTGAATAGCTGTTGTTTTATCCGGTAGTTTCGAAACGCCCACGTTTTTCGGGTCCGTCGTTGTCCGATGGGAACGCATGACCGTGGTTTGGGGTTAAGCGAAAGTGAGATGAAACCGTAGGCTGGGGCAGAACATGCAATCTACAGAATCGGCGGCCTTGGACGCTGAGATCTTCGACGGCATCGCAGAGACGAAACAGGCACTCTCTGATGCGATTCACAAGACAGTTATTGGGCAGGATGAGGTGATTGAGCTTGTCCTGATCACGCTGCTTGCGCAGGGCCACGCGCTCTTAATCGGCGTGCCTGGATTGGCGAAGACATTGCTCGTGCGTACGGTCGCTGATGCCCTCGGGCTGGGTTTCCGCCGCATCCAGTTCACCCCGGATTTGATGCCGACCGATATTTTGGGCACCGAGGTCTTGGAAGAGAATCGGCAGAGTGGGGAACGAAACTTCCGCTTCGTGCCAGGTCCCGTGTTCACGCACCTCCTTTTGGCTGACGAGATCAACCGTACGCCGCCTAAGACGCAGGCGGCTTTGTTGGAGGCGATGCAAGAGAGCGCTGTGACGGTTGCCGGCGAGACGCGTACGCTCGACGCGCCATTTTGTGTGCTCGCTACCCAGAACCCCATCGAGCAAGAGGGGACCTACCCGCTGCCTGAAGCGCAGCTTGATCGGTTCATGCTCTCGATCAATGTGGGCTATCCCACAGAGCAAGATGAAGTCGATATCGTCCGTTCGACCACCGCTGGTGAGCCGGAAAAGGTGTCTCCGGTGCTTGACCGCGAGAAGCTTATGGCCCAGCAAGCGCTTGTACGTCGACTGCCGACGAGCGATGAAGTTGTGCGGTACGCCGTGAGGTTGGCGCGTGCGACGCGCCCAGAGCATGGCGGCTGTGCTGCTGCAAAGCGTTGGGTGCAATGGGGGGCTGGTCCACGTGCGAGTCAGTATCTGACGCTTGGCGCACGAGTTCGCGCCGCGATTCACGGTCACGAGGTGGCTTCAGTAGAGGATGTGCGCGCGGTAGCGCGTGCTGTTTTGGGCCACCGCGTATTGCTGAATTTTGAAGCTGAAGCCGAAGGACGTACGACCCGATCGGTCATTGATGAGATCCTGGCGGAGGTCCCTGTTCGGTGACCCTTTGGGATGCAGAGGTTTTGGCGCGGGCGCAGCGGCTCCGGTTGATCGCGAGACAAGCGGTGTCTGGCTTGGATTATGGCGCGCATCTGTCGCGGCGTTTCGGAGATAGCGTAGAGTTCATCGACTACAAGCCCTACGTCGCGGGTGACGACGTGCGCGCTATCGATTGGCGTGTTTACGCGAGGACCGACCGGTTGGTGCTTCGTCGACACGCTGCGGAGCGTCAACTGCCGGTCACGCTTGTCTTGGACGCGTCGGCAGACTCTGGTACAGGGGCGACAACAGCGAGCGGTCTTCCCGAATTGCAAAACTCCAAACTGGGTTTTGGGGTGTGCCTGGCCGCGACTGTCGCCTTTTATTTGTTTCAATGTGGCGAGCCGGTAGGCTTGCGCATCATTGCGGGGGGGCCGTTGCCGTGGGACCGGCTTCCGCCACGGCGTGGGCAGGCTCACTTGCACCGGATCCTGGCGGTCCTCGCAGCATTGCGACCGGAGGGCAGCGCGGATCTACCAGATGGTCTTCGCAGTCTCGCGAAGACCAGTCGCAAGCGCTCTACAACCCTGTTGATCAGTGACTTGATGGAGCCTGTAGATGGGTTCGAGGCTGCGATGCGTGCATTCGGCTGCCGGATCGGAGACCTTCGCGTCGCTCACCTTTATGACCCGAAGGAGTTGGACCTGCAGATAGGGCCCGCTGCACAACTGTATTCACCAGAGGGAGGGGCTCCGATAGCGCTTGATCCGGCGGCAGCACGCGCGGTATTTCGCGAGATCGTTGATGACTATCTCGCCGAGGTGAGGACCATGGTCCGCAAGTCGCGTGGTCGGTATGTGCCCGCGCCGATGGACGCGTCCCTGGGTTCGGTGATGTGGTCGGTGTTGGCTGGAGGGGCAGCACCCCATGCGGGTAAGAGGCGTTTCGCGTGAGCCTTTCTTTCGCCGCGGTGGGGTTGCTCGCGCTGGGGGTTTTAGGACTCGGGCCCGTGCTTGCGCATTTGGCGCGCCAGACGCCTGTCGACCGCAAGGCTTTTGGTGCCATGATGCTCGTCGAGCGGCTTGTACGGCGTTTGAGAAGACAGCGTCGTATTCGTGACCCATGGCTTCTGTTGCTGCGAATACTGGCGGTGCTTGCTGTGGTCGCGGGGGTCGCTGGCCCTAATCTTTTACTGCAGGAAGACGAGCTTTCCTTGGGGGGGACGGGGCGGATTGTCGTGGTGCTCGATACGTCGATGTCTATGAAGCACCCTGATGCGGAAGGGACGCTTTTTGAGCGGGCGAAGCGAGAGGCTGTCGCTTTTGTGAAGACCCAGCCGGACCAGACGCGCTGGGGCCTTGTGCGTATGTCGACAGAAGCTGAACGGGTCACGCCCGCGCTCACGACAGACAGAGGAATGATTCTCGCCGACCTCAACGCGAGTCAGGTAGGGCTCGGCGGCACGGAGCTTACGAGCGCACTGCGAGAGGCTCGCGCACTATTGGCGGGTGAACCCGGGGACATCGTGGTGTTCAGTGATGAGGCTGGCGCGTTGACAGTGCGTTCGGCACAAGAGGAATTGGAGCGTGTGTTGGCGCTTGGTAGCCGTGTGATCCCTCGTTGGATCGGCGTGGACGCGCCGAAGAATGTGGTTGTTGGACGGGCCGTTTATGGAGATGGCTTACAGGGCGGGACGGTCACTGCCGACATCATGAACTTCGGCCAAGCCGACGAAGAGGTACAGGTATCAGTCCTTCTGCCGGATGCTTCGGAGATGACGGCCTTCGTGCCTGTCGCAGGAGAGGCGCAAGCCTCAGAGAGTTTCACCGTGCCACCTGAAGTCCCTGGAGGGGTCGCCGAGGTACGGGTGTTGGATGAGGGTCTGCAGTCGGATGACGGGCACTTTTTTCATCTGCCTCGCGTCGGCGCGAGCCGTGTGTTGGTTGTGGATGGTGCGCCAGGGCCCACACCGATTCGATCAGAGGTGTTTTTCTTGGAGCGCGCGCTCGCGCCTTGGGGAGGTACTCGCACGGGGGTGACACCTGATGTGGTCGCACCCGCGGGGGTTGGGAAGCTGGATGACGAGCGCTACCGCGTTGTGTTTTTGGCGAACGTCGCCAACCCGGGTGCACTGGCGCCGGAGTTGTCTGCGTTCGTGCGCCGTGGGGGCAACGTGGTCATCAGCGCGGGTGAAAATGTCACGGTCGATAGGTACAACAGCGCGTTCTCCGCGCTGTTGCCAGCACCCTTGCGCAAGGTTCGAAACCTTGTGGCTTTGGATGCGGGCGGTGGCGTTGCGATTCGGCCCCCGGACACCGAGCATCCGCTGTTTTCGAGCTTTGAGGACCGAGGGCGTCGAGCGTTTGGGGACGTCTACGTGCGGCGCGCGATGACCTTTGAACCGTTTGAAGAAAGTGAAGACGTCTCGGTCTTATTGCGGTTGGATAATGGGCTGCCCGCGCTGGTGGAACGTAAAGTTGGAAAAGGCCGCGTCTTGTTTTTCGTGGGAACTATTGACTTGGCTTGGGGCAACTGGCCGCTGCAGGCGAGCTTTATGCCATGGGTACAGCGCACTGTGGGCTATCTTGGCGGAGAGTCCGCCGGGGGGACCGCCCGCTTCAATGGACGGGTCGGTGAGCCTGTGTTGATCCCGCTCCCCGAGGGCGTACGTGATCCTGTGATCATAGGCCCGGCGGGTCCGGTCGCGGACAGACCTGTCGCGGGTCATGTGAGCTTCACACCCGATCGGCCGGGAGCGTATACGGTTGGACTTTCCGGCGCACCGCCGCTCGCGTGGGTCGCGGTGAATATTCCACCGGCCGAATCCGATATTCGTCGTCCGGTCGAATTGGCCGCAGTCGAGTCAGAGGTGGCACCCGAGCTCTTTGCTCGCTCCGTTCCGTTGGGGCCTTGGTTGCTTTTGGGGGCTTTGTTTGCCTTAGGGCTCCAGGCGGTTGTCGCTCGAAATCGTAGCGTGGGCGAGACAAAGGAGGCCGCATGAGTTTTACGCGCCGTCGGCTCTTGGAATTTGCAGCGCTAGGCGTTGGGGGCTTGGCCTTCCCACGGCTTTCCTGGGCGTTGGGTGAGTCTGCGAAACTGGACGTCGCCGAGTTGAAGCTGGCGTCCGGTACACTTCAGAGACCCCGCGCATGGGAGCGGTTGCTTTTTGAGCTCATTCAGACCACCAGTGTAGAGGCGCGACCCGAGAGCGTTGCGCTCGCTCCGGATGATTTGGCCCTATTCGATCACCCTATCGCCGCGTTGATTGGAAACGGCCCCCTCCCGCCGATGTCTGATGCCGCGGTGGAGCAGCTTTCTCGCTATCTCCAATATGGGGGCTTCTTGCTCGTCGACGACAGTTCCGGGCTTAGTGATAGCGCCTTCGATGAGAGCTTTAGAGCACTCTGTCGGCGCTTATTCCCGGCGAAGTCGCTCTCTCCGATCTCCAGCGATCACAGCATATACCGTACGTTTTTCTTGCTCGACGCGCCTCTCGGTCGCGTCGACACCTACCCGTATCTGGAAGGCATCACGCTGGGAGAAACCACTCCAATCGTCTATTGCCGCAATGACCTTACGGGTGCGCTCGATCGAAGAGAAGATGGGCTCGATGCGGCCAACTGTGTGCCAGGTGGAGAGTGGCAGCGTCGCGAGTCGATAAAACTCGGCATCAACCTGATTATGTACGCGCTGACCTCAAACTATAAGAAAGATCTCGCGCACGTACGTCGCCTGCAGATGGAAGGAAGGATCGAGTGACCTTTCCTTCTTCACTGTTTGGTCTGACCGAAAACGGCGTTTTGGAATGGACCGCGACCTCGGAATGGATCCTGGTCGCGGTCGCGCTGGCCGTGTTCACTCTCGGCGTGAGTTGGTGGGGAAGTCGCGGGGTGCGGCACCGAGTGGCGTCGGTCGGTTTGTTGGTTCCCGCGTTGTTGGCGATGCTCTGGGCCGTCGCGGGTCCCGTTTGGGTCGAGGGGTCCGGGCGCGAAGTACCGGGCAGGACAGTAGTTCTGGTCGATAACAGCGCGTCGATGTCGCTCGTCGAAGATGGGCAGCAGCGAGGAGAGGCGGCGCTTGAACTGTTAGATTCGCTGGGTTTAGAGCAAGCAGAGCGCTTTCTATTTGATAGCGAGCTTAAGGCGTGGACCACGCCGGACTGGACCGGCGGAGAAACGGACCTCGGCGTTGCTTTACGCGCTGTACGGGAGCGTTACGCGGGCGAAAAACTCCGATCAGTCGTGGTCATGACCGACGGGATCGATCGAGGAAGTCTGCGAGAGCAGTGGATGACGGAAGGCACGCTGACCAGCCCAACAGTTGGCGGACCGTTGACTGTGTATTCGATAGGAGAGCAGGCCCTGATCGAGGACACCGCGATTCGCGAGGTTCGCACCGGTGGCTTCGCGTTTATTCGCGCGCCGTTCACGATGACGGTGACGGTCGTGGGCGACCAGGCTGGTGCCGACGTGCCTGTCACCCTAAGCCGTGAAGGACGCCTCGTCGCCCGAAAGCGGGCCGTTTTAGACGAACAGGGAAGCGCGGAACTCGAGTTTGAGGTCACGCCTACTCGCGCTGGTCGCTTTACTTATGAGGTGTCCATCCCGGTTGGTCCTAACGACGCTGTACCGGCGAACAACACCGAGTCGGTAGTGGTACGGGTCGTGCGCGACCGTATGCGCGTGCTCCAGGTTTGTGGGTCGCCGTCTTTAGATCAGAAATTTTTGCGGTTGCTTTTGAAGCAAGATCCGGCGATCGATCTTGTGAGCTTTTTCATCCTCCGGACCGAGCGCGATATTCCATCTGGCTACGGCACCGAAGAGCTGTCTTTGATCGCGTTCCCCTACGAACGATTGTTTACGGAAGATCTTGAGAGTTTTGATCTCGTGATTCTGCAGAACTTCGACTACGCCCCGTACTTTCGTTGGAGCGCGGACGCCTTGCTCGGCAATATCGCCGATTACGTCAAGGGCGGGGGGAGCCTGGTGATGATCGGTGGAGATCGAAGCTTCGATCTCGGAGAGTATGCCGGTACGCCGGTCGAGGAGGTCTTGCCTGTAAAGCTCGGCGTTCAAGGTGAGGCTATCGATCTGGAGCCCATCTCACCGGTGGTCACCGAGGCCGGAAGCCGGCACCCGATTACACGCCTGCTCCCAGATGCCACCGAAAATCTCGCGCTCTGGGAGCGGATCGCGCCGCTGGACGGGATCAACCGTTCTCGAGGCGCAGCTTCTGGTGCTGCAGTGCTCTTGGAGCACCCGTCGCTAAAGGACGCACAAGGTCGCGCGCTGCCCGTCGTTGCGGTGCGCGCGATCGGCGCTGGGCGCTCGATGGCGATTATGGGGGACGGGTCTTGGCGTTGGTCCTTCACCGAAGCCGCTAGAGGGATGGGTAACCAGGCGTACCTTCGTTTTTGGAAGAACGCGCTACGTTGGCTCGTCGGGGAGGAGAGTCGCGTCACGCTTGAAGGGGCGATGGATAACGTCCGTTTGGGAACCGCCGCGCGGCTCATAGGCAGGGTCCGTGATGTTGGTTTTGATGCTCAAGCCGATGTACCGGTTTCGTTGGTGGTCACCGATGGCACTGACAAGCTCAATCTTGAGGGGACAACGGGCGTAGATGGGGAAGTCCGTTTCGAGTTTACGCCTCCGCGCGCTGGGGCTTGGCGCGCCACGATGCAGGTCGAAGGCCAGCGGGGCGCTAAGGCTGAGACTGTCTTTGCCGTCACAAACCGGGACCCGGAACTGGAAGAGGTCCGTGCGGACCCTGGTTTTCTACAGGCGCTCGCGCAAGCGACGGATGGCTTATTTGTCGCGATGGGCGAGCAAGCCACCCCTCTTGAAGACGCCACCGCGACACGAAAAATAGCCGACAGAAATGAAACTCCTCTCTGGAACCACCCGTTCATCCCGCTGGTTATGGCGCTGTTCGCCTCCGGATCCTGGTGGGTTCGGCGGCGTGGAGGCGGGCGATGAAGGGGGTCTGGCTATTTGCTTTATTGCTTCCGTTTGTTGCTGGCTGTGGCGCTAAAGTCTCTACGCCGTCCGGTGATGACGGGCCTGT
>Ga0163179_10001529_pt1 | contig 16360 bp, 11 predicted proteins | sample AtlANTMetagenome_FD_109643 | JGI IMG/M metagenome (GOLD analysis project Ga0163179, IMG submission 109643) | Marine eukaryotic phytoplankton communities from the Atlantic Ocean - Atlantic ANT 2 Metagenome | ecosystem: Environmental > Aquatic > Marine > Oceanic | place: North Atlantic Ocean... | reverse complement strand
TCCCCCTTCACTTGGCACACCGGCGCGGGGGGATTCGAATGGTGGCGACGGCGCAGTAGAATAAGCTGTGTCCCATCCGGCCCACCTCGAAGTCATTGACGGCGGACGCGAAGGTGCGCCCCCCCAAAACGCAGGGGGCTTTGTACCTGTCGAGCTACCCCCTGAAGAGAGCCCATGGGACCGCAGCCTGGTCATTGGCCTCATCCTCGCCCTGCTCTTTAACAGCACAATGGCCTGGTACTTCCTACGCCCAGTACCCCCCGAAGAAGTCGAGACTGTAGAGACCTTGGAATTCGCTCTTTTCGAGCCGCCACCGCCGCCGCCGCCGCCGGAACCCGAGCCTGAGCCGGAACCCGAGCCCAAGCCGAAGCCCAAAGTAGTGGACGTGAGCACACCTCCCATACCCACCGATACGGCTGCAGAACCCGAGCCGTCAGCGGAACCACCTCCGCCGGTCTTTGGTCTATCCATGTCCTCTACGGTAGAGGGCGGAGCATCTTTTTCAGCCCGCGTGGGCAACACCTTGATGAAAGAGCCTGAAAAGGAATTCACACCACCCGACGAGGTGGGTGCGCTGCCGAGGGTCTCCTTCCACAAGCTCGACGAGCCGCCACGACTGCTGCGAGACTTTCGCGCCGACTACCCGCTCGCAGCCAAAGAGGGTGGCTTTCAGGGAACCGTCATCTTGAAACTAACCATCAACGAACTCGGCAAGGTCACCGCCGCAAAGGTCGTACGCGGCGTGCAGGATGAATTAGATGCAGCGGCCAAAGCAGCAGCCTTACAGTTCAAGTTCAAGCCGGGGCGCAGCGGAGGAGAGCCGGTCATCACCACTGGCTTCGTCTATAGGTACACGTGGGTCATCGAAGACTGATGACAGCTGTCGGGCCTGGACTCTTGTTGGGTCTTACCCTCTTGCTCTCACCGGCAGTTGGTATCGCCAGCGACGCGAATAGCGACACCGAGAGCAAAGACCAGGACACAGAAGAAACCCAAGTGCAACCCAGCGAGCCGACAGCCGCTGATACCAACAACAAACTGGCTGACGACGAGACAAGCCCCCCGTCCGCAGAGACACTCGCTCCCAGTCCTCCGAAAGGACTGGCGCTTCCAGCAGAGCTTCCCGAGGTTCTGGACGCGCCCCAGCCCAACTACCCTGCTGCCGCGCTCGAAGCGGGCATTGGTGGACGCGTAGTGCTCGAGATACAGCTCGACGCAGAAGGAGTCGTAACCGAGGCCTCTCTGCTCGATGACCCCGGCCACGAGTTGGGCCCCGCAGCGCTCGCCGCTGCACGCGAGGTGGTCTTCGACGCCCCCGGTGAAGAAGGCCCACCCCACCCCCAGCGACGCTACTTCTACGTGGTCGACTTCGTGCCCGACGTCCCCAATGAAGAAGACCCATCGGCAGACACCGACAAACAGGCAGCCCCCGAAGTCGGCGAAGAGCTGACGGTTTTTCCCAAGCTGACCAGAGAGCAGCAGCCTGAATTCCCCGACGAAGCCCGCAAAGCAGGCATTCAAGGGGATGTTCTGCTTGAGTTGGACCTGGATGAGGCGGGCTCCCTGCGCGCCGTCCGCATGCTGCGTGCTCAACCTGCCGGCTGGGGGCTTGAGTTAGAGGCCGTACGCGCGGCATGGAAGATGCGCTTCTCACCTGCCTTTGCCGGCGACGTCGCGGTACCGGTTCGCATTACCTACACCTACGGCTTCACCGTCGAGGAACAGGTGATCGAGACCATTGCCGAGTCACCCAAGCAGGGAGAAGCCATCGATCTGGCGGGACCCGTCAACTTTAGCGGCTTCGTACGGGAGCGACGGACTCGCAAGGCACTCTCTGGCGTAGATGTCCTCATCGCCGATCTCGAGCACAGTACGGCGACCAACGACCGGGGTTTTTTCGAGTTCCGCGGGATTCCAGCGGGGCTGCATCGGGCCATCGTCGCTGTGCCGGGCTACTACACGTTTGAGACCCAGGAGGAGGTCCAGCCTGGCGAAGCCACCGATGTCATCTACTTCTTAAAGGAGAGGCCCCTGGGTGTGCCCGAGACCATCGTCCGCACACAACGAGAGAAGAAAGAGGTCGCAAAGAGGTCGATCACCATCGAGACCATCGAGAGGGTGCCGGGCACCTTTGGTGACCCGGTACGCATCGTCCAGAACCTTCCCGGTGTTGCTCGGTCACCCTTTGACTTTGGTCTGCTGATCGTACGTGGTTCGGGCCCCGAGGACTCAGCCGCCCACATTGATGGGATCCGTGTCCCACAGCTCTTCCACTTCGGCGGCTTCCGCTCGATCATGACACCGATCCTGCTCGACTCTGTGGACTTCTACCCCGGGGGCTACGGAAGCAAGTATGGCCGCCTCACAGGGGGCATCCTCGATGTCCGCACACGCGAGCGCTACGAGTCAGAGATCCATGGTCTGGTGCAGGCAGACTTGCTCGATGCCTCGGCTGCAATAACTGGTGCAATCCGTCGTGCCAGCGACAAGAGCGAGATCGGGGGCTTTGTGGTCGCTGCTCGGCGCTCGTATCTGGACATCATCCTGCCGGCAATTCTGCCTGCCGACACCATCGACCTGGGCCGAATCGTGCTCCCTCAGTGGACAGATATCCAAGGGAAGCTCACCTTGCGTCCGCATCGCAATCACTCGTTCTCAGTGATGGCGTTCTACTCCCAAGACCGAGTCGGTGGTCGCTCCGAAGACCCGGGCAAGCAGAACAATGCGACCCAGGGTGAGTTTTCCTTTCGCAACGACTTCTGGCGCACCAATGTGAGCTGGATAGCGCGCAGCGGCGAGTCCTTTCGCAACGACCTGGTGCTCTCCATAGGACAAGACATCCAACGGTTTGGAGTAGGTCAGTTCGCGACAGTCGATGCCCTGGCCTTCTGGTTCCTGATACGCGAAGAGGCTGAGTTTGCCCTGGCCCCCTGGATCGATCTGGTCGCTGGTAGCGACATCATCCTGGGCAGTTACGATTTCGAGTTCCAGTTCAACAGCCTCGACGTACGTACTTTTGGCAGTGATCCCAACGCCGAACGCGAGGAATTAACGATCGCCGACAAGAACCTGGGCTTCGCGCCCTCGCTGTTTGTCGAGGGCCGATTCAAGCTTGTAGATGAGCGAATCCGATTGAGCCCGAGCCTCCGCTACGACCACTACACAGTGCCCGAACAATTCGCCTTCAACACCCTGGACCCTCGCTTCTATTTTCGAGTCACTCCCGATCCGGAAAAGCGCCTCGACATCAAAGGTTCTGCAGGCATCTACCACCAGAACCCACAAGGCTATGAGATCCTCGATGCCACAGGAAACAATGAACTGAGCCCAGAGAAGAGCTACCAGTTCAGCCTCGGCACTGAGATTCAGTTCACCGACTTCCTGAGCCTGGACGTCCTCGGCTTCTATAAGCGCCTCGAAGACCTGATCGTCTTCGATCAGAGCGCAGAACTGGGTGATGGTTTTGGCAACTCCTGGGTGAACAGCGGCGACGGGCACATCTACGGCATGGAAGTCTTTCTTCGCTGGGAGACCTTTAAGAACTTCGAGGGTTGGGTAGCTCTGACGCTGCAACGTAGTCAGCGCCGTGACCGCCCCGACTGGGACTACTACTGGTTCGACTTCGACCAGCCCGTAATCTTGGATATTGTTGCTTCGTATCGCCTGCCCCTCGGATTTCGAATCGGCGCACGCTGGCGCTACACCTCGGGCAACCCGGACACCCCCATTACCAACGCCATTTACGACTCAGATAGCGACAACTACATTCCACTGCAGGGCCCCTACAACTCCGACCGCCTGCCCTCTTTTCACGCACTCGACATTCGCATCGACAAGGACTTCAACTTTCGCCGCTGGAAGCTAACGGTGTATCTGGACATGATGAATGTCTACAACCGCAAAAACCCCGAGAGCAAGGTCTACAACTTCGACTATACGGAGAGAACATTCCTCTATGGCCTGCCCATACTTCCAAACTTAGGATTTAAGGCGCAGTTTTGATCAGTTCAGAGAGAATAAGAGGCTATGTGCTGCTATTCCTCGCTTTGGTAGTGGCGGGACTTCCCGGCTGCAACCTGCTTGACTTGACTCCAGCATCCAAGGTTGTCCGCCCCAGAATAGCCGCAGTTCGCGCAACCCCGGCTGAGATTGGCATCGGCGAGTCCACACAACTTGACGCACTCTTTGTTCAGCCTGCGGGAGACGATAGCGAGTGGGGTGCACTGTGGTTCAGTTGTGTTGAAGCGGGTGGCGCAACGGGCTGTCTCGGCGCAGAAGGCCTGCTTGATGGCTTTGATTCGGAACAAGGGGACGATGATGACAGCGCGGCTCTCATCCCCGAAGGGCTGCCTGATGATCCCCGCGATGCGCAGTTCGGCGCTGAGGCCAGCTTCACCTACACGGCCCACGGCACGGTAATAGAAGAAGCCTGGGACGCCTTAAGCCCTGAGGAGCGAGTCGAAGGACTGGTCGTGCTGGTCAGCGTCAGCTACGTACCGAGAAGTCAGGAACGGCTCACGGAGCTGCTTCTTACCGTGATCTTTTCAGAGCAGAATGGAGACCCCGCCGCTGGGCGAGCCGCCGCCGAGGAGCTCGCGGAGCTCGCCGCTGATGGAATTAATGCGGCACGAAGAATCGTCGTCAGCGACAAAGACGCCGATCAACCAGACCCCATTGAGTGCCCCGTCCAGACACTCTCCGCAAACCAGAACCCGGACATACAAGGGCTGCTGCTGCACAGTGCCGAAGATGGCAAAGACCAGGGTCTATCCCTGGGCCAAGTCACCTTTGTCGCCCCCCAGGAAGTCCTTGTGCTTCGCCCGGTTCTGCAAGAGGGAGCCATCGAGGACTACCTGTACATCACCACCGACGGCGAGACGCAGTGCCGGCAGGAGTCTCCCTACTTCGCCTGGATAACCAACGTTGGTTCAATGAGCCGCGACTACACCTTTCTGGCTGACGAGGGGGATCTGGATGAAGTCGCTGGGCGCCTCAAGATCAACCGACTGAGGCTGCCCGAAGAATCGGAACTCCCACCGCATTCAGACCTCTGGCTTGTGGTACGAGATCGAAGGGGCGGCACGGACTGGATGCGCTTTGACCTGCTTCGCGAGCAGGCCCCCTAAAGCGGGACTTCACCATCACCACAAGCACCCCACCCGACTCCTGGCAGGTATTGCCCCACGGCCCACTCACGCCGCTGGCAGAGAACCTCTGGATGGTTTCTGGACAGGTGCCAAAGATGCAGCTGAAGCGGACCATGGTCGTCGTACGCCTCAGTGACGGCCGACTGCTCCTGCACAGCGCCATTGCCATGGCTGAGCCAGACATGATGCAGCTGGAAGAGCTTGGCCAGCCGAGCTTCCTGATAGTCCCGAGCGCCTACCACCGGCTCGATGCTGCTCGCTACAAAGACCGCTATCCCGAGATCGAGGTGCTGTGTCCCAGCGGCGGCCAATCGGGAGTCGAGAAGGTGGTCGCTGTGGACCGTTGCTACGAAGACTGCCCCGAGTTCATACCAGGCGATGACGCTGTGCGACTCACCTACTACGACGAGGGCGGGCCCCACATTGAGGGGATCTTGCTCGTGCGCTCATCAGACGGCCTCACCGCGGTATTTAACGACACGCTGTTTAATATTCCGAATCAGAAGGGACTGTTCTGGTTCCTCTATGGTCGAGTCCTGGGCGCCAGCGGCGGACCCAAGGTCACTCCACTCGGCCGCTTGATCTTGCTTCGCGGCAAGGCGCGCTCCGGTTTTAAGAATTGGCTACACAGGGCAGCAGACGAGAACAAGTTGGTTCGGGTGGTGCCCGGCCATGGCGATATACTGCGCGCAGACATCGCTTCGGTATTTCGCGAACTAGCTGCCAGCCTTTAAGGTCGCGGCTGCTTCTACTTCTTTGTTTCTATGCCTTCACGGACGCGGAAAGAATGCGAGTAGACGGTGCCGAAGTCTCGACAACGAGCCTGGGACAGTGGCCGCTGCTCACTGCAGCCCACTCCATAGACCATCGAAATTCTCAATGGCGCGTCCAGGTGAGGCTTCTTCGGCTGAAATGAGAAGTCGGTCGTACCTGCCTCAAGCATTCGCGCATCACCCTCTGCGATACAAGGCTCACCTGACAATGTCTCATAGCGTTCCGAGCCGAAGCGTTCCACCTGAAAACTCTGGCAGCCAGGAATAAAGATCTTCTCACCGCTGTTGTTTTCGAGACTTATCTGCACCAGATCTCCCAGGACATAGGTCCTACGGTTGGTGTCCACACTCACCAATGACGTCGCTGACTCAGCTAAGGAGGATCCCGATGACATTGTCAGCGAGGCGAGCCCTACGAGAAGATAAAAGCAACGAGAAAAGGAGCCCATTCTTGTTCGCCTAACGAGGAAGACCCAGACCGATTAGTAGACAGAGTCATCGTATGTGAAGGGACAACCTCCTGTCACCGGCTGACCGTACGAAGGCAAACGTCCTCAACACCTCCTTGACACTCCAGAAAGGCAGTTGGTAGAAATCAGCGCCGAAATCGGGATGTAGGTCGGTATTGTCTCGTTTCCGGTTCAGTTTTAGGGTCACTGAGCCGTATTACGGCACGTAAAGGCCCACTCGAGACACTCCGCCTACGGGCAAACGCCTGCGTATCCTTGGAGCGCTGCATGAACCGCCTCTTGACCGCCGCAGCCCTAGTGCTTGCACTGCTGCTCACCTCTCCCACTGCCACCTTTGCGCAGGATGATGGTGAGGACTCCAGTGAAATAGTTACCACCAGAGCACCTGAGGATAAGCGCGCTGTAAAAGTGCGGAATAAATTCTTCATTAAGCGCAAGCGACTTGAGATCACTCCTCAGATCGGCATCGTCACCAACAACCCGCTCAATGATGAGGTGACCTTTGGTGCGGCGATCACCTACCACTTCACCGAGCGCTTCGGCCTTGAGTTCAACGGCAGCTATGCGGCTCTGGGTGGCGCGTCCAACACCAAGAACCTGAGCACAGCAGTCCTCAGCCTGCTGCCTCCGGCGGACCGACTTGAGTCGATCGACCCCGCTGCTCTGTTCACCTTCTCAGCGGTATGGACCCCCATGTACGGGAAGATCAATCCCTTTGGCATGGCGGTCATCAACCTGGACTTCTTCTTCCTGTTCGGGCTGGGTTATGGCAACGAGTTTATCGAGATGCTCAGCTGCCCGGGATGTAATCAGGGCATCCCAGATGTCGAGGTCGCTAACGCGTTTGACAGCCCGATGGGTGAGCTCAATCACCTCTTCATGTTGAACTTGGGATTCGGCGTTAACGTGTTTGTGACCAAGTGGCTCAGCCTGCGGGTCGATATGCGCGTGCTATTGACCTATGACCAAGTGCTCAACTACGACGATGACACCGCCCGCGAGACCAACCGAAATCTGGCGAGCCCTCAGGGTGGCAATCCTCTATTGAACCGTATTTCATGCCACACCAACGATGCTGCGATCTGCAAAGCGGACTTCCCGAGCACATTCATCATCAATATCGGCGGCAGCTTCTGGGTCCCCGGTGACCGTGCTGTGCGCTCCCAAAGCAAGCCCTTCTAGGAATCTGAACCATGATTCGCAACCGATTGATGTTCCTGGCGGCTCTCCTTCTGGCCCTCTTCGTGATCACCCCCTCGGCCTTCGCAGCACCTGGTGATGGCGCGCCTCCCCCCATGGGAGACGATGACGACGACGACGATGACGACGATGACGACGATGACGACGATGACGATCGCCGGCGCCCCCCGATGGGTGACGACGACGACGACGACGACGACGACCGCACGACTTCCGGCGACTATGAAGAAGAAGAGGAAAGTCCCTCAAGCGACTCACAAAGTGAGGGCGAGAGCGAAGAAGACGAGGAAAGCCTTAATGACAGGTACCGAGTCGTTGCTCCGGGCGAAGAAGAAGAAGAAGAGCCCGAAGCCAAGAAATCTCGTCCCGTTGAGGACAAGCGTCGCGGCATTGTAAAGGTCATCCAGAAGAAGTTCTTCCTGAAGTACAGGCGCCTCGAGGTCACCCCTCATGTGGGCTACATCGGCAACGACAACTTCATTCGTCGCTTCGCCGTGGGCGCCTCCATTGGCTATCACTTCAATGACCTGTTCTCAATGGAGACTACGCTCAGTTATCTGCCGGACCTCAATGAGAATGACTACAAGGCCCTGACCAAACAGTTCAAAGATGGTAGCGAGGTCGTTCCTGACATCTCGAAGGTGATCTTCCTGGGCGTGGTTAATGCAGCGGTATCCCCTATCTACGGCAAGGTGGAACTAGGCAACCTGCGCATCATCAACTACGACCTCTACTTCAGCGCTGGCATCGGCGTCGCCTATTCCGAGGATGACACCGAGATCATCGAGCAGCCCGAGTGCTCAGGTGACCAATACGCGATCAACAAGGACACCGAGGCCTGTCGCTACGTCAAGCAGTGGCACTTTGTCAGTAACGCTGGCGGCGGCTTCCGCGTCGTCTTCAACGAATGGATCGGTGTGCGTCTCGATGCACGTGGCTACACCCACATTGAGCAGGTCTACCGTGAGCAGGGCGACATTGGCTTAGAGATGAAGCAGAACTTCATGATCAGCCTCGGCGCATCCTTCTTCTTCCCCCCGCGCGCACGCACCACCCAGGACTGAGCAAATGAACCACCACAAGCTCTTCTCCTCACTCGTTTGTGCCTTGTGCATGCTGCTGGCTTCAGCGGCGCAGGCTCTGACCCTCGACGACATTAAGCAGATGGCGGAAGTCGGTGTTCCCGACAGCATCATCGTGTCCACCATTGAAGGCGCAGAAGAAACCTTCAACCTGAGCGCTCAAGACATCATTGAGCTTAAAGGTGCTGGCATCTCGGACGCCATCATCGAGGCCCTTCAGAGCACGGCAGGCAATGTAACTCGCAGCAAGCCGAGCATGCGGGAAGAAGACGAAAAGCCGAGGCGCAGGGCATCTGAAGAGCCCGCAGAGGCACCCCGAAGCCGGCGCGCGGCCGACGATGAGGACGACGACCGAATGAACAGGCGTCGGCGAGGCAGCGATGACCGGGAGCGAAGCCGAAGGGCGGCCCCTGAAGAGGAAGAGGAAGAGGACAGCCTTATCCGACGACGTGGCGAGCGCAAAGACACCGAAGAACGCCGATCTGGAAAGAAGGTCAAACGCACGCCTAAGAAGATCAAAGCTGCCATTGCCAACTACAAAGAAAAGAAGTTCCTGACAGCGAGCCTGAAGCTCTACCGTCTCGCCGACTCCAATAAGTACCCGGAATTCGAGGCGAAGATTCACTACTACCTGGGTGGCTCCCTCGAGAAAATCGGCCTGCTTCACTCAGCGCAGGTGTACTTCCAAAAGGTCGTAAAGGAAGGCCCAGGCACAGGGGCCTTGTTCGCCAACTCCCTGGCCAAGATGGTGTCCATCTCGGACAAGACCAATGACCCCATCTACCTCATCCGTAGTATCGACAAGATCAACCCAGAGGACTACCCGGGCAAGGTCAAAGACGACCTCTACTACTATCAGGGCGTTCGAAACTTCGAAAAGAGCGACTACAAGCAGGCCGAGCGTAACTTCAGCAAGCTCGGTCGAAGTAATAGCCACTTTGTTCAGGCCCGCTACTACCTGGGGGTTATCTACAATCAGCAGAATCGCCGCAAGAAGGCGTTCAAGGTCTTTGCCGACATCATCAACCGCGACTTCCGAGGCAACCCAGAGACCATCGCATCCATCAAGCAGCTCGCCTTCATCAACATGGCGAGGATTCGCTATGGCGTGCAGCAATACACCAAAGCCGCCGAGCTCTACGAGCGCTTGCCACGACTCGCAAATCACTGGTCGACGTCTCTCTATGAGGCCGCCTGGGCCCACTTCATGTCCGAGAACAAGGAATACAAGGCGCTCGGCCATTTACTTACGATCCACAGCCCCTTCTTCCGCAAGGTCTGGGTCCCTGAAGCACGTATCCTTGAGGCACTGACCTACTACCGCATCTGCGAGTACGAATACGTCGAAGAGATCCTCGACAACTTCAAGGCGGACTATGGTCCTGTTCAGGAGCAGATCGACGTAATGCTCGCCCCATACACGGCTGGAGAGAAGCCCCTAAAGCAACTCTATCTCTCTTTGTACAGCAAGGGCAGCAACGACTACCGCGCTCTGCCCCAAGCCGTATATGCACGGGTTGAGTCCAACCGCCGCTTCTCGGGACCACACAACCGAGTGCTGCAGATCGAAAAAGAGCTGCGTCGTATCCGCCAGCTTAAGCCTCAGTGGCGTGACAGCGAAGTGGGTAAGGCTCTGGTTCCTATGCTCCGCAAGCAACGCGGCGTTTACATGAAGATTGCCGGCATCGCTCTGGCAAACGAACTTGACAGGGTGCGCGCCGGGCTGGGCGACCTCATGGGTCAGGAAGCTCTGATCCGCTTCGAGGTGGTCTCGGGTGAGTATCGCAAGTACCAGACCCGATTCCGCAATCCTGAAGCGGCTGATGTCCAGGAAGGCATCGAGTTCGACTTCGCGACCAACCCCGACCTCATTTACTGGCCGTTCAATAACGAATACTGGGAAGACGAACTGGGCTACTACGAGCGCGTAGAGCCCGGGGACTGCAAGGAGTAACTGGTACCGATGCCTAGCCTCAGAAAACTATCCCTACTGGCCCTCGCCATAAGTGTCGGCTTCGGCGGACTCGTCCTCGCGCCGGACCCCTCGTTGGTCTCACCGGCTGAAGCGCAGAGTCGCCGCGAGAAGCGCAAGCAAAAAGTCCTCGACTACAAGGCCTTCGAGCGGGAAAAGAATCGCGAAGCCTTCGGCCAGAAGGCCAACGAGAAGCGCCAAGAAGCTATCGCCCAGCTCAAGTCCATCCTCGCCCAGCAGGACCGACTGCCGGCAGACACCAAGGCCGAAATGCTCATGCGTCTTGCCGAGCTCTACTTTGAGCAGAGCAAGTACGAATACAACCTGGAGATGCAGGACTACGAGAAGAACTACGACCGCTGGTTCGATCTTCCTGAGAAGCAGCAGGCTAAAGAAGAAGAGCCAAAGCTCGTTCCTGGTCGTTCGGGCACGTACACCAAGAAGTCCATTCAGAACTACCAGATCATCCTGAAGAACTACCCTAACTACCCTCGCGTAGATGAGGCCCTGTTCTTCCTGGCCTTCATGCTCAATGACGTCGGGCAGGAAAAAGAGGCCCTCGAAAAATACCAACAGCTGGTTAAGACCTTCCGGGAAAGCACCTTCGTGCCGGACTCCCACAACGCTATTGGTGAGTACTACTTCAACAACAACAATGCGTTCAAGGCACTGCAAGCCTACAAACAGGCTGCCCGCTACAAGGACAGCAAGATCTACACCTTTGCCCTCTATAAGATGGGCTGGTGCTATTACAACGTGGGCGAGTTTGGCACGGCCATTGAGACGATGAAGGATCTCGTGTCAGAGACCGACCGTCGGATGCGCGAGAGCGGCGAACAGGCCGGCATCTCTCTGAAAGAAGAGGCTCTTCGAGACCTGGTCCTGTTCTTCTCGGAAGAAGGCGACCTACAAGCGGCCAAGGAGTACTTCACTCGATACGGAGAGAAGCGCTACTACCGCAAGATGCTTGCCCGCCTTGGCAATATCTACGTGGACCAGGGCAAGAACGACCTCGCTGTGCAGACCTACCGCGAGCTCATCGCCGACAATCCCTACGCATCTGATAACCCCGACCACCAGAACTCCATCATCAAAGCCTTCCAGGGCCGCGACAAGTTTGATAAGGCCAATGAAGAGATCAACAAGTTGGTGGATGTCTATGGCCGCGAGAGCCGCTGGGCACAGGAAAACAAAGACAACCGCAGCGCGGGCAAAGAGGCCGAACGTCTGATCGAGAAGAACCTGCGCTCCGTACCTATCGATAATCATCGTCAGGCAGAGAAGCGACGTTCAGCGAAGCTGCTCTTACTAGCTGAAGAGGGCTACGCGCGTTACCTCGAGTACTTCACCAGTGGCTACAAGACCTATGAATTGCGCTTCTGGCATGCCGAGGTGCTGTACAAGCTCAAGCGCTACGAGCAGGCAACGGACCAATACGAAAAGGTCGTTGCTGCTGATCCTAAAGGCAAGTTTCTGAAAGACGCCGCAGGCAACACGATCTTTGCCATCGAGCAGGTACTCAAGCCCATCAAGAGCAAGCTGGCAGCCAAAGCGAAAAAGGCCATCCGCGAACTGAAGCGCTCAGGAACAGGCGTCGGCAAGTACGCCGAGATCGAGTTACATCCCTGGGAAGACCGGCTGGTAAAGGCCTGCGACTCCTACGCAAAGAGTCTGCCCAACGACAAGAAGACCCTGTCCTTCTTGTACAAGGCGGCACTCTTGCTTCATGACCGTAATCACTACAACGACAGCAACCCGCGCTTCCTGAAGATTATCCGCGCCAACCCCAAGACAGAGATGGCTCAGTACGGTGTCCACGAGATCCTTGAGTCCTATAGCCGAATTGAGAACTGGGCCAAGCTCAACGAAGCAGCCCGCGAGTTCTACAATAACGAGGACATTGGCAAGACCCGCAAGTTCAAGGTCGAGCTTCGCGACATCTATCAACGCGCTACCTTCAAGGTAGCAGAGGGACACGCTGCCGGTGACAAGCACACCCTGGCAGCCAACGCCTTCCTCGACTTCTACAAGGAGTTCGGTGACAGCAAGGTCAGAGACATCGCGCTGTACAACGCAGCGTTCTACTTTGGCAAGATTGGCAAGAAGGCAACCTTGGTTAAACTCCGACATGAGTTCGTCGACAACTTCCCCAAGCCGCTCGGCAAAGACAGCGCCAAGGCCAAGCTCTACGAGAAGAGCCTGGCTGAGTTGGGCGCCCATTATCAGAGCACTGCAGCATATGACCGCTCGGCTCAGCTCTTCCGACAGCTCTATGACAGTGACAAGAACTTTGCTGCGGAGGGCTTCCCCTCTGCCCAGGACGGACTCTACGACTCAGCGCTCTACAAAGAGGCGCTGGGTGACATCGATGGCTCCATTAAGGACTTTCGCGACTACATGAAGACCTGGCCCGATGGCGACGATGTGCTGCCTACTCGGGTCAAGATTGCTCAGATGCTGCGTAAGGCGGGCAAGAACAGTGGCGCACAGGCCCAGTTCAAGTCCATCTACAGTGACAAGAAAGTGATCGCGGGCGCCTTTGATGTAGCGATGAACGCACACCTGTCCTACGGGCGTCTCATCGAAAAGCGAGACAAGCGACTTGCGCACTACCGCGAAGGTCTGCGCTTCTTCGATAAGAACAAGAACAAGGCAGGTGCTGATAAGGCGGCCAAGGCCGTTGCTGAGATGCGCTTCCAGTTACTAGAGCCCGATTACAGTGCCTATGCAGGAAAGACCATCCCAGCTGACAGCAAAAAGGCTTCGGGCGCGCTCAAGGGCAAGATGCAAGGTGTCGGCGGGCTTGAGAAGAAGTACGTCGAAGTGCTCAACCTCAAGCAGGGCGAGTGGGGTATTGCTGCCCTGTATCGCATCGGCACCCTATACGGAAACTTCGCGGATACCCTACGCAAAGCGCCATGTCCCAAGAAGCTCGATGAGGACCAGTGCTCAATCTACAAGTTCGGTCTGGAAGATAAGGCCTACCCGCTGGTGGACAAGGCAGTCGATGCCTTCACCAAGGCTCGGGAGAAGAGCTACGAGCTCGGTGTCTACAGTGAGTTCACTGTGAAAGCGCTGGAAGAACTCTCGAGGCTCCGTCCCGAAGAGTATCCGGCAAATGCCGAACGGACCCCCCTTCCTGACTACACCTCCAATCCGTACACCACCGCCGACTTTCAGCTGTGAGTTGGGTGATGGGAACTGAGACGATGACGAAATTCACTACCTACAGCCTTCGCCTTGGCGCACTCCTGCTGCTCTCTGGCTTGACCTTGTCCCTTGTGGGCTGCCCAAAGACTGGCAGCAGCAACAGCGGCGACCAGGACCCTGAAGACCCCGGAGCACCCTATCGCGCTGGCGTTGAGCTTATCGAAGATGGGCGTTCAAGCGGCAAGATCAACTACGAGCGGGCCTTCACCCAGTTCCGTTCCGCGTGTGACATCGGCGAGGAGTTCAACAAGCCCCATGCAAAGGGCTGCTACAACGCTGCGATTGCCGTATCAAAGCTAGGCCGCCACGAAGAGGCTGTCAGCCTCTATCGCCGGGCTCTTGACGCCGACCCCGGCTTCAGCGCAGCGGTACAGAACCTCACTGTCGCACTGCTGAGTGCGGGCAAAGCGATGGACTCGTTGCCTATCTACGAGAAGTACCTTGAGGCCAACCCCAAAGATGCTGACATGATCAACAACTATGCGGGTGCACTGGGCGAAGCCGGGCGCTTCGACGAAGGAGTCGAGGTCATTCAGCAGCTCCTGTTTGAAAACCCCAAGGACACACGCTCGCAAAAGACCCTTGCGCGTATCTACTTCCTGGCCAAGCGCTACCGCATGAGCCAGATGGCCTCGGCGAATGCGCTCCGAATCGACGACCAAGATGCCGACATCCACAACAATCTCGGACTGACCTGGCTCAAAGAAGACAACGAGGAAGCAGCGGTCCTTGAGTTCAAGAAGGCTCTGGAACTCGACAGCGACAATCTAGAGGCCAACATGAACCTGGGCCTCATTGCCGTAAAGGCTGCGGACTACGAGCTTGCTGCTCAGTCCTTTCAAAAGGTGCTCAAGGAAAACCCTGGGCAGATCGAAGCCCTCATCGGTATGGGAATCGCGTACCGGGGGATCCTTGAGATGGACTCAGCGGTCGAGCAATACGACAGCATCCTCGCCATCAACAAGTGCCAGGAGACCGCCCTGCTCAACAAGGGCATTGTCCAGCACCTGTTCCAGAAGAAATACAAGGAAGCACGCAAGACCTACGCTGCTCTGCAGTCTTGCAATGAAGCCGACACCACGGTGCAGGACTGGATGGCCCGCGTCGATGCGGACATCGCCGAGGAAGAACGAGTTGCAGCTGAGCTCGCTGAGATGGAACGACAGCTCAAGGAACTCGAAGAGAAGGCTAAGAAAAAGGCCGTTGTGCTCAAGGCTCAGATGGCGCGCGCCGAGCGAGTCTTCCTCAAGTACAAGGAGGTCCCTCAGGACCCGTCCTGGACCGAGGTCTTTGTCTCTCAGATCGAAGCGAGTCAGTTCGCTATTGAGTCCGAAGACTTCTTCTTCATGGAAGAGCAGGGCCAGTACCTCGATGAGTTCATGCTTGAGTACTACCGCTACGCACTGGTTGACGAAGAGGGCAAGTCCATTGTCGACAAGGCCGAGTGGGTCGATGGTGCGCCCATTGACATCCCAGAGCCGGCTCCGGCAGAGGGTGGCGAGGCCGCTCCGGCAGAGGGTGGCGAGGCCGCTCCGGCAGAGGGTGGCGAGGCCGCTCCGGCAGAGGGTAGCGAAGCCACTCCGGCTGCAGGTGAAGAAACCGGGAACATCGACGCGCCCACCGAGTCAAACTAAGAGGGGGATATCCCCTGTGCCGCAACTACAATGACAGGACAGAGCACGAATCCACAGCAGTCCTTCGGTCTAAACCGATTATCTGGCACAATGTGCGCGCCTTAAGGAGCGATAGAGTCATGAAACGAATCTTCCTCACCATTTTCAGCCTTGCCCTGAGCCTTACCTTTGTGGCTCCCGTTGCCTTTGCACAGGGAGACGAGCCCGAAGTTCGCTATCGCAAGAAGACTGAGATCGACTTTGAAGACGTGTCCATCGATGGCGAACTCAAGAAGCCTCATGGGGCTTACCTGCTCGACAAGAGGCAATCTTCCTTTAATCCCCTGATCCGCCTGAAGGAAAACTTCAGCCAGGAGATGATCGACTCCGTCAACCAAGTCCGCTAACCGCTGACTCCATCCAACCATCCGTCCGGCTCCGTCCGAGGCTCACAGCGTGCGCCGTTAACGACACGAACTGGCCGGATCAGAATTTCTTCCCCAACCAGGGCTAAGCAACCGCCTAAGCCCACCTGAGCACCGAGGACCCGCCACATGGCCGAGCAGGATTCGCTCCCAACCCTCTCCTTTTCCATCTCCGTTGACGGCACCGAAGCCGGTACCCAGGAGTTCGAGCAGGAGATGGTCACTATCGGCAAGGGTGGCGCCGCCGTTCTACAGATCAGCGACGAAGGTCTCGCCGACCTCCACGCAGCAGTCCAGGTGGGCGACGATGGCAGCGTAACGCTGCTGGATCTCGGCAGTGAGTCCGGCACCCTGCTTAACGGCAATGCTGTCAACAACAGCGCCATATCCGATGGCGATGAGGTCGTCTTGGGTAAGACCACCATCAAACTCGGTGTGCACTGGCCTGAACCCGAAGAAGACACCGAT
>Ga0163179_10001526_pt1 | contig 16384 bp, 4 predicted proteins | sample AtlANTMetagenome_FD_109643 | JGI IMG/M metagenome (GOLD analysis project Ga0163179, IMG submission 109643) | Marine eukaryotic phytoplankton communities from the Atlantic Ocean - Atlantic ANT 2 Metagenome | ecosystem: Environmental > Aquatic > Marine > Oceanic | place: North Atlantic Ocean... | reverse complement strand
TTTGACAGATGAAGATGGTGCTTCTAGTGGAGATGGTGCAACTGCTAAGATTACAACTGGTGGAAGCGGACAAATAATTGGTGCTGAAATTGTAAATGGTGGTTCTGCATATGGTGTTGGAACAACCTTAGCTGTTGCTGGTGGAGTAAGTGGAGTGGTTTCAGTAAATGCAATTAACGATTGTGTTGGTAATGTGATGCAAGTCGTCGGTGTTGGATCGACTAGCAACCGAACAGATAGTGCTTTCAATGGACTGTTCAAAATTTCAGGTGTACCAAGCACAAAATCAGTATCTCATCAATATTATCCAAAAGGACAATCAGCAACGAGTGTAACAAGTGCAGGAATTTATACTGGGCCTGTAAGTTCAACAAGCGGTATATTTACTTTACTGGATGAGGCAGTTGGATTTAGCACTATAGTTGGTGTTGCAAACACTACACTTTCTGGAATTGTTACAGTCACAACGAGTGCTACTCATCATTTATCTGTTGGAAACAAAATTAAGATGGCAGGAATGACAGGAGCTGGAGCAACTGTTTATAATGGATTTGATTTTGTTGTCAAGGAAATAGTTGGATTGACAACTTTCACAATGAAATCACATCTTGGTATTTCCACGACTGATGCTGGTGGAGAAATATTTAAATATGCCTTAAATTCATTTGGTCAAGATAATTCTCTTGCTTCTGAAAAAATAGCAGGTAGTCTTTCACCATTTATAACTGGTGTTGAAACTACAGTGACAGAAACTGGAGGAATGTCTTCTGCTGGTACAGTTTCTGGTCAGGAGATTTATGGAACATCAGCTATAAAATTAGCAAGCACGGTTGGAATTAATACTGGAGATTTCTTACAAATTGAGAATGAAATTGTAAGAGTTAAGAGTGTTGATCCTACAAACACTGTAGATATATCCCTCTTTAGAGGTACATTGGGAACTCAATCTGTAGCACACGCTGAAAACAAATTAATTAAAAAAATAAAGGTAGTCCCATCAGAGTTGCATAGATTCTCTGCAATTCGAGCATCAGGTCATACGTTCGAATATATTGGTTATGGGCCAGGTAACTATTCAACTTCTCTACCACAAAAAATTCAAAGAACAATTGAACCAGAAGAGGAGTCTCTTGCTATTTCAAGAGAAGAAAAGGGTGGAGTGGTATTCTTCTCTGGTATGAATGATCGTGGTGATTTCTTCAGTGGTCAAAAAGAAGAGGCACAAGAACTATTCTTAGGTGATGATGGGGATTCAAATTCTGCAATATTTGATGATGTATTCATTCGAAATACCTTACGTGTTGGTGGTGGAGCAAATCAAAACTTACCATCAGAGTTTAATGGGCCTGTTAATTTTACCAATAAGATAACATCAGTTGATGCTGAAGATGGTATTGAGGCAATTAAGTTATTAATTAAAGGTAATGCGATTGATAAACCATCATTCCAAGTTGGTGAGGATGTAAATCCATCCTTAATTGTTAATAGAGATACTCAAAACGTTGGTATTAATACGATTAATCCACATACAAACATTGAATTAGATGTAGACGGAACAATTCGTGCAAATGTGTATGAAAACTTCAAGTTAAGTGATCTACCCGATGCAACTGAGGAATCAAATTATGCAAGAAATAGAATAATTAAAATTAAGGATGATGCAAGCGGATATGAATTAATTGATCCACATGAACTATCTGCATATGAATTAAGAAGTCTTGGAGTCAGTAATGATGGAACAATTTATGTTGGCATCTCATCAATTGTGAATAGTAAGTTACAGATATCTGGCATATCAACATCTAGATTCTTTATTGGTGAGAGGGTAAAGATCTTTGGTGTGACTAAATCAGGTGATAGCACCATAGCTCCAAATCCAATCATATCAACTCCATCTGATGCTGTTAAAGTAAAAGTTGAATCAGTGCCACTAACTGGATTTTCAACTTCAGCAACTTATTACTATTGGCAAGCACAATATCACCTTAAAAACGGAAAAGTTGGTGTGAGTACACAAATTGATCCAACAGGTGCTTACTCTGGATCTGGTGCTAGAGTCGGGGTAGCAAATACAGTGATGGAAAGTTTCAATGGTTTGAATCATAATACTTTAACTCTAAAAAGAACAGATACTAATCACGGTATTTTAATTTATCGTCAGAATTACACACCTACAGCATCACAAATAACTCAAGCAGCTAGAACAGCAGCATCAAACGTAGATGTAAGTCAAGCAAAATTAATTGCCACTCTCGGTCAGAAAGAACTAGGAAACTCAACTCAAGAAATTACTTGGAAAGATTATGGAGTATATGAACAAACTGCTTGGAGTTCAAAAGGAACAAACAATGAGTTTCTTGGAGGAACAGGTAGTACAACACCAACTCATCAAATTCATTTTCCAGTTGTTCCGAATCTTTCATCTGGAGGAAGAGGATGGGATATTGATATGATAACTGAGATTGGTAGTGGTTTTATTGGAGTAAGTAGCAACTACTCATTAAACGGAGTTGTTGGATTTGGAACGACATCAGATGTAAAAGTGGTGCATGATAATACAAAGGCATTATCAGATGCGATAACAGATATCGGTGTTGCTGGTGGTAACTATCTAAGTTTACCAAGTGGAACTTATTTAACCAATAAATTATCAATTCCAACCTCATTTAGTTTGAGAGGAAATGGTAAGAATAGTATTATAAAACTTCAATATTATGCAACAGATGCAACTCGAACTGGTACCGCAGGAACATCTGGAGATGTATTGAGTTTTGATGGTAATTTAGTTGGTGCTGCAGTTACTAATGCAACTGACGTAACAATCGCAGATTTGACTTTTGATGGAAACAGTTCAAACAATCTACTATTCACTTTGGATAGTGAAAATAATTTAGCATCATTCGCAGGTGGAACCTCAATGTTATTCAAAGACATGGAGATTCGAAATAGTGGTGGTAGTGGTTTATATGCAAGAAATTCAAGACGTATATCTATAGAAAACTGTACAATTGTTGATGGTGGTCAGACTGACAGATATAATGAATTCAGACCATTAGATGTTCAAAGCTCTGAAACTGTTCGAGTAAATGATTCATTATTTGAAAATTATCCTGGTGCACTTGATCTTTCTGTAACAACAGTTGTTTCAACTGGTGGAAATATCATTCGAAATTGTGGTTCAGGTCTTGATGCCTATGCAACTGGTAAGATTACCACAACAAATAATATCATACTTGGGCCTGCTGATGAGTTTATTGCTTCTCCAGACATTTATGATACGGACTTTGACTCAATTAATGTTACTATCAATGTTGGTAGTGGTGCTGATTTCTTTGGCCCAGAATTACTTTATATTGAAAATGGTGAAGGTAAGGATCTCAGCAGTTCTAACATTGATATCGTTGCAGGAATTGGAACAATAGTAGGACTTTACAGTACAACTCGCACCGCAAGTCTTGGGCCCAAATTCCTTAACTTTGATATTCTTACAAAAGATAATCCAGATGAAAATGATGCGAATGTTAGAGAGGCTGGATATGTACAACTTAAATTAAAAACAGGATCCTTTGGAGTATTACCTACGTATGTTGGAACAGGTGCAACTGCACTTGGTTATGACATAATTGCAACTGAGTATATGGAGAAACCAATTGGATTCGGCACAGTGGTTGGTATTACATCTGGTTACTGGGTTCAGTTGGGTAGTAGCAACTATAATTATGTTGATATACCTAATGTGGGTGTTGCAGCAACTCAATATGTTGTTCAACTTGAAGATTCAAATCAACTATCAGCATTCTCAGCTGGTGACGTTGTAAAATTACCACAACATGAAATGTCTCCAAACCTTTCAGGAGGTGTAAGTATCGGTATGACTGATCAAAATAATAATTACATTTCTGCGAAGAATGGACTTACAGTCGAAAGAACACTTGGTTTAGATAAAATTGTATTGACTGGATTTGGAGTTACAGCACTTGCTCATGGATCTGGAGCTGTGGTTGGCGACTATATATCTATAAGGAGAACATTCACTATCGCTAAAGGAAGAGTCGGAGTAATTTAAATGCCTGATAACACTAATGTTAATAATAATGCCTCTGTGGTCGTTGTCGGAAGGACTGCTCCAGTCCCTCCTGGTCAACAAAAATCTGAAAAATCTGTCCCTGTTGTTATTGCAAGTGATCAATCAACGATTCCTGTTGCAGAACAAAATAAAGTACAGTCAGAGGTTGCACTTTCACTCTTAGGGATACCTAGATCAGAAGTTGCACTCGGTATATTTGCAGATGTTAATACTTATGATGTAAACCCAACAGAATGGGCAGCAGAACCAAGTGGATTTTCTACTGTACCAGTAGGAACTAATACACCATATGACGGAATTCCAGAGAACATGAACTGGGGATTAAGTCATGTTCCTGAAGAATCTGGTGCATTAGTTGAAGCACCTGCTGACCGAACAGCGATTCTTACATCGAAAAGATTTTTTAGATATCAACCAGGTCGTGTTTCTGCTGCCACATTTGGTGTCAAAACCACTATAATGGATGTTGGATCCACTGATGCTAATCCCTCAGACACAGAAGATATAGGTAGCACAGTATATAATCCAGCAGTTCGTAAGTATGGAATATTTGATAACTTTGATGGATACTATTGGGAAACAAGAAATAACGGACAAGGAGATAACTTTTGTGTAGTAAGAAGAACTCAATCACTTCTATTCAATAACCCAGTTGAATTTGCAACAACTGGTCAAACAGAAGATTTTGGTGCAACCAATCCTTTAGATATTGTAGCAGCAAGAGGTAATGAAACTGCTGATGATAGAAAAGGTTTAGGAGTTGGTTATACAACTGGACAATCATATCCCAGTGATCATGATTCAACTCCCGATGGATATGAAAACGTAAAACTTGGTGATCTTTGTATTTACAGAGATAATCTTTTGATGTCTCATGCGGCTGTTTATGATCCATCTCTTCTTCAAGATAGACAAGATTATAATCTTAAGAAAACTGACAGCAATAAAATGGTATTTGACATGTCAGCCACTACAGATACAAATGGAATTGGAAAGAGTATAACAAATGCGATTTATGATATCACTTCTGGTATCATGACAGTCACAACAGCAGCATCTCATGGATTTGCAGTTGGTAAATTTGTTTACTTGTCTGGAATCGGAATGACTTGTAAGTATAGTTATGGAGACAATAATGGTGGTGGAGGTTTAGATGCTGCTGATATAAAAACTTATCCAGATAGAACACATGGATACAGTATTATTGGTATAACCACAGGAACATTCACAGTTAATGTTGGTGTATCTACTGTTCCTACTTTCTTTAATGCAGAAAAATCTGCAGCGAATGGTGCTTTTGTTGCTGGATTGTCTACAAGTCAATATGTAACTTATGACAAAGGATCAAATGGCAGTGAAATTGGTGGTGGTAATTTAGTCGATCAAAAAATTTATAGAGTAAATTCAATTACTTATAATAAAACACTTGAAGAGTTGAGTGTAGAATTGAAACAATTAAGTGAGGCAATGGGCAGTGCTACTTATGATCCTGGTGCATCTCAAACTGCAATAACTTTTACAAACTCAACGCAGTCTGGACACTCCCTTGTAACTCCAGTGCCATTTGTTCAACCAATTAACTCAAATATCGTGCATGGTAGAAACAAGTATAATACTTTGAAACCATCAGGTATGTTCCCATACATGTATAAAAATTCTGATGGATCTAGTACAGAGGGATATGTTGACACCACTTTACCATCTGGTTCTACTGCTGATGTTAAAGCTCAAATCGAAGTTCTTAATTTATATTATCGAAATTGGATCAATCAAAACGTCAAAAAAGATTTCTGGAATGTGTATGAATATCGTGTTCCAAGATCTAGATTTAGTGGTGATCGTTTAGATAATACGACTGCTGAATTATTATACAGTGATGTAACTGCAGATAACCGTGCAGGATCAAATGTTGCTGATACGACCACAGGAGAAAATACCACAGATACAAGTATATGGAATCTTGAATTTAATAAAGTTACCATGTACAAGGTTGAATTCTCATGGTATGGTGCTGTTGGTGCTTTATTCTTAGCATATGTTCCAGTCGGTGCGGGTGAAGCCAGATGGGTGCGTGTACACCATTTAAGAGCATCAAACCAGTTAAAGGGTTCATCATTAGGAAACGCAACTTTACCTATCACATACCTTGTTTACGGTGGTGGTGGTGGAGTAAGTAATCGCTTTGGATATACTAATAATAGTGTTAAGAGAAACAAAAATGATAATGATGCTTATGGTTCACCTTCAGAACATATTATCAAGTACGGTGCTTCATACTATATTGATGGTGGAGATCGTGGTACTGTAAAACTATTCAGTCATGGAACACCAAGTGAAGTTACTGTGTTTGGATCAAAGAGAACCTTTGGTGTTGCAGCTTCTGGTGCTGATAAAATTATCAGAGATGAACCAAATATGACATCTGATACAGACCCATATTTGACAGGAGGAAGTGATGTTGGATTTACTTCATCATATTATGTTGGTGCAAAAGTAATCACAGGAAACATATTGGATCAAAATGTTGAGGTTGTTTATGTAGATCCTGTTAATTACAGATTACATTTAAATACTCCTCTTGCAGTTGCTCCAAGTAATGGAAGCAATATTGATATAATTGCAAATCGTCCAACTCCTTTAATTGGATTAAAGTGTAGAGACTTTATTACAAGTAGTCAAGGAAGACAAGTAAGAAACAGAACTCAGGTTTATCCAACAAGACTATCAACTGGATCTGAGGGATCTGTAATCAAAGTTGACTTACTTAAAACACCTATATTCCAAACAGGATCAACACTTAATGGTGTTACTCCAACTCTTTCTGCTGCTGTTAATATTGGTAAAAGAGGTCAACCAACTTTAGTAACTTTGAGTAATGGTGGTTATCTCGAAGAAGGAACTGGAGTCTATGGATATTTCCGTGGAGTATTCGAAGGAGATGCTTCAGCTAAAGTAATCACAGTTCTCGGTTATCTTGAACGTAGAGCATTAACAAGTCCAACACCAGGATATTATTTTAATGCCTTAGATTCAACAACCACTAATTTAATATTAAGTTCTGGATCTACATTCTTATATGAGGGACAATTGAGTCCAAAAGGAGTTAGTGTAAGTTCTGCACAAAATGACTTTACATTGGATCCTTTATCTTCAATTAAAGTTAGTCCTCAAATAAGGGCACCGATTCCAAAAACAGGAACAATTGTAGCAAGTCTATTCATACCTGCATCAGGTGAAGAGTTTGATTTATCATCATACTTTGATTACAATAAAGAATATCTATCATTCCCACTTACAAATGTGGTAGAAAGTTTATTTGTTGTTGGATCATCAGATAAAACATTCAATACATCTGCTGGAATTTCAACAACATCCGCAAGCATCACTTGGGAGGAGCAGTGATTCATGAATGGGGGAAAGGATGTCAAAATTGGGCATGATAAACGCCCAGTATCTGTAATACCGAATGACGAACAACCTCTATACAATATATCAAGTGGAGAAGTTCTAACCGACGAGTTCGGTAATCCACTTATAACTGAGGTTGATCAATTTTTTACCAATGATGCTTCTACACAAAGAGCAACTTCGGTTGTTTTTCCTGAATTACCAACAAATAAATCACAAAGAAATAAAGTTACACAGGTAGCAATATCAACCGCAACCTATGGTGTGGATCTTGATGTTGATGTTGTGGTTAATTCCACTACAAATAAGATTCCTGTTATTCAAGTAGGTGGTGGAGTTGTTAGTGTTGGAATAACTGCGTTGTTAGCCGATAATTCTACTACTGTTCAATTTTCACCTAGTTTAAATCAGGTTGAGGTTCGAACTGTAAATGCCAATGTCAGTAATGAGAAAAGTAATTTATATTTTCCTGATGAAAACCTAACATACATTTCAGGAGTTACTGCAGGTAATAAAGTATTTGGAGCAAATATCCCAGACGGAAGTTTTGTTGTAGGTAAGAAACATGATAAGATTAAAATTTCAAATGATATTATTTCGGGAATTACAACTGATAAAGTTACTTTTTTTAATACAACGAGAGAAATATATGCAGCAGATAACGTTTTAAAAATAGCTGAGGTTTTTAGAGAAACAAGTGAAGTTAGCACAACTTTACTTGGCGTAAATCGTGCAGAAACACAATTAAGTTTATTCTCAAACGTTTCTTCTTATGGAATTAACAGTGATGATTGGGAAAGTTTTAGTTATAATACTGGTGTAAGTAGAGAAAGTTGGGAGAGAAGAAATAATGCGATTTATGGTCGTAGATATCTCGCAAAAATTGAAGAGGAAACACAAGAGTCTGCGATTAAACTATCTGCATTTCCACCTCCATATTCATTTCCTTTTGGGCCTAATTATGAAAAAATAGGACTTTATGATGCAACTGCGTATCAACAGTATAAAAATTTTATTACATTAGGAAATCAATCATACAATTATTTTTCACAGGCTGCAGGTTATAGTGCGGATTTTGCTGCTCAATTTTTAAATCCTTCTGATGCTAAAATTGATGGAAATAATGACATAGTGTATGATACGTCTCTTTCAACCAATGTTGATGCTAAATTTGATTATGCTTTTGCAAAAATAGACACTTGGACTGATACATGGAGATCTTTAATAAAAGGAATAACTGATCCAGTCACAGGAAATTCTTTAACTTTTGCAACTTTAAAAAATATTTTAGCAGATAGTGGTTTTGGAGGAAATATTGATGGTGCTGATACAAGACCAGGATATAGAACTAATTATCGTAGATATAGTGCAATCCAATCAAGAAGAGTTTTTAGATATCAACCAGGTAGAATAAGCGGATTTACCTTTGGTCTAAGATCTTCAACTGAACCAGTATCTGGAGTTGCACTTGAATGGGGAATCTCAAATGAAACAGACGCATATGTTTTTAAAATATATTTGGGTCAACTTTCAATAGTTCGTAGAAGTACAATTCCTTTATCTAATAGTGTTTTAAGAAGAAATGGAATAGATCCTACAGAAGATCCACCTATTCAAATTAATGGTACTTCCTACGACACAGTTCAACCATTTATTGCAAGTGGTGATCCATTTGATACAAATGACGGTGAAGGGCCAATAAGGCAGGAAGATACTGATAGTGGTACTGAGGATCTAAGAGCACGAAAATATTACACGGTTGAAATATCAAGAGATAATTTCAATGGAGATCCTTTAAATGGAAACGGGCCATCTGGTTATACAATTGAACCAGATAAAGTTACCATGTGGAAGATTGAATTTGGTTGGTATGGTGCAATTGGTGCAAGATTTTATGCTTATATTCCTGCTGGTGCAGGTGATGCAAGATGGGTAGTTGTGCATACTCTTGTAATCGAAAACTCATTAACAGCACCTTGTTTGAGGGATTCATATTTTAGATTTAAATATTCTCTTAATGTATTTGATAATCAAAATATAAGAACACCACAATTTTTATATAAGTACGGTGCTTCATATTACATTGATGGTGGTGATGAAGGAACTTCTGAAATTTATGCTGTAAGTACAGGATTAAGTCCAAAACAAATTAATAATGCAAATGAAACTTCATTATTTGCGATTAGACCAAAAGATTTAATTATAAACAGCACAGGAACTGCAATCGTGAATAGAAAGTTAGTTCTTCCAACTAAATTTAGTATGACAACAAATACTTTAACTGAAGTAAAAGTTAGAACATGTAAAGGTTGTCAAGGTCATGGTCATATATTTACTCCTGGTGTAGGAACTACTATAAGTGGAAGAGATGTTGAACTTGAATTTATTCAAGGAAACAAAGTTAATATTAAGGGAACCGATGCATTTTTTACAGAAGATGATATTGGTGCAAAATTAATTGCCCCGTCTCTTTTCAACGCATATATTACTGATGTGGATGACTTAGTTGCTGGTAGTGCACCTCCAAGATATGAAAGTGCATTTGTCTATGGTTGGGGAAAAGGTTTAGATGCTTATCCAAATTATAATCAAACTGATAGACCAATTGGTGGAGTCATAACTAAAGATTATGCTAACTCTGGAATTACAACTACAATTGGAATCACTGATGCAACCACTGGTGTTGGTGGAACTTACCCACACCCAGTTCGTTTAAGTAACTATGATGTTCATTTTGCCTCTGATTTCCCATTATCTGGAACTGAAATAAAAATTCAATTTATGAATCCAATACCTCATGATCAAAGTCCATTAAGTAGTGTGAACAATACACATTGGGCAGACTTTATGATTGGTGTTACTGATAAAAAGCCAACTGTTACTGGAGCAAATGACTTGGTTGGATGGGATTCTTTAATTCTTCCTTGGAATGATTATGGAAATGCTCCAGATTACGTTGGATCTGGTGCTACTTCAATTCTACCAGAAAGTGAAATATTATTTGGTGAAAGTACACACTCATGGGCAAATATGGATGAGGACGGTGTTGAGGTAGGTGAAGCATGGGCTCCTACTAATTATAGATCTCGAATGGGTGAGGATGTGAGAATTCCAAGTGTCACTTCTGCTAGTGGAGGTGGTTGTTCAACGTTGTTTATCAAGGTCAATAGTCAAGTAGATCTAGCAACTGATGTTGTGCAAGAGTATCGAAATGGAACTCTACCCTCTGGAATTGCAACCACAGGAGGCCCGAAATATTATTTGGTCAAAAATGATGGTTCTTTTTCTGGTGGAATTAGTGATTGGAAAGGTGGTGAGGTAGTTTTTAAAAATGATGACGGAACAGTGAATACAACTGGGAACGCATTGTATAATCAGAGAAAACCAGTATCTTTTATAAATGCTTCTCAACAACCGTCACAATATATTGAGATAACTGATACTGCAAATCCTGCAAAACAATATGATCCTAATGATGGCGACCCAGATGGAACTGATTTAGGATTAACAATTGTTGGAAGAACAGTTCAATGTAAAGGTGGTAGGTTAAATGAGACAAAGGTAAAACTTTTTACATATAATGTGTTTCCTTTATATCTTGTTGGGAAAATGATGGATAACGCAAAAATAAATAATATAACAATTACAGAAAAATCATTAACTTTTAACAAAACCACTTCACCAAAATTATATGTTACTCAAAATTCGAATGGATTCATTGATGTGGTTAGTAATAATGCTTTAAATGATCAAACACCTCCAACTAATTTTAAAGAGGTGGAAAGATTATCATCTGCGTCTGTTGATACACAGAATCAGAGACCTTTAAGAACATCAATTACTAAAGATATTTTTTACATTGGTGAAGATAAAACAAAGGAAGTTGACATGACTAAAATATTTGGAATTGATCGTAACGTAATTACTCCTGACAATCAAAATGTTGAAGCAACATTCTTTACCGCAAAACAACTTGGAAGTGGTAGTGCTAAATTTGTACAAAGTAGTTTAAATTTCAAAGAACAATAATGACACTTAAGAATCCTAAATTATTTGGCCTAGCTGTAACGCAACTTCTTGCTGACGTTGAGACTAAAAATACTGCAATACAAAATCTTGGATTGAATCCTCTTGATATAGAGGTCATAAAAGGTGCGAATAATGCGAGTATGAATCGTTTTGATTGGTCTAGTTTTTCTCGTTTAAACACTCCAATTTATAAATCACTAGATCGTTTTCTTAATGAATCTCAAACTTTCAATAGTATTTTATTAGACCGTGCAGGAACAGATCAAACTTTATTTGGTAATTTGGATATTAATGGATCATTAAGTGGTAGTGCAATCCGTTATCGTTACCGTGATTTTGATGCTAATAGTTTTAGAATTGCTGATATATCAACATCAAGAGTAAGTGCATGGAGTTCTTCGGATTCAAGAGCAAATAATTCAAATTTAGATACTCAAAAAAAGGCAAGGATATCTTATGGTGCACGAGTTGGTATCATACAGGGAGGAAAATTAGAATTTGGAGAACAATCAACAGACACTGTTCCTATAGGTAATGCTAGTAGTAATACTGCTCCGCAAACTGATATTGTTGGCCCAGCAAATCAACCTAGACTTCAAACAACAATAGTTCCAGAGATAAAAGAATTTCCATCCGAGGTTCCTACCTCTAGAATTAAATGCAATATCAATGGCAGTACTGTATATCTTTATGCAATGAAAGGAATTCCTTTAGTATTTAAAGGATTTTTTAGAAACTTAAATGCTGAAATTAGAATTTCAAATGCTGATCCAAAAGCAAGTTGGAAAATAGTTGAGACTGCGAATGAAAATTTATATACTAATTTTGTAAATCAAGGAACCACAACATCTTCGATTGCATATAGGTCTCCTATATCACGAGAAAGGTTTATTAAATTTTATTATAATCCCAATAAAATTACTTTTGTTCGAATAAGATCAGCAAATATTCGAGAACTTCCTCCTACAAAATTATCTAGTTGTTTCCAACTTGATTTTGCATTTAATCAACTTAAAACATTTCCTAATTTTGATTTCATCGCACCAAATTTGACCACTCTTCAAATTATGAGAAATCCTTTTTACTTGAGTGATATTGAGAGTGAAAGAACTTTTAATATTAGTGTCTTAAATAAGATTCCTACCACTCTCACTTACTTAGAATTTGAAGGATGTTTTTCTGGAACAATTGAAAGAAATATTGTTTCTGAAAGACTTCCCAATCTACGTTACTTTAATTGTCAAAGAGGTGGTGGTGTGATGTTCTATCCAGATAGTAGACCCACAGGATCCACTCAGGTTAGGTTAAATGAAACACTTACAACAGGAAATAATGCTGGTTCCGATCATTTTTGCCCAGATGTTCCAATAGAGACTCGTAATTATTATCTTGGAAATAATGATTTTAGAAATGTAGATTTAAATAACATAGAAGCAGGAGGAACTGCAAATAATAAAGATGGAGTAGGAATTGCTTATACAGGTGGATCATGTAGTTTTAAAACATTGCCAAAATTAGTTAATTTATCAGTTTTTAATAATTATAATCTAAGGGATACTAAGTCTTTAAACTCATCAAATCAAATAGTAACAGCATTAGAAAGTGCGACTCAAAATAATATAGAAACTATAAACTATAGCAATACTTTCCTTGGGATTCCAAGTAATTTAAGTGGATGTAGTAGTTTAAGATCTTATAGTGCCACATATAATCGAGGACATCAAAATTCACTTTTAAATGGGGCATCTTATGCTTTTTCTGGATGTGGTGCGTTAACATATTTAAGTTTTTATGCAACAAATTTAGGGGCAATCAATTTCCCCAATTTTGATAATGAACTTTTGGATCATTTGGATTTAAGACACACTCATATAAAGGGTGGTGCACCTGGCGTTGCAGACGGAGCACAAACTCGTGTAATCACTTCAAATACTTTTAAACAAACTCCTGAACTTAGAGTACTTCGAATTCTTTCTCATAATTTATTAAACAAAGATATAGATCCAGATGCGTTTAAATTAAATACAAAACTTCAGTATTTTTATTACAACTCTAGTGGTAGATCGACAGGCCCAATCTCAAATTTATTCAATACATGTGGTCAGTTACTTGATTTAACAATAGTTCATAATTCTTTTGATGGCCCTCCTCCTAATCTTTCAAACAATATCAATATTCGAATTTTAAATATACGTCATAATAAACTATCTGGAACAATTCCTGGATTTGCAAACTTGAATAGTTTGAGAGGAATATATTTACAGTCTAATGTATTAACTAGAATTAATGCACCAGGATCATTACCTGCTTTGACCACTTACCAAGCTCAAAATAATTCAATAAATGATCAAGTGCCAGATTTTAGTAGTTGTAATAATTTAAGAAGTTTAGTTCTAAATAATAATAAATTTTACTCTTATAAAATTGGAGCAGTCGCAAAAAATTATAAGTTAAATTATCTAGATTTATCTTTTAATAATTTAAGTTCGACAGCTCTAGATAATATATTGGTTGATTTATTAGCAAATTGGACTTCTATTAATCGTGGTAGAGTTACAATTAATTTGAAAAATCAAACAAGTGCGAGTAATAATAACATCACAATGTTTCCATCAGAAACAGGTTATGCTGCAGCAAGAACTTTAGTATCCAAAGGATGGACTATAGGTTTAACTGGTGGTATTCCTGATGAACCAGATATAATATAAGGAGAATTACAAATGGCAACACTTGAAAATCAAGGATATCGTAGAGATCTAGATTTATCTGAAACAACTGACGAAGAAAATGCGATTGATAACCTCATGGGTACAGGTGTATCTAAGGATTTAAGATATATTCAAAATAATTTAAGGAATACCTCAAGAATTCCATTTAATATTGTAGATTCAAATGGTTTCTTCTTTTTTGGGGGAGAAAATACTTTAGGAATTAGTAGTTTATCATCAGATATTCCAGTCGGAACAAATAACACCCGTATTACAATTGTTTTAACTCATCCATATGCTTTGAAAGTTGGAAATCTTGTTGAACTTCAGGGAATAACAGAATCAAACTCTTTAAACGGGCAATATACCGTAACCTCTGTTTCCACTGATTTAACAACTATTCGTGTTCAAAAAAATAATTTTACTTATACAAATGATTCTATGTCTGTTGGAACAGGTGTTTCGTTCATTCATAAACCTGAAAATATTTTTACTTATACCGAGGACGATGTAGTAAATGTGAGTGTGGCAACAACTTTTACGGTTGGTACAGCAACCACTACTTTATCAAAGGGAATTGATTATTATGTGACTCAATCTAATGGAATTAACAAATTTAAATTATCAAAAACATCATCAACATCTGTTCTTGGTTTATCTACAATCACAGTCGCAAATAATGCACCTGCTGATACTCCATCTGGTTCAGGTGAGTTTGAATTTATTCGAAAAGATCCAGTTCATCGACAACAATTAATAAATTATATATTTCCAGAAATACAAGATAATGAAGGAGACTTTACTTATATTGATGGGGAAACAATTAATGATACGTTTGAGCAGACACAGACAAACATTGAGGGTGCCGAGTATTTTTCCCTTAAAAAATATCGAGGTGATCAAAGTGTAACTACATCAGATTCGATTAAATTTGAGGGTAGTGTTGTTTTAAATGATCCAGCTAATTATATTGTAGGTAATGGAGTTGAAAACGTAAATGCACCTGGAATTTATATTGGAGATACTCGTGCATTTTCGAGTGATAATAATCCTTGGAATAAAAATGGAACTGAAGGAGCAGTAGGAGCAGCACTCACTACTTCAGCTGAAGAAGTATCAATCGGTGAACTCGCATTCCTTGATGGAACTGACGGAAATTCAATGGTTTTAAAATTTGATACTATTTCTGGTACTCCTGATGATGACTTTGACGATTTAACTGGTGGTGTTATAGCTTCTTCGTTCACACATAAGATACCTATCAAAGTAGAAGATGCTAATGGTAATCAAGAATCTTATTACTTACTTGTGTCGAACACCTAAACGAAAATCAACCTTTAATTCCAGAAAAGTCGGAAAAAAAATTTCGGTAAAAATTTGACTAAAAACCTTTTTATGAGGACTTGAGGGCAGCAACCTCTGCTTCAAGTGTTTCAATTCTCTTGAGTGCCTGTTGCAAAGCAGCATATGATCTATACTGTAATCTTTCATTATTTACAGTATTAATAACACCTATTTCATCTTTTGTTTGAGTGGGAACAATTAAATCTTCAGGACATTCATCAACAATTGGCCCGTGATGTAGTGCACTACCGTCACTTTCTTGTTTAAAATTAAAAGTATAGAAAGGTGTATCTCTTAAAGTATTCCATGCTTTTTCTAAATCTAGTGCAACAATATTTTTTTTAGTTCTTCTTTCTGAGGTATATGATTGAATAGATGTTGTTCTTGCATAAATTTGACCGTCACTTATAAATGATATTTTTGATTGTTTACTACCAGTTGAGTGATATGAACTGTAATCCATAAAGGTTCTTACATCAGTTGATGTAAAATGACATGAAGATTGTGAGATCGCACCTCTTAATGTCCAACCATTTGCATCAGCATGAGCACTAGTTTGCCCAATTAAAAGTGTTGGAATACCAGTTCCACCTAAAATACGAACCTTTGGTGACATTTCACCAGAATTACCAGGATCATTATCAAATGTATAAGGCCCACCATTTCTTATATAAAAGTCTAAGTTTCCGCTTCCATACGTTCCCTGTGTGACACCGATTGGTGAGTATGCAATAATTCCATTTCCTCCATGACTTCCATTTAATGATGTAGGTCTAGCTTCAAGTTTTATAAAAGCAGTTGGTTCAAG
>Ga0163179_10001525_pt1 | contig 16397 bp, 29 predicted proteins | sample AtlANTMetagenome_FD_109643 | JGI IMG/M metagenome (GOLD analysis project Ga0163179, IMG submission 109643) | Marine eukaryotic phytoplankton communities from the Atlantic Ocean - Atlantic ANT 2 Metagenome | ecosystem: Environmental > Aquatic > Marine > Oceanic | place: North Atlantic Ocean... | reverse complement strand
CAATCTGATTATGCTAGAAAATGTAATTGTCTTTATGTACTGTGTGAACCAGATATAGACAATTATGATGATCTACAACTTAATAAAATTCAGAAAGCTGAAGAATATTCTAAAAAGTTTGATCAAGTTTTATATTTAGATTTTGATGTAATACCAAGTCTAGATGCTCCAAATATATTTGATCAAGTAAGTGGATTATGTCTTTACCCTACATTTCCACAAAAAGGAATGAGAGAATATTCTAAACTTTTAGATAAACAAATGATGTTAGCTTCAGAAGGTGTTAGTTATAATGAATCAATACTAAACACAGGAGTCTTTCATTGTGATGAAGAATCTATGAATGAATTGAAATTTACTGAAAGACTTAATGAATGTAGAGAATTGAGTGATTTCAATAATGAAGTTTATATAAGTTATATTATTGAAAAGTACAAAGTGAAATATAATAAACTACAGATGTGTTGGAATTATATTTTAGATAATTTCGAAAAAAGACCATCAGCGACTGGTTACTTTCATCATTATCATCATGGAGTATTTACATACCATAACACAAATGCTATGATAAGAACTACTGGTCCTATTTTATAAGCTAATTTAAATGTAACTATAATTCCAGATAATAGGACTCCTAACGCTGTTGAGGTAAAGAGGAGAAAGAGGAGCAGCGTTAGGAGTCCAGAATATTGACCAAAAAAGTCAGTCATCTCTTAATTTTCTTCAATAGCTCCTCGGCTATTGGAAACTTATTCATTCTAGCAACTTCTTCATCATATTGCTGTATCATAACCAATTCAACTAATACATCCATTTCTTTACGATCTTTAGACGTTAAGCTATTTCTTAATGCATAAATCTCACTTGGATGTTCACATGACCACATCATATCTAAAAGACGACATTGGTGTTCTGTTAAACCTTCGATCATCATTGGTTGCAAGCCTTACTAAATGGGGTACCTTTTTCGCTGGAGCATATGCTCTTCCCAAAAATTTTCAAGATCCCATCCCTCGGGCCTGCACCCGCCGAAGTAGTCCAACCCATTGCTTGTCTTACGGTTTTCTTCAAAAGTGCCTGCAAGGTTAGATTGACCGGGCTTTTTCGTCTATCTATGATCCAGTCATAGAATCGATGTGTGGTAGCATCACTCCTTCCGTCTACTGAACCCGGATTTTGAACAGTAGCCCTATCGCGCCTTGCTTCACCATAGCTTTCAATTCCGATAGGAGAACCTACTTGCGCTTTTTGCGGTGTTAGAATATTTGCCAGTACATTAATCACTCTTAATCCTTTTCCTTATCTTGATTATATAATACCACAAAACATATTAAATGTACACCGTTTTTTTACACTTAAATGAAAAAAGTTCATATTTACTATATACTGTGACATATATGTACCACTATAATGAATGACATTCTGCTGGATTGTCAGGCCATTCTTTTTCGAAACTTGCTTTTAAATCTTGATAACCACCTACGTAATCACCAAAGTTATCATATATTTGAGGGACTGTTTTAAATCCTTGTTCTTTTAGAAAAGCCAAAGCTTCCTCCGACTTTTCAATTTTAATCTCTTTATATTCTAATTTTTTGCTGTCAAGCAATTCCATTGCTGCATCACAAAAGATACAACCTGATTTAGAGTAAACTTGGTACGTCATTTTTATCCTTAATGTTTTCTCTGACTTTAGCTCTTGATCCAGCGCCGCAACAATCGGCTTCCATTAATTCACGGTTTTCCGTACTCAATTCTTTAATACGCCCCATCAATTGATAATTTTGTTTAGTAAGATCTGCAATTGTTTGTTTATAAAGCTCTATATCAGCCTCTTTTCTTAACAAAGCTCTACGAGTTTGTTCAGCTAAATCATCTTCATGATTGTTCCATTTTTCCATTTTTTTAATAATACCTCCTGTTTTTTATATGCCTCGATCTCCCAAGGCAAATTTAAATACTCTTCACGAGTCTTCCAGAATACACATTCAGGATATAATTCCTTTCGTATGTATTGTTTAACGTGTACCATTTCGTGAAAAATGCAAGAGACAAAGTCGTCATAATCTTGTTTTTTATCGATTTCAATTTCGTATTCTCTATCATCGACTTGATCGCATGTCCCTTGGTAACCATCCATCTTTTTTAGACGAATCTCTATATAACAACTATTTATTCTTGGAAAAAGTTCTTTCCACGCAAAAGAAGCAACATTATATGCTAGTTGCTTCTCTTTTTTAGATCCACCTATAACATATAAAGTCATAGGTTTCCTAGATAATGCATAAGTCCCCACCATGTATAATGAGGACCTTGTCCTAGATCAAGCCAACCTAGAGCAAATAAAAATAATAGGATTCCTCCTGCCCAATCATCAAATCTAGACGTTAGCACTAGACACCTCCAATACATATTCCCAAACATTGTCTTTGTCTAGGCCTGTTAAATATAAACCAGGAACTTCAAGGATTTTTGATACTGCTGTATCAATCGAAATGAGACCATCGCCTAAGGTGGACATTATGTCGTCCACCTGAGTTTCAGCTTGATCCCAATAAAAGTTTTTAGTAGCAGCCATCTTAAGCTGCCTTTAACATTGTGAGTGGAACATTATATGCTCCAGAGTTAGTATCTACAATCGCTTTAGTTCGATTGATTTTTCGGATTGTTCCTCTGATGGAACCATTTCTACCGTTGGCTGTAACTTTATCGCCAACTGATAATCCAGCTTTGCTTCTGCTAGATTCCATAATTCGCACAATTTTTTGTTGTGCTTTAAGAACTGAAATTATACGATTGATTTCGTATGTTTTAGTTAAAGATCTTATTCCGGCTTCTAGTTCAGGTAAATTCATAATTTTTCTCCTCATTTGATTTACTTTATAATACTAATATACCACAAAACACCGGGAATGTAAACCGTTAATTTCACTTTAAGTGCATTTTTTTCACTTTTTAGTAATACTGTGACATTTTTATCACACCTTTTATTTTCCATGGAGTAAAGCAAATAGTACCTAAACTAAAATGATCTGCACCGCAATCTTTATATTTTTGAACATCTTCTTGTGAATATATTCCACCACCTGCTATAACCTCTACATGAGGATGAACTTTCTTTATATATTTCAAACATCTTATTGTATGAGGCATAACATCACGACCACTTAATCCTCCTTTATCAGTAGGAATAGTATTACATGCATGAATTTGTTTAAATCCAGCATTTATTATAAAATCTATATCTTTTTCTGTAATTGTTGGTGGAATTTTAGCGATACACCATTCTCTAGGATTTCGTGTAAAACTAGCAAAACCAGGATAAAGATTTTGTGGTGTATTTGGACAACCAAGATTAATTTCTACACTAGCTGTCTTAGGAATTTTTTTATGAAGATCCCACCATTCATGAGGATCAACTGCGGCAATACTTAATATATCTCGAGGGTGTTTTAATCCATAATCAATACCTTTATTCCTTAAACCTAATTTATTAACCCAACCATATTTAGTATAGCGAAGTGTTTTTAATACTTGCAATATTCGGCCTGGTCTGGGATTTAATGTCCAAGTACCTGATACTGAGATTATATCTTTAAATTTTAAATAATTTCCAAATGGTGCCGCTATAAAAAACATTCTATGGAGTTCTCCTTTAAAGGTCTTCCAATAACTAAATAGTCAGCTCCATTTTCAATTGCAAATTCAGGAGTTGCAACTCTTACTTGATCATCATTAGATTCTTTTAATCTAATACCTGGACATATACGTTTAAACTTATGTTCACTATCGTAAAAATTAAACATAGATAAATCTTGTGGCGATAAAATCATATTAAAATTTTGATATATCGGGTTAATAGTTATCTTTTCGTAAATACTATCTTGCTTAGCAAAATGTCTTTTAAAAGACGTTAAATGAGAAACAATAGCAATATTAATATCTTTAGTTAAAGGAGATATATGCTTTATACATTCTTCACCATTTTCATAATGAATAGTAGTCATATAAGCACTCTTTTTTATTAGATATTTTATAACTGATTCTACTGTGTTTGGAATATCATATAATTTTAAATCAACAAAAACTTTTAAATTTAAATTTGCTGCTTTGAAAACATCTATATTTTTTAACAACGTATGGTTAATTTTTACACCATATATTTTATCTCTTATAGGGTGAACAAATTCGAAAGCTTCTTCGATATTCATATTATCTAAAGCTACAAATATTTTATTCATAATCCCATTAAAAGTTTGGTATCTTCTGGCACCATATCAATACTAAATGGTGGGTCAAATACTAATTCTCTTTTTACTGTATTAACTTCCGGAATAGCTTTTACAGCATCTTCAATACTTCTGCATATATCATCTGCAAAAGGACAAAACACAGTTGTTAATGTATGTTTAATTGAAACATCAGATTCTTCAGTTACATTTAATTCATAAATAAGGCCTAGATCTAAAATATTAACAGAAGGCATTTCTGGATCATAAACAGTCTTTAATGCGTCAACTACTTTTTCTTTTAGTTCTTCCTTATTCATACTACACCTGTAAATGGTTGTTTATTAGCTATTTCATTCATTTGTTTTTTTGTTAAATGTATTTGAGCTTTAACATTATCTGGAACTTGCATTTTAAATTTATCATGAGTATGATGTAATATAAATTGAGTATTACTAAATTCATTAAATATTCCAGACCAAATTGGTCTCCAGTTTGTAGTTAATTTATTATTTTGTCTACCGTCACGAAGAGAAGAAAGATAAAAATCTGAGCAGCTATTTAAATTAAAATCAAATATAGAATCAAATCCATACATATGAACTTCATCTGCTTTTATTTTATTGCATGCATAATGTACTGCCATATGACCACAACTAAAATTTGTATAACCCATTCCACCTTGGCCGGCGTATTTTGGAAGTGTTGTATAAAATTCTTTTACCTGTTTAGCACGAGCCATATAAAAACTAGGATGTTGATCCATCCATATTTTAGGCCTATATCCTAAAATCCATTGCCCTCCAACATCAAGAATACCTTCAGTTAAAGCTTTCATAAATTTAAAATCAACTATACATGCTGCATAATTACCTGGGACTGGAAATGGTGGAAGGTTACATGTAAGAATTAAACCTGCTTTATCTCTTTGATGAAAGAGTGTTGCTTGATCTCCATTTCCTAATATATGAACTACTCTTTTCACGATACATACTCCATCATTTGTTTTTTTATTACTTCTTTTCCTTTATAGCCTGTCCAATGATGTATTAATGGATTTGGAGGAACTGAACCATCTATATGATCAAGTCTTAATACATTATATTTTCTCGGCATTTCTTCTATATATCTTAGAATATTAAGGGCATCATCTCCAATCATAATATGAAGAGTTTCTTGATCTCCTGTAACAGGATCTACTTTACATTTATATGCCCAGTCTTTTAACACTTGAGGTTTTCCTTCGAATCCTACTACGCCTGAATTAAACCATTTCCTTCCACTGCGCCATGACCACGGTACATCTTCACCCATGAGTAATTTGTTTGGTACTATTAAATCAAATAAACTTTCAATTGATCCTAATACTTCGCAATCGATATCTATCCAAACTGTTTTATCGCCTGGAGATTCTAGCATTGCCTTTGGTTTCATAAACCAAGTAGTATTTTTATCTATTTTATTTAATTTTATTACATTATCAAACATACGAAGATAATCTTTATTTCGTACACCAAAGTCAAAAAAGGTAAGAGGTGCTGTATTCCATTGTTTATAATTACGAATAAACCAAGGTATCATCCATTCAGTACGATAATCTGATCCACATATAAAAGTATTCATTCACCCACTCTTACGATTTTATAATCTTCATTATAATTATGCTTTGCTGCACATCCATTTGGATTTTGAATAGTAGTAAAAGTATCTTTAGCTTCTACAACCCATGGATAATATTCTTGCAACCAAGGAAAGTTTGCGATATGTAAAAATACATCAGTAGGTCCAGCATGAGTTTTTGCTTTTTCTATTAATTCTGATGCGCCTGCTGGAGAAACTACATACGCATGCGCACCTTTCATATATGGAGCTTGAGACATTTTTCCGACTCCTAAGAATTGAGGAGTATAATATCTTCCATACGAAGGTTTACCTATTGTACAAACTTTATTGAATTTTATTTCTGGTAGATTATTAATAAAAATAGCATCATGTTCTAATATTAACATTGTTTCATTTTCATCTCTAGCCTTTTTCCATAAATGAAAATGGCTTAGAAATGCTGCAAGACAATTTTCATATCGTGAATAAGAACCACCATCTTTTTCAAAATTATATAAATTCGTTATTCCATTTTTCTTAACTAAATCATCTAAATCATTATTAGGAGTTATAGCAGGAAAATGCTTTATCTTATTAGGAGGAGCCGAAGCCATACAACGTTGAGCTGCAAGCAACGAATCTCTATTATCCATTATTGTTATTACATATGCTGTCATCTTGATGTCGTTGATGGGAGTCCTTGAATTTTTGTATAAAAATTTGTTGACACTCCCATTCTCTTTACTAGTTGTTTACACATAATTGCATCATTAGGCCAAAGGCCATGAATTTTAACTAAATCTATTAGATACCTAGCGGCTTCTGGTTTTATAATATAAGCAGAATTACCTGCTAATCCTTGAGGTACATAATACTCATCTACATTTGGAATAGGTCTTACAAAATCAAATTCAAATGCTTTATTTTCTGTTATCTCATTTCGAAATTGTTGCCATCTTCTTGTAGAACGAAAAGGATCATTTATACCAATTATTTGATAATTATTCTGAAGAATTTCTTCTTCTACTTTCTTTTGAAACATTGCATCATGCTCAAGTATTACATAAGCATAACCTTGTTCTCCACATTCTTTCCATAAACGATAATGGCTTATTGCGCACGCTATACGTGCCCCGGGATTAGGAGTAGGATATGATTGTTTTCTTAAACCGGTTTTAGGATCAAGCTCGTATCCTTCCCAGGGGTATTTCCATTCGATATTATGATGAGTCATATAAACTGCTGCTTCATCTGGAAATGTAGCATCATATTTTTCTATAGATTGAAATTCATTTCCTACTTTAGTATTAGAATTAATACAAACTTCTGCACCTTTTTCAGAAATTTCATTATCTTTTAAAGTTATTACAAATGCTTTTGCTAACATTAGAATCCGTGACTCATATTTAGATTTTTAGATTTAAAAGTAAAATATTCTGGTACTATATATTGGATAGTTACGTTGGCAGTATTAATAAAGAAATCGCTTTGTTCCCAACCATGAGTTTCTAAAGCATTTAATAATTTTTCTGCTCCTTTTGGAGTAACCGCATATGAACCGGTTCCAGGCATCATATAAGAACCTTTCCATTCAGGTACATCATGTCTATATTTTAATGGATCATACTTATATTCATGTATTCCAAGATCCCATTTTCCTTTATCGTTTATATCATTAAATACTTCTTGTTTCATAGAAGATTCAATATTTAATATAAGGACATCTTCAAAATCTTCTTCTATATAGTTTCTTATACATCCAACATCATGTTCTAGAAAAGCAACTGGTTCATTAAGTTCAATACATTTATTCCATATTTTGACATGATTAGCAAAACATGATTTTTTAGTATTATATTTCTTTGTATCTTGAACATAAAAATTAGATGCTCGTGATCCTTTTACGTATTCCCATTTTTCGTTTAATGTTAACGGAACAACTCCTTCTGTAAGTTCTACTTCAAATCCAGAATTTTTACAAGAGGCTAAAGCCCGAGCGGCTTGATTAGTAGATTCTAAATGATCTTTTACGAATATTAAAAATGCTTTCATTTTTCCACTCTATATATTTGATTATTTTTTATCGTAGGAAAGTTATCAACAACTTTTAAGCCTATTTCTTTAAATAGATTTAATAATTCTTCTTTTGATATTTCTAATGGATCTGACCAACGAGATTTATTATGTTGAGGTTGCCAACAATGTTCTAGATATAAAGATCCATTTGGAGATAATTGATCTTTCCAAGTATTTAAACATTTTACAGGATCATAACTATGATCAAATGAATTAGAATAGATAATGTCAAACTTATTAATCCAATCATTTTTTACCTCATGGAAATCGTGCTGAATTGTCATTTCATATTTATTAGCAGTATGAGAAATTTCAGTTCCTATGATTTGCGCTGACTGATAAAATTTTTTAAAGAATCTTTGTTCTGCAGCATTACGTGAACCATGACATAATATATTACTAGCAAAAGGTTGCCTATCATAAATTTTTTGCATAGTATCTTCTGAAACCCAAACAGCATTTTGCTTATGAACGTTTGCTTTTGTTTGGGCTTCTACATATGCTTCATAATTCTCATACTTATAGATTTTCATACTATCATTTCATACTGGTTTTTATGAAAAACATTCATTGTCAAATTATATTTTTCTTTAAATTTATCTACAGCTTTTACAACACCTGGTTTATTACCATAGTCATCTCCAAAAAGAAATCCTCCACCATGTTTCTTAAGATGATTATAACTATTCTCTAAGTCTTTAAAGCAACCGTTTTCATCATGTGCGGCATCAACATAAAACCAATCTACCTTTTCATCAAATTTTTCAAACCAAGAATCAGTATCTTTTCTATGTATTACTATATTTAAATTATCACTAAATCGATCTACTACACTTTGATATATTGAATTATAATATTTCTCAAAACTAGGTACATCATTTCCACCTGTAATTTTAGAATACTTATTTAAATAAGCTTCCCAAGAATCTAAATGTTTATATGGTTCTACACTCCAAGAATCTACAAGATGCAATTTTCTTGTTCTTTCAGCAAAATATGCTGAACTATCGCCTTTCCATACACCCAATTCCACACCCACTGAATTTTCAGGCATTCGCTTTGCTACATATTGTGCAGCTACATTTGTTCCTACCATCATTGAACCAACTCCATTAACTTATCAACATCTTCACCTCGATTTGGTAACTTATCTTTTAAAAAGAAATGTACAAAATGAGCTTCATTAATATTATGTATACCTGTGAAAAGACCATTCCATTTCCAATCAAGATGTTGAACTTTTATCTTTTCTTTTTTAATCCACCAATTTAAAAGCGTTTGATCTGTAGACCATTTCCATGCATGCATTCCATCTACAAATCTTTCAAATTCAGGCCTTGAAAGAAATTCTTTCGGTGTTTGATTATTTAAATATTTTATAAAGCTTTTATTTAATACCATCATACCCATATTAAAAAATTCACCACCGGCATCATTCCATTTCCAATCAACATCGATCAATGGTCTATATTGCATTTGTGAATAATTTAATATTTTAGCTTTGTATTGAGGAGTAATAGGCATTTCTCTTTCACATACAAATCCACAATCATAGTCACTATCTAAATAGTCAAATACATCTGGACAATCAGGCCTAAACCAAATGTCAGAATCTATTATTGCAACTTGGTCATAGTCTTTTAAATATGTGAATGCATTTTCTTTTTCAAATATAGGAAGATAACCACCATGTTTTTCATACGACTCTTTACTACGATTCGTTATGAATACATTTGGCTTTATTCGGAGAATTGGTTGTCTTTGTATTTTATGATCTATATTATATCTAGAACAATAATCAGCTACAGACTTAGTGCAATGATCATATAATTTAGAAGGCTTACCTACGTAAACCTGATATATTAGTCTCTTTTTCATTTTGTAATTCACTCATATATTCTCAATCACCCATTGCGTAATAGATGCCTTTGTTAAATTTTTTTTCTTAGTAAATTCTTTTTGACCATTTTTAAATAAGAATAAATTAGGGATTTCTCTAATATTATATGTAGCAACAAGACTAGGATTTTTATCAATATCAATCCTAACTATTTTTATTGCTTCTTTTTTTAGTTCAGAAAGTTCTTCTAAGTAAGGGGCAATTACTTTATTATCTTCAGACCAATCGGCCCACCATTCTACTATAACTGGTAAAAGATTATCTGTTACTTGACTTTTAAAAGTACTATCTGTAACTAAAGTAATTGCCATTCCCTTATCTCTCGTCTCTTACTGTAACAGATTTTTTATTTTCTGCTCTAATAGTATTATTTCTTGATGCTGCAATAGCTTCTTTACCATAAAAGGCCGCTACAATTGCTGCTACTGAAACAAAATAAACTGCGGCCATATCCCCTAGGATACTTCCGGCTTGTTCTAATCCTAACCATATTGCCAATACTACGGCAAACGGGTAAAGTAACATACCAAATAAAGCAAACCAGGCCATGTTTCGTTGAGCATCTTGTTTTTTGTCTTCATTTTCCATATCACTCCGTAAGTCGTCTAGTCGAATCATACGTTCTTCCATAGCTATCTCCGCATCTGTTATTTCACCATCACCATCACGATCCAAATGGGCCCAAGTCGAGTCCTTCTGTAATTTCTTTGCTGCAGCCATCTGCATACTCCTTGATTATTAGTGCAATTTGTCTTGCTCGTTCATAACCATTACGTAGAGAATTAGATTTATGTCCATTCTCTATAAACCAATATATACTATCTATATCAGAATGAGGTGAGGGAAGAGAGAAATGCCGAACTATTTCCTCATACTCAGATCGTAGATTTAATATTTCAAAAATCGAGTGGTTTTTTTTCAATGATAGCCTCCAGTTTAGCGAAAAGATATTCTTCAAGATCGTCTTCATTCGCTTGATAGCGAATTCCTATTCCACCTTTAGCTTCCCATTTTGTAATGTTGGAAGGTTTATCATCAATAAGAATATTCGGTGAACCATCAAGTTCATTGATAGCATGATTTTCTTTTTGACCGGTGAAAATTAAGTTACTAACTTTAGGCATAAATCCATGCCTTTCTAACCATACTCGTTTCCAGTATGCTGAATTATCTCTATCGCCTCTAAGTGGAGACGAATTAATACCCCAATCACCGTTTGATATTTTCTTTATATGAGCTATTAATCTAGCTGATGTATCAAATGGTTTAAGTGTATTAAAAAAATCTGTATTAGTTAATTCTAATATTGATTGTTCTTTTCTTGGAATTAACTTCCAATGTTCCGTACCAAAGCGTGTTGCAAATCCTCCAAAGAAATCTGCAATCACTCCGTCCATATCTACTTGAATCCAAGGTCCATATGTTTGTCTATTATTAGGAAGTCCCATTTTGAGCCTCCATATAAGTATCTAAATCTTTTGCTAGATATTTGAATTCAACTGTTCCGTTATGAATTTTATTAAGTCTAATAAATTCTTTTTTAGCTTCAGCTGAAGTCATTTGACCGAATTCCGGAAGTAGATCCGGGTCGTTATGGTATATTGTTTTATAAAATCCAGTTTTCATTATTTTTCCTCTTTATCATGATTCATTATACCATAGTATCTTGTAAATGTAAACCGTTATTTTATTTTTATTTCATTTAAATATATTACTGTGATATTTATGTCACAACTAAAATTATCATGATAATTTCTCTTACTGTTTTAGCTTTTCTTATTTTAGCTTTTACTTCTTTAGGTTCAGACTTTAAGAATTCCATTGCATCTAATTTAATTTTAAATAAGACTGCTTTATCAGGCACAGCTTTAGGAGTTAATAATTGAAATAATTCAATATAAGGATTATCATTTTTTTTTATAAATCCTTGATCTTCGGCTATTTGTTCTATATGTGTTTTATGAGCTTTATTTTCTTGAGCTATCCAATTTTTTGTATCTAAATGAATTTGTGCTAATGTATATTCTTTTATAAGATCTTGAAACTTCTTTTGTTTAATTGATATATTATCAACTTCTATCTTATCATCAACTTTATATTTAACTTGTACAAGTGATCGATCTTCATTTATAAATCTTGCTTCAATTATTTTTCTATCCATTTATTTCTCCATCGCATCTAATAACCAATTAGCAATTTGATCTTCTACTAAATGTTCGAACACATGATAATTTTTATATGATTTACTGGTTTGAGATAATTGAGCTTTCATAATTTTATATATTCTATTTAAATTATCAACATGTTCATATTTTATTGATAAATGTTTTGGATAGAGAATAGTATTAAACCAAAGATTTGCATTAAGTTCCTCAGTAAACTCTAAATAATTAACCATCTCTTCATAATTATTATTCATTGGGTTAACCATAATACTCATATTTTTATTTGTTTTCTGTAAATATTCATTAAATATTTTTACATTTTTAAACACTGTATCAAGCTCACCGTTGATTCGTATTTCTGCATATCGCTCAGGAATAAGACTATCAATGCTCACATTAAAATGAAGATTGCAATGGTCCATTAAATATTGAACTCTTTTATTATATACAGTTCCATTTGTAGCAATTGATATAAGAAGATTAGGCGCTATTTTAACAGCATCTTCGCAAACGTTTAAAACTATTTTTTGAGCTAAAGGTTCACCTCCATTAAATCTTAATTCTTTTAAATGAGGTAAAAACTCTTTCATTTGTTCTCTAAAGTCTTCTCCATATAATTGAGGCAATGGAGGAAGTTTATCTCTATTTTTTCTTATACCACTACTTAATGTTCCACTACACATTATACATTCTAAATTGCATTGGTTACTTAATTCCATTTCCATTAAAGCAGGATAACCATTATCATTTACACCAAATGGTTCATACGCTCGTGCTAAAGGCCATACACCATCATTAATTTCTTTTTCACATTCCTTACAGCGATTCATAAATATATTTTGTTTTAAAGCATCTCTATAAGCTTGAAACTTTTCACCTTTCCATATTTCCATAATGGTTTTAGTTCCGTCCCATTTATCAAGAAAACCAGGAAGCTTCCAGCACGGTGATACGTTACCAGTTACAGTAAAATACATATTGTTGAAAGGTGCGTTACAAGGTGCATATACACCATAAGATTTTTTATCAACCATAAATCACTTTAGCCCATTCCGGAAATACATCTTCAAATTTTTCTTTTCTTATAAGATCTTTTGCATCATTAAATTCTTTAAATTGTTTAGAAAGATCTGGATGTTGAGTACAAACATAATTCATTAATGATTTAATTTCTTCATGCTTAGTGTTTTTATATTTATCATAAATTTTAGTTTTAACTTTAGGTGATAAACAAGAAATATTAAGCTCTTTAGGCCTAGTTAAAGCTTGATAATTAACCTTAACATTTATAGATTTAAAATAATCAAAAAATTCTTCTAAATACCATATATTATAATTATTAACAGTGCAATAGATATGTACATCAAGATTATCATTATCTTTTTCAAGCTGTGCAAACTTTAATATATTTTCTTTTATAAGTTTCCATTTAGAATTACTTCTAGCATATTCTAATCTTTCATATAAATCATCAACACTAATAGATATAAACACTCTTTCAAATTTTAGCATTTCATCTACAAGCTTTTGTTGATAAAACATTCCATTCGTATTAATATGAAAGATAAGATTCTTTGGTGCAGCTTCTATAATTCGTTTTGTTTCAGGATTTACAAAAGGCTCTCCACCGGCAATTGCTAATTCTTTTCCATTTTTTAACCAAGAACTAAAAGTAGCACCATTTTCTTTAGTCATAAGTTTTTCAGTAGTCCACCAAGTATTATCTTCTTTTTGCTCTTTGGCTATAATACTAGAATTAAATGAAGAACACATTCGACATTTTAAATTACAAACATTTGTAGTTTTTAAATCATAATAAATTGGAGGAATTGTTATTAATTCAAAATCAACTGTATCGTTTCTTTCATTTATTATTTCTCTATAACTTTTTAATCCGGATTCTTCTATCTTATAACAATCTAAACATGCTTCTGGTTTTTCAAGTTCACTAAATTTTTCTCGTAAATTTTGTAAAGCAGGTCCATTCCATGCTTCTTCTAGTGTATAATTTTTTAAATTATCTGATTTAAATATTTGTTTATTAATACGACAACACGGTAAAACGTCACCATTCGGATCAATACTTACATTTACCCATGGCGCATTACAAAAGCTCATATCATTGATAACTCTGGTACAACATCTTCAATTTTTATTTTTCTTATTTTATTCCATTTATTTGTTTTATTATGATACGCTTTTAAAACTTTAGGTTTTCTTTCAGTTTTAATTTTATCAAGTCCAGATTTCACATGATAAACTCCTTCGTACTTATCATCGAACTCCATAATCTTTTCTACAACTTCATCAATATAGTTTTGTGGATATAATCCAGGTGACATACAAGAAGGATCCCATACTATGTTTGACGAATTTACTCTTCTTAATCCAAGAAAACTTTCACAGTATTCTTTATAAGTTTCAAGTAAAGTTGGCCAAGTATAAACTGTTACAGTATTTTGAATGCTGTAAGGAATTCTTGTTTCTTCATAAAATGTATTAATTGTGTCATAGCTTTTGTCAAATGGAGATCCTCTTTGCCATTCATATAATTTACCTAGACCATCAAGACTAAATGATATATCAAAAACATTAGGATCAAATTGAGATAAGCATTTTTTAAATTTGTCGGATATGTCATTGCCATTACTTATAATAGTAATTTCAATCATTTTATTATTAACTCGATATAATTCATTAAGTATTTTTAAATTGTTTTGATCAGCAAATGGTTCACCACCTTTTAAATTTAAACGAGTAATATCTGGTAAAATTTCAAAAACTTTTTTAAGATCTTCATCATTCATAAAACTAATTGAGCCTAATTTACCAGCAAGTTTAGCATGAGTACTACTATAAAGTGGTGAACACATTACACAAGATTGTTTACAAATATTACTCGTAGTAACTTCAAAATATTTTAACGATACTTCAGAAGGATCATCATGTGGAAACCGCCACGTTTTAAACGTATTCATCTCCGACCAAAATCCATTTTCAGATCTATGGCAAGCTACACATGGAGCAAAGTCTTTAAGTGCAACTGTTTCCGAAGCGTGTCTTACTTCTTTATATTTTTCACTATTATAAAAGAAATCTTTTAAACTATCAACATCATTCAATTTTGTATCAAGCATTCTTGTTATATCCGAACAGCATACAGACACAGTTTTATTTGGTTCTATAACTAAAGATTTTTGAAATGCTGGACAAAAACTAGTCATTCGAACATTAAAACCTCTGACCATTCTGGGAATGATTTTTCAAATTGTTGATTTCTTTTTATATCTAGTTTTTGAGTTTCTTCATAAAATTGATACATTGTATCTTTTGCAGTAGTATTCATAAAATTTAAAATATCATCATATTTATTTGAATTAGATGATTTATATCTATCAGCTATCTCTTCTTTTATAAATGGTGACAAATTTTTTATACACAAATAATTAGGCTCATGCAATAAACCATTTACTATATTAATATTACGATTCATAGCATAAGCCTCTAATTCATCTAAATGGTAAATATTAAAATTGTTAATAGTTCTATAAATATTAATACTAAAATCAGGATAATTTGTTAACATTTCAGATATATTATTTTTTATAGTATTCCAATTAGAATTACCTCGAGCATATTCTAATCTTGGCCCTATATCATCTACACTAAGTGATATAGTTACATGACTAAAAGATTTCATTTTTTCCATAAGTTTAGGAATATAAAACATTCCATTCGTGGTAATTAAAATTTTAATATGCTCTGCATGACCAGAATCAACTATTTTTTCAATAAGCTTTTTGTTTTCAGGTGAAAAGAAAGGTTCACCTCCTGTAAGTTCAATCTCTTTCATATTAGGAAGCCAATCTTCAAAAAAAGTTTTTTCTTGTTCTGTTCCTAAAATTTTCATTGATGTCCAATAGTCATCGTGCGCGCCTTGTTCTTTAGCTATTAAACTTGATGCAGTAGGACCACACATTCTACATTTTAAATTACACACATTACTTAGTTTCAAATCTATAATTTGAGGTGTAGGATTATCCATATCAAATTTATATTCTCTTTCAAGGTATTTTTGTCTGAAACTAACTGTACCAGCATCTTCTTCAGTCCAACACCATTGACATTCATATGGTTTCTTTCCATCTAAAAAAGCCTGTCTTAATTTTTTCATTTCAAGCCCATTATATAATTCATGAATATTTCCGTCTCTCATCCATGGCATAGTATACATTACTTGTTTTTCAGGTTGTAAATATCTACAACAAGGTCTTATAGAACCATTACAATCAGTTGAAATAGTAATCCAAGGAGCTGGACAAAAATAATCATTTTTCATGTGAGCACATCCTTTTACACTGCACATGAAGAGTTTCTTCTTTTTCCCAAGATTCTGGTAATATCTTAGAAAACCATTCACCTGTT
>Ga0163179_10001524_pt1 | contig 16401 bp, 20 predicted proteins | sample AtlANTMetagenome_FD_109643 | JGI IMG/M metagenome (GOLD analysis project Ga0163179, IMG submission 109643) | Marine eukaryotic phytoplankton communities from the Atlantic Ocean - Atlantic ANT 2 Metagenome | ecosystem: Environmental > Aquatic > Marine > Oceanic | place: North Atlantic Ocean... | reverse complement strand
CTTGAACACGAGTTTGGAGTAAAACCGGATGATTCAGACAAATGAAGAAAAAACAACAGAGGAAATTAAGCCTAAATTTGAATTAGGCCAAGTAGTTATGACCCGGGGCATGGATAATGCTCTAGAGGGATTAGTGCCAAAAGAGGACTTCGCATCTGAAGCTATGTGGATGTTTGAGAAGGCCGCTATTAAAGACGTATTTATTAGAGCCACCCTAAAGAAGCACTCGACAGGAGACTGGGGTGATTGCTGCATTGAGGATAAGGCGCTTAACGACGAAGCCGTAAAAATCGGCAATAGGGTGGTTTCCGTATATCATCTGCCTGACAAGCACAGAACTAAGTGCTATGTAATAACAGAGTGGGATAGGTCAGTAACAACCCTTCTACTCCCAGAGGAGTATTGATGGACGACGCGGGTTTCGAAGAACTTAGAGTCTCTATAAGGGACACCATAAATAACAACGCACTCAGTGTTGAAGAAGCTAATACTCTGTACGACAAAATATGGAGTACAGAGGAGCTTAAAGATGAGTTCGAGGTAGAGGGCTTTCTGGCTCCCTTCGTAGCAGTAACAAAGAAAGCCACTGGAGAAAAGGGCGCGCTGATGTTTCAGCACAGTCCGCGTTTTTACTTCAATTGGACATCTTCGGACTCAGAGGAGTAGTTCACTTACAAATGTGGTTTTTCTATGTAGTCCGTTGCTCGGATAACTCTTTATACGCAGGGATAACAACCAATATAAAGAGGCGTGTCCACGAGCATAATAATACGAAGCGCGGGGCCAAGTACACGAGGTCTAGAAGGCCTGTGCACTTGGTTGCGCACGAACGTTTTCACAGCAAGCAAGAAGCCATGCTGAACGAAAACGCATTCAAGAAGAGAACAAAAAAAGAGAAGGAGGCGTATTGCCGTGACCAGGATAAATACCGATGAGGCTCTCAGGAGAGAGGGGGACTCATCAGAAACAGACTATGTCCTAAATGATGATTACAGCTCATGCTGGGTAACAGTTAATAATATAAGCGTCTACATCCAAAAGACCGATGAGGGTGTGGCTGTAGACATGTGGCCCAAAGGTTTAGAGTCTGCAGATCTTTCCCATGTTGGTACTTGGATGACTTTTGCTGAAGCGCAAGAGGACATAAACGAGGACACTGTGAAAGGGGTGGGGGCTTGATATGGACCACGCAGCTATCGCAGTAAAGAACAACAAGGGTTATTACGATGTCTCTGTACATAACGTATGCCTAGACCTGCTAAAAACTCAGAGAGACGCTGTGCTGAGGTCTATCTCAGAGACAGAATCCTTGGGGAAGGCTGACGCGGGGAATGACCATGTTACTGACCTAGAAGGATTGCTTAACCTCTTAGACGATATTCTGGATTCACCCCGTGTCGAATGAGAACTGTCTAGAAGGTATTTCTTGTCCTGAGTGTGGTTCGGAAGGGCCATTTCTAATAGAGGTTTCCCGGCTAGTGGTTGTCTATGATGACGGGATAGATTTTTACGACAAGCGGTGTTCTGGGGCTGAGTGGGATTACAACTCACACATAAAATGCTTCGACTGTAAGCATAGTGGAGAGTTGAAACTGTTTAGCGCCGAGCAGCCTTGTCATGACAGCTAAATTGTGAGAGAAATGACCTTCAGTATTTTCTCGGGGAGAGGCCATGATCAAGTACGCTGTATCAGCAGAACTTATACAGGAACTTCTGGACCTGGGACTCTGTAAAACAGAGGACGACGCCAGGGAAAAAGTAGCGTCCGGCTCTGCGCCAGAGCTTATAAAGCAAGCACAGCTTAAATTACTAAAAAAGGAGGGCCTGTATGAAGCGGCCAATGAAAGCAGCAATAGTAAAGGTTCTTGAAATATTAGCGAAAAAGGGAGAGGTGTGTCCTATCCCAGTTCGGGATCTAGAGAAAACCCTGACCACCAAAAGTTGGGGTAAAAAATTTGGGTTCGACGACAGCGAAGTAGAAGAAGTTTCCAACTTAATTCCCAAACCCGAGAAGCCAAAGAAGAGGGCCCCTAAGAAGCCCACGAAAAAGGCAACTAAAAAGAAATAACCCAATTCACAAAGGATGCTTTAATGCCAGAAGATTTAAGCTCATTAATAAAGAAAGTACAAAAGGACCTAGGAGGCTCAGCTAAAATAAGCAGGCTTTCTGAAGTATCAGCGCCTTTCCATACAAGACTCCCCACCGGAATATTAAGCCTTGATATCGCCCTAAGGGGTGGTTTTCCTGCGGGGTCGATGCATCAGCTATTCGGGCCGGACGGGTCTGGTAAGGACTATTTGACCAATCTGGTGATGGCCCAAGTTCAGAAGAAGCATGGGGACGACGCCAATATTGCTTGGATGAGTTTTGGGTACAAGCCGGACATCCCCTTCATGGAGATGGCCGGAGTTTCCCCAGATGTTGGGAACCTGCTGTACATAGACATTGGGAACGAGGACGCTCTTGAGCACCCGTCGGAAAGTCTACTGTCCGGTGCCCTAGAGCTTGTTAAGTCTAATAAATTCCAGCTCCTTATCATTAACGAGCTTGGTAGCGGTGAAACGAAAGACAACATCGTAAAACACCTCCATGAAGACGCTAAGATAGCGACCTGGGCGTCCCTTCTTACTTCCTTCTGTCAGAAGTTCTACAGCGCCATGCGGATTCCCGACGAAGAGGGTAACGCTAACCAGACTTGCGTTCTCATGATTAACCCTGTTCGTGCGAACTTGGATGCAAGGTCGGCTAGATTCACCCCTTTCACTCAAGGGGGCGGGTTTGCGCTAAAGCATGCTAAGGCGGTGGACATCCACTTGCGTCCTGGAGCGACGATAAAAACCAATAAAGAGGGTAAAATCGGCAAAGAGATCAAGTGGAAGATTAGCAAGGGTAAGCACGGCATCAGCGAGGGCGCTGAGGGTTCTTACAACTTCTACTTCAATAAGGGTGTTGACCTCGTAGCGGACACAGCAAACGCCGGGAAATCTTGCGGAGTCATCGCAAATAAGGGCCCTGTTTACTACGTCCTAGACTACGAAGATAAGATCAAGGGCGGCTTGGACGGAGTAGTTGAGATGATGCGCAAATCGCCATCATTAATAGACGAAGTTAGAGAAGCCGTTTTGGAAAAGTCTGATGGCTAATATCTCTATACTTACTGGGCCCAAGGCGACCCCTCGAATTGTTGAGGGGTTGCCGTTTCTCCCCGGGCTTTACATACACCGGACCTACGGTTCTCCGGAGGACGATGACTATACAATAACCCACATAACCAGTGGGTTAGCTGTTCTTCTATCGGTGCTTGAATCGGAGATCGAGTCTATACGTATGGTTTTTGGGAGAATGACCTGGGACAAGCCCGCCGAAGTAATATTTAGAGATGGTCGATATTTTAAGCTGCTTGAGGAGGTGCTTTCGATTATGAAGAAGACAAAGAGCCAGCTCCAAGAAGAGCGTATTGCTGTCGATCTGGGCGGCAAACGGCAACCTGCCTCAGGGTCTAGATGGGGGTATAAGAGGGACGTAATAACTCCAGAGCTTCTGGTTGAGGCAAAAACCACTGGAAAAGACCGGGCGTCTGTTCGGTTCGACGACTTAGAGTTTTTGACAAAACAGGCATACACGCAGGGGTTGGTCCCCGCGTATATAGTTGATATACAGTCCGAGGAAAGCTTCGTAGTTGTTCCAGAGAACGATCTAGATCCCACCCACCTGCAGGGTTTGGAAATGCTCGGCCTCGGTGCAAGTAAAAAGTCTTTCTCTGTAACTGCCGCGCATGCGCGAGCCCTTACAAGCAAGACGTTCTACTCTGTCCCAAGAGATGAAGACCGTTATCTAGTTTTGAACTACCGGACTTTTCTCAATTTTATAAAAAGCGGATTGTAAATATGAGTAAGGATATGGAAGACATGCCCGTAAGATGCTTTAGGGAAGATTATCCCACGCACAACGACAGGTTCAACGTCGCCGACGTAATTAGCGACATACAAGAAGACATGAACAAGCAGCCCTGGACTCGAAAGGTTGGGCACTACCATCCGTCGAGCGTGAAGGGTTGCGCCAGGTCAATGTACTACGACCGTATTGGTGAAACCCCTGTTCCCTGCGTAGCGCCTAAGCTCAGAATGCTATTTGATCTTGGGCACGCGGCGCATGGGATGATCGAGGACGTTCTAAAAGAGTACCCAGATTTTGAGTCCGAGGTTCCCGTAAAGTTCGAGCCTCTGAATATCTACGGACATTGTGACGGAGTATTCGGGAAAGAGGACTGGGTCCTGGAGATCAAAACCATTGGTGACGCCTCTTTTAAGACGCTTACCAAGCCGAAGGTAGAGCATCTTTGGCAGATCCACTGCTATATGTTCGCGCTGGACATCCCTAGGTGTCAGCTGATCTACGTAAATAGAAACAACGGCCACACACGCCTATTCAGAGTGTTGTTTGAAAACGACATTTGGGATCAGGTTGCAGCTAAAATAAGCTCTGTGGAGGCCTGTGTAGAGTCTGGGGAACCACCCCCTCAAGAAGTTAATTGGTTTATGTGCTCCTCTTGTAAATTCAAGAAGACATGTAATCCCGACCTAAACCGGAGCAAATACTAACAACATAGGGGAATGCCTATGAATGAAGACCCCTTCATCGACCTAAAAGAAGTAATAGAAAAAGATATAGCGGCTACGGGGTTTTACCCAAAAGAGAACCCTCCTGGCAGAGAGCCGTCTATATCTGGAGGGCTTGAGAACAAATCTAAAGCCGAGCTAAAGAATCTTTATGATCAATTCCTTGCCTACTACGAATACGTAACCGATGACATAACAAGGCTTATCGGTTATGTCTCTGTGACCAAGGTTAGATTAGATCACGCGTCAGCCGCTGCTGTGCGGCGAGCGCACGCAAATCCAGAGTACACAAATGCTGACCTAAGGAAGGCGGGAGCGACTACCGACCTTGTCTATGTAGAGGCTCAGAAGGATAACCTGTATTTCAAGACGCTATTGAATATGCAGGAAGAACGTAGACGAAAATTTAGTAAATGCATGGATCGACTGGGGAGAGAACTTTGGTTTCGAACACAGGACGATTCAAAATCCTTAGACTTTAATGGGAAAGGCTCTGGTGCGCAGGGTGGATTTTCTCGTGGGTATCGTAAACTTGAGTGACAAAGCATTTAAAGCGCGAATAGATCTTCTTCCGCCATCCGTCAACCGGATGTACGTTTATACTACGCGAGGGCCTAGGCCTTCTGGCGAAATGAAGAAGTTCAAGGCAAAGGCGGCTTCTCAGATAGCCAAACAAGTTTTGTTTGACAAGCCGCCCCTATCTCCTGAGAAACCTTACCGACTAGTGATAGACTTTTATCTGCCGGCCCTGTACAATTCGGGCTGGCCCAAAAAAGCTAAGACTAGGTTTAAGCGTAGAGACGTGTCTAATCTGATAAAGGTTGTTGAGGATGTTATTTCCGCCTGCCTCGGAATAGACGACTCTTGTTTCACAGAGGTTCATGTGCGCAAATTACACGGCCCTGAGCATGGCTTTGAGGGTCTAGACATATCCATCTATGAGTTGAGTGATGAAGCTACAAGAGCTTAGGCATATTGTGTGGAGTCAGATGGGTGTAAGAGTCTCCTCTAGCTGCTCAGAAGAGGAGCTAAGAGACTTCTTAGATTATAAGACAAGCTCCATAAAAGAGAGCGAAGTAAATAATTATAGAGATGAGTTAATAGAGTTTATTGAGAAGAACAGAGGGAGGCTTTCACTCCCGTGCAATGGTAATTGTTATGAACACACGGACACTACGGTTCGTTTTTGTCATAATCAACTAACGGAGGATACTTAGAATGGCAGCAGCCAAGAAGCTAACAAAGAAGATGCTGGAGCGTTTGGACCGGGCAGAGTTGCGAAGGATCGCAGTGCTCGGGATGGGGATGAACCCTAGGGATGCGTACTCTCTTGATTTCAAGGGAATCGTGTCGTGGGTTCACGACCGCTCCGAAGCTTTCTCAGAGGTTAACATTCAGGAGATCGGCGAGACCGAATTCCGGGATGGCGTAGCGTTTTACGTTATAGAGCTTCAGAACTTCATTAAGGGTGGCGATAACCCGACTTGGCCCCCTGCCAATGTTGAAGTTCCGAAGAAGAAAAGAGGCCCCTCAACCAAAGAGGAGCGAGAGTCCTTAGCAAGCACTAATAAAGAGGAGAACGTCGTGCCGCTGAAGAGCAAGACTGCTGCGCCCAAGGAGGTTGCAAAGGTCGAGAAAGTCGAGAAGAAGGTTACGCCTACTGTTAAGAAGCGCACCCTTAAGAAGGTGTCGCTAAAGCAGAAGGTGGAAGCTTCTAGCTCAGAGGCTGCGGAGAGCGCTGCGGTTCTTAAGATTGCTGAGGACATTAAGTCCTTACGCGAGGAGAGTAAGGCTGAGATCCGCGCAATGTCTGAGGCCATGGATAAGTCCCTGGAGGCTTTCCGAGAGGGTATGGAGGCTATTAGAGTAGAGATCAACAGAAGCTCTACTCTGCTAGGCAACGCTCTTTTGTACATCGCCAATTCAGCCATTCAGGATGACGGCGAAGAGTTCTCCAAAATTGGAGAGGTTCCAGACCCTAAAGACTATCTGAACTAGTCTTTTACAGGGGGTTTTGAACGAAGGGGGTTCCGCAAGGAGCCCCCTTTTTTTAGGTATAAGAACAGTGAAGGAAAGGAGGAATTACTCATGGACCTTTCATTTTTTGAGGTACTTCTGAAGTCTGTGATCAGCGCCACCATTGCTATGGGGGCATTGCTCGCAATTAAAAACTTATACCTAACCTGTGTTCTCGCTTCAGCGGGTTGGGATGCTCTGAAATCTCTAGAAAGCCCAGGCTTTAACCAAAAGGGTATACGGCTCGCAAGAGTTATAAAGTGGCTTTTATTTTGGCCGATCCTTTTGCCGGCCAAGATTCATGGAAGCGGGTACGCTTCTGCGAAAATTTGTGAGGACGTTATCGCGGTTGTGTTCCCCGGAGAGGCCGGAGACGCAAGCGTGGGTTGCGCTCAAAACGCCGGCAAGGCTTTGTGCCAGGCCATGACAGAGAGATCTGACAACTATAAGTTTGAGGTAAAAGACATCAGAATGGACGACGAAGACTTCTTGGTTCTTGTATTCGAAAGAAAGGAGAAATCAGATGATTCTTAAGTTTAGAGAAATGTTTGAGATTGCGTCAGCAACCTTAAACAATCCCGATGGCTGCTACTACCTGTGGCCTGAGCTGAAAATGTACCTTCAGTGTCTTGCGTAAAAAGTGCAAAAACGTCCCAATTCTTGGGATAAGAATAGTGATGGGAAGTAATAGCTTCCATCATAGTTATTGTTTATAGGCCTATTATAAGGAGAACTATTATGAGCTTTTTCAAGAACCCCTTTGCTAAGAAGACCCCTTCCCGTTCCGAGCAGGTTGCCGCTAACGTCGGAACCGGCGTTGCTGTTGCTGTTCTCGCCACTATGGTGATTCGCGGAATTGATGCGCTTTTCAGCGCGTCTGTCCCTGCCGCTTCTGCGGCGAAGACTCCTTCTGTTAAGGAGCTTCGCGCCGCATGTAAGGAGGCGGGACTTTCCGGCTACTCAAAGATGAACAAGCAGCAGCTTGTTGATTCTCTGAGCGCCGCCAGCGCGTAAGCGCTGATTCACATCTGGGGCCGCAAGGCCCCAGATTTTTTTAGCTTACACTAAAGATCGTCCTCATAGCCTAGAGCAATTAGATCAGCATAACTCGGCTGTTCGTACTCCACAGTAATCTTAGAAACACGCACGGACATTCCGCCGACGTAGACTGGGGTTGGGTTAGTGTAGAACTGCAGTTCAATCGTGTCGTCTTCCGTGATGATGTTGTCAACGTCCTGCCCAAGACCCGTAGTAGCGTCGTGACCCGCTTCGCCGCTCATAGAAAAAGATTTAAGCCTCATAGACATCGGCACTTCAATAAACCCATCGTCTAAGAAATCATCGTTGTTTGGGCCGCTACTTCCTGTTGACATCACATGATTATCGGACCACCCGGAGTGATACCCGACCTCGTCAATTTGGTTGTTTGGGTCAATAATGCCCTCGCAACTCCACCTGCTGGCCGTAAACGGATTTGGTGGACCAACGACACCGGGCACAGCCTTATCGGTACCAGTGCCGCCAGCGTCGTAAGATCTATAATCGTGAACATACATACGACATCCGTAATTAGTGCGATTAAATCCATCCTCTTGTCGAGCGACTTTTCCGAAGTTAGGCCAGCTCAGAGCCTCTGCCTGAAGATCAGTTAAGTTATCTTTTGTTCCTCCGGCTGGGGCTTCGTAAATAGTCCACGCGTTACCGGCGTTTGAATCATGGGCGGAGTCGTGATGATAAAATAAATCTTTGAAGTAAACGCCATTATCCTTTTGGACGTTATTTGCTATCGGTGACCCGTCAGGAGTTCCATGCTCTACAAGGTTATTGTGCATGTTGTGGCATAGCCACTGACCGATGTCTTCCCTAGTTGGGCGAAGTTCGTTGTTAGCATTTCTAGTTCCGTGCGGCCTGTTTATAAAAGCCCGAATTCCAATGGTGTTGGCAATGCTGTCGTAATTGCTTTTGTAGTACCCCGCTTCATCAATCAGCGCCTTGGACGACGATGACGAAAAGGAGTTCCAATCACTGTATCCTCCGTTAACAATCTGAGCCTTCGTCGGTGGACCGACATGATCGTCCCCGAGATTTACAATTAGCGTGTTGTTGTTATTCTCCTCGACACGCCAGACAATCTTGAGATTTAAGGTTATTTGCTTAACCCGCATCGGTCCCCTGGAAGACTTCTTAGGCGCTAAAAATGTTGAGAATATAGTTGGGGTTGGAGCTGCTGTGTTGTATTCCGTTGGATGACTACCCTTACTATGACTGCCGTGGACGTTAAATATGTGCCAATACGTCCGGCGCTCAACAAAGTCCTGCATGGAACTAGTCGTTTGAAAAGGATCTTCCATACTCGGTGACGGAATTCCGGGATATAGGTTTGACGTGTAGTACCCCTCTGGGCAAGGTGTATTCTTATCAACATCATAGTCAGAGTAATCTACAGGGGGGAGGCGGTACGCTGCCGACTTACAAGCGCCAGCAATGCCTGCGGGATTAATCCCAACTATGAAAGGGTTACCAAACATCGTTAAGCTAGGGAAAATCGGTTCCTCGGTGTTTTTCGCGTTTATCCCTGTTCGTTGAAGGGCGTACCCTACGGTTCCGTTCCTATCTATAGCCTTCACAAGATGGATTGGGCGAGTATATCCAGAAAAACTCCTGGGTACGTTGTCGCCACCAACCACCGCAGTTTCGTTATTTATTTCCCAATCTTCGATAGCGTCAACCGTGCTCGGCCGTGATACCAACGCGCCTGGAGCAAACGCGCCAAATATGCGGGGAGACATTCTATAGACGTCTGAAAAGACTTCGCCAGTATTTACTGTCTTAGGTAAGTTGTGTTCCACCCAGCATGTTGCGCGATTAAGGCTCCCGCCAATTGTTCCGTCTTTTGACCTGTCCAAGCTTTGAAGGTTGTTGTCCGTGATAATTGCCGAAGTTAGGTAACTCCCTACAATATTAGCTGTGATGTCCCCACTAATGCTTCGGAATGTCGCGCCGAGAATGTTTGAGTTAATTGTGTAGGCTAGCTTCCCGGCAACATTGCTTGGTTGATACGCCGCAAAGATTGTAATGTCCCCGCCCTGCGTATTATTATTAGCTACAATGCCGTGGTGCTGGTCGAGTGTAATCGGGAAGCCCATGTTGCCTGAAACCACCGCATTCGCAGCGAGTCCTCGAAGCTCAAGCGAGACTATTTCCGCTGCGGACAATTCGGACCATTTCTCCGCGCCAGCGGGGTTTGTTTCGTTATTCGTTGAGTTAAGGTTGCCGAGGGCGGTATTAAGCGGTCCTAGGTATGTGCTGGATACGCCAACCGGGTAATGGACAGACCTACCCGGCCGAAGAACATAGTCGTCTGCATCAACGATAATAGGTCTAGGAGTTTCGTTGTTTACTGCGACTGTGTCGGCATAGGTGTTGGTTGGGCATCTTCCAAGGGAAGGGTACTCAAACATGTACGTCTCAAAGTCTCGGTCAACATCTACGTCGAGGCCTAAGAACATAGGCTTAAATACATTGTTTGTGACACTGGCAACAGGAGAAAGAACGTACATGGACGCCTTTTCATGTTTATCGGTAATGATGCCGCTTTCACCCGCGCCATCAAAACCGTTACTGAACGCACTGAACAGATTGTTGTTCAGAGCTACAGCAGAGCCTTCGGCGTCAATGCCCCTATGGGCTATAAAGCTAATGTTGTTATTTCTTACGGAGACGTCCTGCTTGCCAACGTAAGTCCTTACGGGCATGTACGGCGTTCCTGTAGAATAGCCATCTTTCGTGTCTTGGGCAGGGTCGGCTTCAGGCGTGCTATCTAATCCTATTGAAGGATCACGCACATAGGGATGTGCCGTAGGACTTCGGCCGATTTCAACCCCCACTCGCCAAAAATTAGACAGGCCTACATAAAATCGCGGACCCAACGAAAAGTCTTGGGAGCCTGCCGCTGTATCAAACTCGTCCATGATGAGTGAGTTAAATGGGTACGGATGATGTACCGGGTGAAATAAACTAGTGGCCAGGTTCTCGATCTCCATGCCGGTTTCTCTTCCCGTCGCTCCCCAAGGCACATGCAAGTTCCAGTCAGTAAAGTTAGAGTTTTGTACCGTTCCTGTAATACGTCCTACAGTAATATAGCCTAGCCCGTTTTCCTCGTTGGCCTTAGAGGGAAGTCCTTGGCCAGAATTCACAGAAGGGCTCTCTATGTACAAGACTCTATGCAGGCTTCCGTATCTAGTTGCGGTGTTGTTATTAGCCGGATTGTTGGGGTTGTTGTAGCCGTTATCAAACCACTCTCGGAGATCTTGACTAATAGTGTTTCCTTGAGAGTCTGCTGCAATTGCAAATATATTCTGCGTGGGGTCACCTAGATGATCCATATCAAGCCTCACGTCATGAATTGCGGTTGTGCCCGCGTCCAGATACTGGGGCTTCATCCAGCTAAATTCAGCAGTAATAGTGTTGTCCTCAACCAAAACGTGCCGAGAGCAACTAACATGAATGGCCGCCCCAAATCTTTTGCTACGACACCTCCAAGACAACTGCTTCCATAGCGGGGCGGCGCTTTCGACCGCAAGAGGCGTTGGTGAGCCGTTATCAAGACCTGTGTACGGAATACGATGACCGTACTGGGATATCGTACATCCCCGAACAACCACACTCTCGTGCGGGGAGTGACTGTTTTTTGCTGCCGGGTGTGGAACTCCCCCATCATTCGGGTCGTGTGCTGTCGAATACAGCTGTCCCGAACCACCCTGGATGTGTATCCCGAGGTCGGTAACTCTCCGAGCCTCACAGTCCTCAATTATTATGTTTCTATAAGAAGGGCAGCTCGTACTATCAAACCATAAAAACCCGCTCCCTCCGACTAAAGAGACTCGGCTGATGACAAGGTCTCCTACCTGTGAGGAGGTTTTAACCTCGACACTGTCCTTAACTAGGGTTGCGTTGGACACATGCCCAGGCTCATAGTACGTGTGCGCATCGTCGCGCTCTCTGTGCTTTATGCCCCCAGAACTATGTTCGGCAGTCTGTTGATTAACAAACAGGATGCTTCTCGGCGTGTAAGAGCTTTTGTGCGTGTACAGGTTTGTCATCCATTCGTTTTGGTTTCCGGCGACAAAAGACCCGCCCGTGCCGCCCGGATCATAGTTAGGACCAAATGCCCCACCCCCGGTAATGTCCCAGGACTGCGCGTTTTGTGCGGACGACGTGGTTATATTGGGATGCTCCCATCTAAACGACAGGTCCTCTATTACGATCCCGCCATGCCCACCAAGGTCAATTAATGGACGTGTGCTAGCCCAGAAAACCGTTGGAAGCATGGGCCGGGTATCTTTGTCATAGTACCAATCACTCCCTGGATTGCCCGGCATGTCATAGGAGCGAGATCTCTCCGTAACAATTCCGCCTTTATGACCGGGAAGGTGGCCCTTAATTGTGATCCCGCCAGTCGGTATCCGCAAAACAGCTCCGTAGCTACGGATGTTCGGGACCCAAACAGGAGGCACAGCCTCAAAAGTGTCAGATACAACATGGACCGTATAGGACGTTGAGTAGTAGTCAGACTGAAATTTTGCTGTCTCAAGACTTCCAGGCCAAGTGGCGCTTGTTCTTTTGTAAGTCTCAAGAGTCTCAATGTACTGAAAAGCCGCGCGCAACGTACCAAAGTCAGTGACTTGTGAGTAATAATCGCTGTTGTTGTGGTTACTATATTCGGAAGATGTCGTAACGGTATTGGGGCTAGAGCCGCCATCCACATCTTCTGGGGTATACCCGTGGTGAGAGTAGATGTCTTGTTTTCTGCCCACGTAAATATCTATCTTCGCATCTATTCGATTCGAAAACGATCTTAAATCCTCAACCACTAGGGGCTGATTATTAGCGTTTTTTCGGCAACGGTAAAGGTACACGCGAGTAGGATGGGAAAACGAGGGTGGGTTCTGAGACTCACCAAGTTCGGGCTCGTCAGTGCCGGTTGGGGAAAAGTCGACGTAAACAAAGGTCCAATTATTGTGGTTAAGGCTTATAGAGCCGCCCTTAAAGTGGCACTTTGCCCCAAGAACCGTAAAAACGCCGGGAGCCACACCGAGACTTGGGTCGGCGCTGGAGGCGATGTTACAGCCGGAAATAAGGTTCGTAGAAAACGCCGAATACGCTTGAAGAGCATTCTGAGCCCCGACGCCGGCGTAAGAAACCACCCCAGGAAAACACTGAGTGGCCCCCAGTATTCCCGCAGAGATGCCGCCAAGAATGCTCTTGTCTTGAACATGTCTTAGGTCCCTACTACCCTCCGAAAAATGCTTGTTCCTGGCGGATGTGAGAGGAATCCACTGGTGTTGGTGTCCCACATTGCCCGTTTGCGCATTAACATCGGTAAACTCAAGCGCTGTAGATGCGCCTATATCTGGATAGGGATTACCTTCGGCAAAAGTAGTCCGTACCCATTGGCGAATTCCAGCATGCGTATTTCCTGTGCGGAGAGAGTTCAGGAGCAAGTTAACCTGGTAAGAGTCACTCTTTACACTAAAAGCTGTCTGTCCGTTTGGAACACCGTTGCCGTCCCAATCTCCAGGCATCATAAGCTCTACTGGCTTGCCAGGAACAAGCCACATCCTATTTCCTGAGCCTGGTCCTGCGTGCCCCTGCGAAGTGTCCGCGTGATAAGCGGAGTCTAGACCCATATGCGGAACGCGCACGTTCCCTGTGCTAGACACTGTGCTAGACAGCACGTAAGGTCTTTCGTAAAAACTTGCCACCGACCAAGTGGCATTGTTCAAGGCTACGGCATTTCCGAGCGGGTCGTAAAGGCCAATTACACTAGCGCCCTCCACAATCGGATCATCCCAGACGGCGACCGCGTTGTTCTGAAGTACCCTGAATCCTCCCCAAAGGGTTAATACATTTCCGTCTACCGATATAATCGAGGCGTACGACGTATAGTACTGGTCCGTAGGATGTTTAAACCAAATTACTTGTCCCGCCTCCACACTTTCTTCTGTTGCGAAAACGTGATTAGCGTCACCCGAGTCAGCAAGCGTCAGCCTCCACAAGCACCCGCCAAGAACGTTTCTGGGGGAACTAAACCCAGAGTTCAAAACAAGGCTACCACTAACATCTGTATCGTATACGCCCTGGTTGCCCCCAGAGTTTGTGTATTTATGCTTGTTTGTGAAATCCCCGTCTTTCCAAAAAGACCCAAGCTTGGTCATCTTTGTGAAGGCGGTAAGGGCTCTTGCGTCCGACTCAGTGAATCCCAGCTTTGCGGAAGGGTCGTCATTTGCGTAAGCGTTTGGAGAGGTGCCCGCAGATACGAGTTTCTCTTTTACCGTGGTGAGTGTTCTGCACTGGACGTAGTAGTCCGCTGAGTTAAGTCCGGCCCCGCCAAACTCAAGAGTAGGGTTAAGTACAAATCCCAAGGGGTTGTGGGGAGTTGCGCTTCCTTTTGTCGACAGGTTTGTTCGAAACTTTACCGGATACCCTGCAGGTATGCAGGCTTCAGCAGTTCCCACTGGGGTGTTGGCAGCGGAGTTTGCGCTGTAAAGCTTTGTCCCATTCGGAATAAGCCAATGCTGCGAGGCATCTTCTTCCTGATCAGCCAGACCAACGTCATTCATGGAGAGGCGTCCTCCCTGAATTCCGGTTTGGCTGCCTAGGTAGCTCCCGTTCGCGTACTCCCCGCTAAAATCTTCGGCCCCACTAAAAGTGGCTAGATAGAGATCTTTCTTTTCTAGGTCTTGTCCGGCCGATAGGTCGGGCCGGTTAATAATGTAGGCCACATATGCGTACTTGTTCGCTGTAAAGTGTTTGGTCCCATCCGCATGATCAGGCTTGGAAGACCAGTAAATTAAATCACCTGCTTCAAAGTCATCTGCTAAAGAAGAAGCCTCCACAGTCACCTTGTGAAGCCCCCCACGAGTAAGAACAACCTTATCTCCTTTACCTCCAGCGGAAGAATCCAGACTCTTTTCAATATGAGCAACTCTGTATAAACCGTTATTAGAGTCTGTTCCGTTTGCGTCGTTCGCGTTAAAGATATTTAGGAAACAGCCTGGTCGCATGTAAGCGTCGCTTAAACTTTCTCCCTCACCACCAATAATTGGGCCGTCCTCTGTCCACCCGTCAATGCGTAGGTTTTTAACAGTACGATTATACGGCGGGAGGTCGGGCTTGGTCGCCTGAATCGGAGGAATCCACTTGGGCACCCCATGGTGCTCTTCCCCAGTTGCTTCCTGAGATACGCCAGCCCTATTGTAGTAATCATCAAGAGCGGCATCGTTGTATAACTTGACACCTACGGGAGAAATTATCTGTGTTCCTGGAGATACAAAATGCGGATTTCCTTCGGCGAAGTTCGCGTTAGACATGAGTTCCGTGCGGAACTGATCAGTTGCGCCACCGTTCTGGCTTTGGGTGTCAAGGCGAGAATAAGCCCTAATTCGGCGGTCGAGCGCGCTTTTGTGAAGGCCAACAAAAACCCATGTCGGAGGGCATTTCTTTGACGTAACGCCGTCTGCCCCCAAAGATAGAGTTGTTCCATTAAACGCACGCAAAACCGAAAAACCGGGCCCGTAGGCCTGGAACTTGTCAACCCCGTCGGCGTCTAGCGTACCGTTGATTAAGGGAGTAAGAACGTCATCCCGCAACGCCGGACTGTCTAATATCCCAGCAAAGTAGTCGAGGTTTGTTGAAATCGCCGCCATAACCCTGTTGAAAGCCAGGCTTGTTGAGTTCTCCCCATAAGAAAGAAACTTGGTAGCCGGGGCCTGCGGACTGAAAGGCGTATGTGTGTTGGCCGGTGACGTGTGCGCTAAGGCAACGTCGGCGTTAGTTTTACCGGCGAGTCTTCCGAAATACTTGTAGGACATTAGTTCTCCCTAATATTAAAAACGCAGTTCCCACTCAACACGAAGCATCACGTTGGGAGTGACGACGATTGGGGCAAAAATATTGTACGCAACAAGGCTGTTAGGTTGGGCAGGGTCCGCCTCGTTAGGATTCGCTGGATTAGCGGATGCATCAAAAGTTGGCTTTGCACTAGAAAGGTACAGCCCGGCCTCTGATACGGGGACTGCTGTTCCAACCACCTTCGACGAAGTCCTTGTTTTACTAGTGGCAAAGGACAGCTCCGACTCTAAAATGTCGCAGACAAAACGCGTTCTGTAGTCCCCTGGAAAATAGATCGAACTTGTCGTCTGGTTATCCACCTTCTTCAGGTAGGTGTCCACAGAGCCAGAAATAGCCATTGTTACAGGGTCCTCAATAGAGGTAACAGTAACCAATTCAGATTGACTATTGGAGAAGGAGTTGTCCGTCTGCAAGGCCCCGCCACAACCAAAGCCCATATACTTAATCTTAGTAGTAACGTGTGGGTGGGGCGGCTCCTGGGAGTAATCGTCCGAGCCAACTAAGCGAGCAAGCCAAGCTCTACCAGTGTTTGTTACAACGTTATGTGACCTACGCTGGTCAACCAAATTTCCAGTTTCTTTGTGTATTAGACTGACCGTGACGTTAACATCTGGGTCAAACTTGTCTGAAAGCTTCAAGGAGGCCTCCGCTTAGGGTTTTAATCTTTACGTTCAAAAATCAACGACAAACTTCCGTGTACGTGCCGGCTCCAACCAAGGAAGCCCGCTCTAAGAACTCTCCGTACATAAAGCATGATAACATCACCAGCCTCAAGCTCTACAAGACACCTAGAATTTATAGGATTAGGCTTTACATGATTATCTAGGGAGTGCGCGTCTGAGAGAATATCCT